>Ga0208974_1000184_pt1 | contig 27330 bp, 35 predicted proteins | sample GreLakmeER15MSRF_FD_187699 | JGI IMG/M metagenome (GOLD analysis project Ga0208974, IMG submission 187699) | Freshwater lentic microbial communities from great Laurentian Lakes, MI, USA - Great Lakes metaG ER15MSRF (SPAdes) | ecosystem: Environmental > Aquatic > Freshwater > Lake | place: Great... | reverse complement strand
GAAAAAAACAAAAATCAATTTGCTGAGACATACAAAGACAACTTACCTGCAAAAATAAAAAGAAACATGGATATGGACTCACGGATCAAGGTCCTAATTTCTGGTTTATTTATGAATGGATTTACAGGATCAGAAATGTATCTTTATGAGTTGTCCAAAGAATTATCAAAACTAAATTGTGAGATCACAGTCGTTGCTCACAACGACAACGGACCTTTGGCAAAAATAGCAAAAAGATTAAATATAAAACTATTAAAGGAAAACGAATATCCTGGATTTAAGATGGGTGATGGTAAATGGACTCTATCTACTCAAGACGGACCTCAACCATCACAACCAAATACCTTTTATAAAACATCTGATGTATATTTCGATATAATACACACTCAACACAATCCGGTCACAAGTAAAGTTTGTAACTTATATCCCACAACACCAAAAGTTACAACGATCCATTCCGAAATCATTGATTTGGAGAATCCATTTATTCACGAATCAATTGAAGAATATATTGCAATTAGACCCGAAATTAAAGAACATCTAATCTCAAATTTCGGAATATCAGAAGATAAGATAGAAGTAATCTACAACCCAATTGATGGATCAAGATTCAATGAATCCAATACAAAAGATGATGGGTATGTTTTGTTTGTTGGAACAATAGATTACTTAAGACGTAGAACAATCGAGGATCTTGTTGAATACACCAAGTCAATAAATAAAGAACTGTGGGTAGTCGGAAAAAGATACCCTCACGATGATTATATTTTAGATATATTGAATAATGATCACGTCAAACATTTTGATGATACTTACAATGTTGAAAAATATGTAAAGAATTGTTATCAGACGGCGGGTATACAGTTGGGTAGAACAACTATTGAAGGTTGGTTGTGTGGAAAGTCAGGATGGATTTACAAAGTAGATTCTCATGGTAATATTATTGAAAAATCATTGAATGAACCTCCTTCAGATAAAAATAAATTTATTTCATCTGAAGTCGCAAAAAAAATTAAACAAAAGTATATTAATATATTGAATAAGTGATAAAATATATAAAAAAATATTACAAAAAAAAATGAAAGTTATGATAAAAATGCCTACTAAAGGCAGAAAAGAAAAATTTTTCTCAACATTAGATATTTTCTATAATTTATGTGAAAATCCAAAAAAGACTCATTTTCTCATAACATTAGATTATGATGATGAGGTTATGAATAATGAAGAAGTACGACAAAAGTTAAATACCTATGTCAACTTGAACTATACTTATGGAGAATCAGTAAGTAAGTTGAGTGCAACCAATAGAGATTTGGACAATTTTAATGATTGGGATATTTTAATTTTAGCATCTGATGATACCATTCCTATTGTAAAAGGATATGATGAAATAATAAGAAATAATATGATTAAGTTTTTTCCAGATACGGACGGTGTTCTACATTTTAACGATGGACATCAAAAGGAAAACTTAAATACATGTCCCATACTTGGAAAAAAATATTTTGATCGATTTGGGTATGTTCAATATCCTGAATATAAATCATGTTTTGCCGATAATGAATTTATGAGAGTATCACAAATTTTGGGTAAATCTATATATTTTGATCAGGTTATTATCGAACATCAGCACCCCGATTGGGGTTTTGGAAATCAGGATTTTGTCCACCATGAAAACCGTATCAATTTAAATCATGATCAGAGTCTCTTTCAAAGAAGACAATCAATAAATTTTAATTTATAAAAAAATGAACAGAAAGTATTTACCTACACTGAGTGAATTGATTGACAGACTTTCAATCGTACAACTAAAAGAAGTTTTTATCACGGAACATAAACAAGAATATGCTCAAGAAATTTCTGACATTTTATATGATATAGAACAACATCTGATCGAAAATAATACTGAAATTACCTCGGAAACAATTCGTGCAATAGTTGTCCTATCTCAAATGAATCTTCATATTTGGCATAATGAATCAAATTATCGAAAAGGTAATAAAGATGGGAATAATTTAGAACTGACTCATGGTCTGAATGGAATCAGAAATGTTGCAAAAAATAAAATTCAAGAAATTGTTGGTGGCCGAAAAGATTATAAAATAGATTGTTTAGCCGCCGAGTTCAAAGATTGGAATATAAGTTGGTGATGAAAGTTTGGGTAAATGGATCTTTCGATGTACTTCATTATGGTCATCTCAAATTACTAGAATATGCTTCGTCACTTGGTTATTTAGTGGTAGGTATTGATTCCGATGATAGAATAAAAAAACTAAAAGGAAAAAATCGCCCAGTAAATTCAGAAGAGAGACGTAAATTTTTTTTGGATAGTTTATCATTTGTGAACGAAGTTGTTGTATTTAATTCTGATTACGAGTTATCAGAATTGATCAAAAAAGTAGGACCTGAATATTTAGTGGTTGGTGATGACTACCAAGATAAAAAAATCATTGGTTCAGAATTTGCAAAAAATATAATTTTATTCAAAAAAATACCTGAATTAAGTACTTCCAAAATTTTAAGTTATGACAAATGAATCAATAATTCCGATAGTATGCAAAGGTTGTAAAATACCAAAAGGTTGGGGGGAAGAGATAATAATTGAAAATAATCAATTATATTGTGGTAAGTTATTAATTTTTAGAAAAGGTTGTAAATTTAGTATGCATTACCATCTAGTCAAAGATGAAACATGGTATGTGAACAAAGGTAAATTTATTTACAGGTGGATCGACACTGATAGTGCGGACATTCATGAAAATATTTTGAACGAAGGTGATGTTGTAAGACAAAAACCAGGTTTACCACATCAGTTAGAGTCAATGGAAGATGGTGAAATTTTTGAAGTGTCAACAACACATTCTGACCACGACTCATATAGAGTTTTTAAGGGAGATAGTCAAAATAAAATAAATAATTAAAAAAATGGAAAAAGTTTTAATCACAGGAGGGTCGGGTTATTTAGGATCAGTCCTCACAGAATATCTTTTAGATAAAGGATATCATGTCACAGTTTTGGATAATTTACTATACAAACAAGTTTCATTACTTCATTTATTCAAAAAAGAAAATTTTAAATTTATTCATGGTGATGTTCGGGACGAAAAACTATTAAAAGAATTAGTTGAAACGCATAATGTAATTATACCCTTGGCCGCAATTGTAGGTATGCCAGCGTGTAAAAACAATCCGCAACTCGCTACCGAAATCAACTATGATCAAATTGCAAATATAGTTGGAATTCTCAGAAAAGACCAAAAATTAATTTTACCAAACACTAACAGTCAGTATGGGTCCTCTGAGTCAATTATTACAGAGGAAAGCCCTTTCAAACCCTTATCTATTTATGCTAGAACAAAATGTGATGCCGAAAGATTATTACTGAAGTCAAAAAATGGAATAGCATTAAGATTAGCTACTGTTTTCGGAGTATCGTCAAGAATGAGAATGGATTTGTTAGTCAATGATTTTGTATATAAAAGTTTGAATGATGGATACTTAGTTTTATTTGAATCTCACTTTAAAAGAAATTATATTCATGTCCAAGATGTAGCTATGACCTTTGAGTTTATGATCAAAAATTATGAAAAATGTAACGGAAATGCGTATAACGTTGGACTATCCAATGCTAACCTGAGTAAATTAGAATTATCTAATAAAATCAAATCCCATATACCTAATTTAGTTATAAAAGAAGATAATTTCAAAGAGGATTTAGATAAACGAAATTATATTGTTTCAAATGAAAAATTAGAGTCTTTGGGGTGGCATCCCAATTTGGATTTGGATTATGGAATCCAACAACTTATATCTTCTTACAAAATATTAGGAAATTATATAAACAAAAACTTTACAAATCTATAATCAAAATGGATGTCTTATTTATTTCACCCGGTAACTCACAGGTGATATATCAAAATTTAGCGGAAACTTATTCTACTATAGAACCTCCGACTTGGGCTTTGCTTTTAGCACAATCCTGTCGATCTGTTGGGTTCGAAGTTTCTTTGATCGACGTTAATGCCGAACAAATGACTAATGAAGAAGTATTAAGTAGAATAAATAAATTAAACCCGAGATTGATCTGTTTTGTTGTTTATGGACAAAATGTCAACGCAGGGACTGTTAATATGGGTGGTGCTACTTTACTATCAAAATTTTTAAAAGAAAAAAATGTCAAAATCCCTATAAGTTATGTTGGTTCCTATATACAAGCATTACCCAAAAAAACACTTGAAGATGAACAGAGTATTGATTTTGGATTTACAAATGAAGGTGTGTACGCTCTTAGAAACATTTTGAGATTACCTAATTTTGATGAACAAAATTTGGAAAATGTTAAAGGAATTGTTTACCGAAAAGGTGAAAATATCAAGATCAATCCTTCAGAGAAAGTTGTACCTACAGAAAAAATGGATATTGATTTACCTGGATATGCTTGGGATTTATTACCATTTAAAGAAAAACCTTTAGATTTATATCGAGCACCGATGTGGCATGCTGAATATGATGAAAATAAAAGAAGTCCATATGCCGCAATACAGACTTCATTAGGATGTCAATTTGCATGTGATTTTTGCATGATTAACATTTTGAATAGAAATGATGAAGATGAAATTGGTGTGGCGGGTAATTATAGTTTAATGAGACATTGGTCTCCTGAATTTATAATTAAAGAATTTGATAAACTCGTGAGTTTAGGTGTTCATACTATCAAAATTACTGATGAAATGTTCTTGTTAAATCGTAAATATTATGTTCCACTTTGTGAAATGTTAAGAGACAGAGGTTACGGTAAATTTTTACGTATGTGGGCATATTCAAGAATTGATACAGTTCGTAGACCAGAACTACTTGATCTTGTTAGAGATGCGGGGATAAAATGGTTAGCGTTGGGTATTGAGAGTGCCGATAAAACAGTTCGTTTAGAGGTGTCAAAAGGAAAATTCGAGGATGTTGATATCAAAAAAGTGATTGACCAAGTTCAAGATTCAGGTATTGAAGTAATGGCTAATTATATTTTTGGGTTACCAGGTGATACTTTTGAAACGATGAACAAAACAATGGAGTTATCAAAAGAATTGTGTACCGTTGGATGGAATGCTTATGCAGCTATGGCCCTTCCTGGTAGTCAACTTTATAAAAACGCATTGATTAACGGTATTCAATTACCATCCACTTATGAAGGTTATTCTTTTCATAGTTATGAAACTTTACCGCTACCCACAGAAAAACTAACAGCTTCAGAAATTTTAAAATTCAGGGATGAATCCTACTATAACTATCATATGGATCCAAAATTTCAAGAAAAGGTTCGACAAAAGTTTGGTAAAATTGCACTTGATAATATAGTGGAAATGGTTAAAATTAAACTGAAAAGAAAAATATTAGAAGCCTAAAATGAAAAATTATACGGAAGAGGAATTGATCAATTTCGAAACAAAAATTGGGAATTTATTTAATGAGGGAAAAATCAAAGCACCTATCCACTTATATGACGGTAATGAAACTAAAATGATTGAAATTTTCAAAAAAATAAAAAATGATGATTGGGTTTTTTGTACATGGAGATCTCATTATCAATGTCTACTTAAAGGAGTCTCTCAAGATAAATTAATTGAGGATATTTTGAATGGTAAATCTATCACCTTGTGTTATCCAGAATATAAAATATATTCCTCAGCAATTGTAACAGGAAGTATTCCGATAGCAACTGGTGTGGCTTTAGATATGAAACGTAAGGGGTTATCTAATCATGTTTGGTGTTTTATTGGTGACATGTCCTCAGAAACGGGTACCTTTTTTGAAAATTGGAAATATTCGGTAAACCATGATTTACCAATTACATATATTATTGAGAATAATAATAAATCAGTATGTACTGAAACCAATAAAGTTTGGAATTGTGAAGATCTTTATTTTAAAAATGAAAAAAGAAAAATAATATATTATGAATATAATTCAAAATATCCTCATGCTGGTTCAGGAAAAAGAATACAATTTTAAAATATGATGAAGTACTTTGATGAATTAAAGAAATCAATGGATTGGTTATCCGAGAAGCCGGATACTTTGTTTTTGGGTCAAGCGGTTGCCTATCCCGGTACTGCAATAACCAATACCTTGAAAGATGTAAATAAGAATAAACTATTAGAAATGCCGGTAAATGAGGACATGCAGATGGGTCTAACCTTCGGAATGTCATTAAACGGTACTGTCCCAATATCAATTTATCCTAGATGGAACTTTCTAATTTTAGCAGCTAATCAAATTGTAAACCACATCGATAAAGTTAAAATTATGTCGGACGGAGGTTTTTCTCCAAAAATAATAATAAGAACTTCAATAGGTTCACAAAGACCATTACATCCACAACACCAACATATTAGTGATTTCACTTCTGGATTCAAAGCAATGTGTGATTTTGTAGATATAATAAGATTAGATGAACCACATCAGATATTTGAATCGTATAAATATGCTTATGAGAGAACCGATAATAGACCAACTATTCTAGTTGAGTGGGGCGATTATTATAATGAAAAATAATATCATTTTTAACAAATAAAAACATACAATAATTTATACCTTATGGAAAAAAACAAAAAATATTTAATAGTTTACAATATTTGTGGTATCTCGGGAAAAGATAATTCTGATTATTATGTATCAGCACTTCAGACAATCAGAAATCAAAATTATGATGATTATATTTTATCAGTTTCTTCTTGTTTGAATTCGGATGATCAAATCAATAAAATTATATCCAAAATAGATGTGGATCTTATAAATCGAATATATGATGTTTTACCTGTTAATATTACATTTAATGATACTGTTAGAGAATGTATAAAAAAATATGGTGATTTTGATGGGTATCTTTATTTGGATTCGGGTGTTATGTTCACCGATAACAATCAATTGGGTATATTGTTCAGTGAATTTGAGTCTGGTAATTATGGAATGGTAACTTCCCAAGTAGATAATGATATGGGGTGGTGTTGGTTCGGATTACCAGAAAATCCTCATACTAAAATATCAGAAAATTTACTTGTACCTGTGGGTAAAGCTTGTAATTTACACTGTCAAATATTTTCCAAAGCTTTATACGAAGAGTATGGAAATGTAATTCCTGACATATTTAGATCCTATTGTACTGAATCAGTTTTTTCTTTCTTGAATTCCGCAATTAAAAAACAATGGATTATTACTTCAAAGATTAAAGTACATCATGCGTTTAATGTACCCGAAGGTCAACCAAATGATGGGGACGGTTTGGATGGTCATTCTTCCGGTTTCAAAGCACCTCATGGTACATGGGATGACGTGTTTCCTCCGCTTACAATGAAAGAAATTATTTCTCTCCCTGAAGGAACCAAATATGGATTCGGTTATGAAGAACTTAGAGGGATAAAAGTACACGACCCAAATTGTTTTGATGAAAATTTTCTGTGTAAAAATAATGAATTGAGAAAATTTCTGAAGAAATATTTGTACAGGTCTCAAGTTGACTTTGATTACGATAAAATAAATAAAAAAATTATTATGTAATGATAACTATTTTATTAACATCAAGAGTAAAAGATAACAAAGATAGTGATATAAATAAATTATTAACTAGTTTGGTTGACTGTGGAGGTAACAAGAATAATTGTGAGGTTTTGATCAAATATGACACTGACGATGATATGCAACCGGATGAATCTTTTTTTTCTAAATTTCCTTTTGAAATAAAAAAATTTGTTTGGTCAAGAGGTGAAGGTAGACATTCAATTCATTTAGATCATTTCTATCTCTTCAGTCAACGAAATTTAAATTCAAAATTTGTATTACTTTGTTCTGATGATTTTACCTTCATAAGGAAAGGATTCATAGAAGATATACTTCAAATTGAAGACACATTTTGTTTCGTGGGACCCCGTAGGCCAAGAGTGGAATTATATTCCAAAAGATGGAAAGAACCATCAATGATGTCGATGTGGAAACACAATGAAGGCGTAAGTTTACCTTGTTTCTCTGTTAAATGTATTGAGGTCTTACAAAATTATGGATGGCAGTGTAATGCAGACAATTGGAAAACACTTTTATTCATATTAATGTACGAAAAATATAATATTGATTTATGGAGAACTGTCACTGATTTCTATTCTAGAAATCCTACGGATGGTACGTCAGGATTTGGGCATTCTTTTAATAACATGGAGATGGATGGTGACAAAAATCCTCAAAATAATTATTATTTTACACTTGTAGAACAACAAGTAAAAAATTTATATTTAAACATTAAAAATCAAATAATCTAAGATATGGTGGACACAAAAATTGATATTAGCTTTATATTACCAACAAATAGGGATCCTGATATTTTTGCTAACAGAGTAATTAAAAATATAAATTCTTTGAACTTTAATGGAAAGACTTATGAAATAATAGTAGTCGGTCCTAAAGAAATTAAAGAACCAAATGTTTTATTTGTGAAAGAAAATGAAAATAGTTGCGGTTGTGTTGATGCCTATAATCAGGGATATAACGCCTCAAAAGGTGAGTTTATTATACTATGTTCGGATGATCATTTTTTTGATTTAAATGCTCCCAACATCACTGATGTGTTGAATTCTGAATTTTTTGAAAAAAGAAAATACAAAATAATATGTTTACCAACTAACTTACATGGGCCTTGTAAATTACCTGAATATTGTAATTCTGATTGTTTGATTGCTAGATATCCTGTATTCAAAAGAGACACGATAGAAAAATACATGAATGGATACATTTATCATCCTGATTTCAAACATCATTATCCCGATAATTGGTTAGGGTACTGGATGTGTGAACAAGGTGAACCCGTTGTAGAATATGATAAATTTGACATGATAACATTTAATAATAGTTGTGACAGAAACAATGATGATTATGACGAATATGTATTCAAAAACTTAATAGAAAATTATAAACAAGGACAAAAAAAATACGTATAAAGATGAGTAAAGACATTTCATTTTTGTTACCTAGTAACACTACAGATAGAAATCCAATTGATTTTGTTATGAAATCAATTGATAACATCAACCGATTAGGAAAATCTCAAGACAAATATACCTACGAAATATTAGTATATAGTAAACACAAGATAGAGGGTGAAAATGTAAAGTGGTTTGAAGAAATTACTTTTTCAGATGGATGCGTTGCTGCATATAATTTTTTAGTTAAAAAGGCTGAAGGTAAGTGGTTAGTACATTCCGTCGATGATTGTTTTTTTGATGAAGAGTTTTTTTCATCAATTGATTTATTGGAATCTTATGTTTATAATAATAGAAAAATAAAAATACTTTCGTTGGGTAGTGATAATGGTTTGGGTTCATTTATGCCATCAGGATATCCGAAATATGGGGTACACAGATATCCAATAGTGAGTAAGGATACAATAATGAATTACTTCAATGGTTATTTCTATCATCCTAGTTTCAAAAATCATTATGCGGATAATTGGCTCGGATATTGGTTAACTTTGATGTTTGATGAAACTATGGTTGAAGTTTGGAACACAACGATCCACATAGGTCCTCCCACCAGTTACAACATTCATAATGGTCATGATTACCAAGTTTTCAAAGAATTAGTTGATAAATTTCATAAAGGTTATAATCAATATGTTTAAAAAAAAATTAAATTATGCTAAATCGATGGCAATTCATCCTTTAATTGCTGAACATCCTCTATATAATTCATTATTCAGTTCGGATTTAATCAAATATCAAATTGTTGAGGATGATTATTCTGCCGAACTTACTTTTATTCCGACATATTATAAAAACATCGAAAAAAAACATTCTGTGATTATAGAAGACTATATTACATTATTTTTTCCTCATATACATAATGGAAGTAACTTTGAATGGGATTATAAAAATTGTAATTGGTTGTCTGATTATAAGACTTTTTTTCAAGGTGAAAATTTCAAAGGTGTTATTTGTCATATGAAACAAACTATCGAATCAATTCGTACCATTTTTGATAATGACCCTATCATTAATGAAAAATTGTATTATTTAGGTCTATCCTATGAAAGTCCGATCAATAATATTAAAAAAACAGACCCAAATAAAATAATTTTGACATTTACCAACTCTTTTGGTGGTACCGAAAATAATTTTCCAATCAGAGGTGGTACTGAAGTAATATTATCATTCAAAAATATAATAGAAAAAGGTTATAAAAATATTCATTTAAATTTATTAGGGGATATCAAGGTTAATGACTCACTCTATGATTGGATCTTGTCTTGTCCATTCATTAATATAATAAAAAATGATATTGTGGTACATGATAGGAAAATGTACACAGAAAAAACAATTCATGATATATTAGAAAATACTGATATTTTTCTTATACCGGCTTGTAGAATTCATTCTATGTCAGTAGTAAGAGCTCTAACTTATGGTAATATTGTTTTAGGTTCCGATGGATGGGGGTTTGATGAGTTTTTGGACGATGAGTTCAGATGTAAAGGACAATATAAATCTTCTTATATACAAAATGGAATACTAAAAGAAAAATATTCACTTCAGTTGGAACTCCCAAATTTTGAATTATGTGATTCTATTGAGTCTAAAATTTTGAAATTAATTGAAAACCCTACTAAAATGGATATGATCAAAGAGGATAACTTGATAAATTCCAAAATTAAATTTTCTAAAGAAAAAAGAGACAGTGAGTTCGAACTAATAATTGATAAAATGACAAGTTTATGAAAAATTATAATTTACCTTTGATGAGTGATAATATTACTAAAGATGATATTCAATCATTGATTGATTTTTTGAGTCAAGAAAAAATACCAAAATTAACAAATGGTCCTAAAGTTTTAGAATTTGAAAAAAAATGGTCTGAATGGTTAGGTGTAAAATATTCTTTGATGTTAAATTCTGGAGCGTCGGCAAATGAATTAACACTTTTGGCACTGAAATATATGTATGGTGATGGTGAAATAATTGTACCTCCCTTGACATGGATTTCAGATATTTCTGCAATTTTATTTAGTGGAATGAAACCTGTTTTTTGTGATATTAATTTTTACAATTTATCATTTGATATTGATCATTTAAAATCACTAATAAATGAAAATACTAAGGCAATTTTTTTAACACATGTTTTAGGTATTAACGGATTGAGTGATGAACTAATAAATTTATGTAAAGAAAAAAATATAAAATTAATAGAAGATGTTTGTGAATCTCATGGTACTAAATTTAAGAATAAAAAGGTTGGTACATTCGGAGATGTCAGTAATTTTAGTTTTTACTTCGCACATCACTTATCAACTATAGAAGGAGGTATGATTTGCACGGATGACGAATATTTTTACCAAATCTGTAGAGCTCTTCGTTCACATGGTATGATAAGAGAAATGACTGATGAAAATCTAAAAAATAAAATTATATCTGAAAACCAAGATTTAAATGAAGATTTTATTTTTCTTAATCCGTCACATAATTTTAGAAGTACTGAATTAAATGCGGTTATCGGTTTGTCACAATTAGAAAGATTGGATTTTAACAATCAAAAGAGAATCGAAAATTTTGATTATTTTATGCAAACTTTGGATTCTGAAAAATATTTTACAGATTTGGATACCGAAGGGAATTGTAATTATGCGTTTATTGTGATACTCAAAGAACCTTCTTTTATTTTGAGAGACAAACTTGAAAATAATCTTAAAGAAAATGGCATCGAGTTCAGAAGAGGATTATCTGGGGGTGGAAATCAAATGAGACAACCATATTTCAAAAAAAATTATAATTTTGATTTTACTAATTTCCCAAATATTGAACATATTCATAATTTTAGTTGGTACATTGGTAATTATCCTACTTTAGAAAAAAATAAGATTGATTTCTTACTTAATGTTCTAAATAATGTTGAGTAAAGATAGTTTGGTGTTTGACTATTGTCCTGATTTTTTCGAGGACGAAAGAGGTCATTTATTCACAATTTGGGATGATTCCAAAAATCAGTTTGGAATCGATTTTAATCATGACAAAGTTGCAAAATCAAAAAAAAATGTTCTGAGGGGTTTACACGGGGATCCAAAATCTTGGAAATTAATAACTTGCTTGAGCGGTGAAATTTTTTTTGTTGTTGTCGATTATCGAAAAGAATCTGACACATATTTAAAACATCAGACTTTTTTATTGAATGACAAAAATAAAAAAATAGTTCTTGTTCCACCAAATTTTTTAAACGGACATTTAGTTTTAAGCGACGATGCTGTTTTTTTTTATAAATGGTCTTATGTTGGCGAATATCCCGATGTAAACTCACAATTTTCAATAAAATGGGATGATCCTAAAATAAACATAAAGTGGCCAATCTCCAATCCCATATTATCTGATAGAGATTTAAATTGTAATTACATATCATGATTATTGATCAAATTAGAAATAAAATAAAAACTATTGAAAATTTTCCAAAGTCGGGTATATCTTTCAAAGATATATCACCATTACTAGCATCCGACTTATTTTTAGAGACTATAAAACTTTTAGGGTCCAAAGTTGAAAAACCGGACTATTGGGTGGGTATCGAATCACGTGGGTTCATATTAGCTTCCGCTCTATCAATACACTTTGGTGGTGGGGTAATTATGTGTAGAAAAAAAGGAAAATTACCACCACCTGTTCATTCATTAAATTATTCTTTAGAATATGGAGAAGACACACTGGAGATCCAACCAGGGAAGGGAAATGTGATTATAGTGGATGATGTTTTAGCAACAGGAGGTACGATGTTAGTTGCTGAAAGATTGGTACAGTCTTCAGGTTATAATCTAATTGATAAACTTGTTTTGTTAAATTTATCCAATCTCAATAAATTAGAAAATGTTAAATTTTTATTAAAATATGAGTAAATGTTTTTTAGTTGCATTAGAGGAAGAACTTTCAGGTTTGAAAGAAATAAATGCAATACCTATAATTTACTGTGGTGTTGGAAAAATAAATGCCTCGATTGGTGTGTTTAATGCCATAAACTTGGGTTTTGATGAGATAATCAATATTGGATCTTGTGGTTCAAAAAATCATAAAGTCGGAGATGTGTTGAAAATAGGTAAGGTTTATCAAGATATAGATATTACTCCAATTTTTGATTATGGTGATAATTCAAAAAATGAAAAAGAAATCATAATTGACGATAACTACTCGATAACTTGTTTTACTACAGATACATTCTATGATGATTCAAAAAATAAACATTTATCGAAAAATTATCTGGACAGTATTTCAAAATACTCAGTTTTTGACATGGAACTTTTTTCAATTGCTCAAGTTTGCAAACAGTTTAACATTGGATTGAGTTCATACAAGTGGGTCTCGGATGATGGTGGATATGAGTCGTGGAAAAAAAATTGTAAAATTGGATTTGATTCTTTTTTAAAAGTTTTTTTTAATAAAAATATTGATTAATTTACTTATGAATATTAATCCGTACATTTCAATTAAATAAAAAAAAACATGTTTCCTGAAAAGAATAAATATTCTGAATTTACTATATTAATTATTGGTGATTCTTGTTCCGATAAATTCACTTATGGTGATGTGGTGAGATTAGCACCTGAGGCACCAGTTCCTGTTTTTAATCCTAAATATCAAACGGAAAATAAAGGAATGGCCGGTAATGTTGAAATGAATTTGAAAGCAATAGGTGTTTCTACAATATTACTTACAAATGAAGAAAAAATTACTAAAACTAGACTAGTTGACGAAAGGAGTAACCAAATATTACTACGTATTGATGAAAACGATTCAGTCAAACCTATTAATAGTTCACAGATCAAATTGGTTAAAAATAACGTATTTGTTGAACAAAAAATTGACGCAATTATAATTAGTGATTATGATAAAGGATTTTTAACAGAAGAGAACATAGAGTTTATTTGTAAAAATAATAAAAATGTTTTTATCGATACTAAAAAATCGTTGGGAAATTGGTGTTTAGATGCTTCATTTATTAAAATTAATCACGTAGAATATGAACATACTAAGTTCAATTTGAATAAATTAGATATTGAAAAGAAATTAATAGTTACCATGTCAAATGATGGTTGTCGGTTTAATGGAAAACATTTTCCGGTAGAAAAAGTTAACATAAAGGATGTTTCAGGTGCTGGTGATACCTTTATTTCGGGTTTGGTGAGTGAATTTGTGAGGACAAATGATATATATGAGTCGATTTTATTTGCTCAAAAATGTGCAACGAAAGTAGTTCAAAAAAAAGGTGTAACAACAATATGAAAGAAAGTAAAGTTATCGTAACAGGTGGATCTGGATTAGTAGGAACGTATTTAAAAAAATATTTATCCAACGCTGTTTTTTTATCGTCCTCTGATTTTGATTTGACTAAAGAAATGGATGTTAGAAAAATTTTTGATCTTTATGAACCGGAAATTATCGTACATTTAGCGGCTAAGGTTGGTGGTATATTAGATAATATAGAAAACCCCGCTGACTACTTCACTGAAAATATATTGATGAACACATTATTATTGAAATATTCTAAACAGAATAATGTAAAAAGATTTATTGGAATATTGAGTACTTGTATTTATCCTGACTTTGTCTCTTCATATCCTATAAAAGAATCTGAATTACATATTGGACCACCCACTGAAAGTAATTTTTCATATGGTTACGCAAAAAGATCTTTAGCGGTTCAGATAGATGCTTATAATAAACAATATGGGACTAATTATCAATATCTAATTCCTTGTAATTTGTACGGTATAGGTGACAAAGATGATGAAAAACGAAGTCACTTTCTGACTTCATTATTAAAAAAAATTTATTTTGCAGAAAAAAACGGTGAAAAAAAAATTAGTTTGTTTGGCGACGGAACACCAATGAGACAATTTATGTTCGCTGATGATTTAGCACGAGTTATTAATGAAATTTTGGAAAATAATATTTATGATAGTTTTAACGTCGCTAATGAAGAAAATTATACTATAAAAGAAATGACAGAATTAGCAATGACAACACTAAATATAAAAGATATAACTGTAGAATGGGATAAAACAAAACCTAACGGTCAACACAGAAAAGATGTCGATGTGTCAAGACTCAAAACTTTATTACCCAACTTTAAGACATTGTCCTTGTCTGAAGGTATAAAAAAAGTTTATTCAAGTTATTATGATTAACCTAGTAAGTGATACTATCGACAGAAAAGACATCGAAAGTCTTATAGAGTGGTTGAATCAAGATCCAATACCTAAATTAACTAAAGGGAAATTGACTGAAGAATTAGAAAAAAAGTGGTCAAAAAAAATTGGTTCGAAGTATTCAGTATTTGTAAATTCAGGTTCTTCTTCAATATTATTAACTTTAGCTACTCTTGTACACACAAACAGACTAAAAAATAATAAAATTGTAATACCAGGATTGAGTTGGTCTACTGATTTGAGTTCACCAATATTATTGAATATGGATCCCATACTATGTGATTGTAATTTAACTGACTTATCATGTGATTTAAATCATTTAGAAGAAATATTTCGTTTAGAAAAACCTTCGTGTTTTATTTTAGTATCAGCATTGGGATTAGTACCAAATATGGATGAAATTATACATTTATGTCAAAAATATGATGTTATCTTATTGGAAGACGTATGTGAAAGTATGGGGTCTAAATACCGAGGAAAATATTTAGGTACTTTTGGTTTTGCATCTTTTTTCTCAATGTATTTTGGACATCATTTAAGTACTATAGAAGGAGGTTTCATAAATACAGATGATGAAGATTTTTATCATTCTTTGTTAATGATGAGAAGTCACGGATGGGATAGAGATCTACCTGAACAAAAACAAAAAAAATTGAGATTAAAATATGAGGTTGATGATTTCGAATCTCTGTATAATTTTTATTTACCTGGATTTAACCTAAGATCTACGGATCTACAAGCTTTTATAGGATTAAGATCAATTGACAAATTAGATGATTTTTCAATCAAAAGGAATAAAAATTTTTTATTATATGAATCATTAATTTTAGAAAATGAAATCAAAATAACTATCAATAATGAAGATTTTATTTCTAATTTTGCATTTCCTATTCTCCGTGAAAAAAGAAGTAGTTTGATTTTTCATTTAAAAAAAAATAAAATCGAAGTTAGACCATTGATAGCGGGAGACATTTCTCAAAAACCAATTTGGACCGAAAGAAATAAACGGATTGAGTTACCTAACTGTAGTCAAGTTAACTCAAAAGGATTTTACTTACCAAATCATCAGGACCTAACAACTGATGACATAGTGTTTATTTGTGAAATCTTGAATAAATATTAATCCATCATATCTATGTGTTTCCTAATCAGTTGTTGAAAAACATCTGAATTGTTTTTCCATTCTTTCCAAACGTCAAAATCTTGTAGTTCCTCCAACATAGTTTCGGGAATCAAAACAAAACCTTCAGGTACAAGATGATCAAACTTCTTGTACTTATAGTTTTTGATTGATTCTTCAATATTAACCTTCATCCTTTTCAAAATAGAAAACTTTCAGTCCCAAAAGTGCAGCAACCGCAGAGATAAAAATTATCAGGAATGTTGTCATGTGAGTTTATTTTCTACAAATATAATCTAAATTTATTAAGAATCCAAATTTTAATCAAAGAATTAATATATTTATAACAAAAAGATTTGTCATGCCAAAAGTTATTAAACTTAACGAAAGTGATTTAAGAAAAATTGTTGACAGGGTTATCACCGAGTCCAACAAGCACGATGTGAAATGGACCAAAAATTTCAAAAAATATTTTAAACCCAACCAATACGAGCTCGAGGATAGAGATCAGAGAGAACTTCTTGAACTCATTGATGATATTAGAAGAGAACTCGATCGTTATGAGGATGGTGTTGTAACCATTAAACTCAAGGGTGGTGAATCCAAAACTCCAAACGTTGTTAATGTTAGAGGTGAAGATCAAGTTCACCCACCTGGTGCAATGGCAAAGAGAAGATGTCATTGGACTAAGAAGTTCCTTCAAAACCACGGAGGTGATCTTTTAAGGGGTGTTAATTATGTAACAGACAAACCTTTTATCAATGGCCCTGATCATGATCCATCCAAGAGAGTCAACTCTCCTGAATATTTGGACAATCAGTTTGTGGATCTTCTTGTTACCGTCAATGGTAATGTTAGGAGATAATTTCAAAATTTTTTTTGTCCTTTACTTTTTTTTTGTATATTTGTGATTATAGAGAATCACAGTTATGAAAAAAATCTTTTTTACGTTATTCACTCTCATTTCTTTAGTGGGATTTTCACAATCAGACCCATGTGGATTTGACCACATTAAAATGATGGGAATGATTGATACGGTTGTGTATCATGGACCCACTTACCAAGGAAACAGAGATCAAATATTTACCATTCCTGTTGTGTTTCATGTTATCCACTTGGGTGAAGATGTAGGTGTTGGAACAAACATTTCTGATGAACAGATATTGGACGCTCTTAGAATTGTAAATGAAGATTTAAGGAAGATACCAGGAACAAATGGTGATGGTGATGGGGTTGATACTGAAATTGAACTTTGTTTGGCTCGGAGGGATCCGAATGGAATTCCCACAAATGGAATTAATCGAGTAAATGGTAACCAATGGGTGGATTATCCTTTGTATGGTATTAGTTCGGCCCCTAATCAACCTGGTACACAAGAAAATTTGATCAAAACGGCAACGAGTTGGGATCGTAGTAAGTATATGAATGTTTGGATTGTTTCGGAAATCCAAGGAAATAATGGAAACGGGGGGGTTCAAGGGTATGCGTATTTTCCAACGCCAAGTATCCTCGACGGAGTTGTTCTTTTACACAATGTTGTTGGTTCGATTGGAAATGTAAAAGAAACCCACAATAAAAGCAGAGTTTTTGTTCATGAGGTTGGTCATTATTTTGGACTATACCATACTTTTCAAGGTTATACTAGTTGTAATAACGCAGAAAATGAGGTTAACTGTGAGGTTGAGGGTGATAAAGTATGCGACACACCACCAACTATTAGTAATTCATCCTGTAATCCGAGTTTTAATGATTGTACCATTACCCAAAGAGAAAACTACATGGATTATACCTATCAGGATTGTAGAAATATGTTTACTCAAGGTCAAAAGTCAAGAATGAGAAGTAATTATGGTTTATTTCATTACACTCGACAGGGGTTAATTGAAAGTGATGGATGTGTTCCTTTGGACTATACAAACCTAACTCTTACCGAACCAACATATTTTTTACATTGTGAGACACCATCAATTATACCACAAGTAAGAATTACAAATACCGGTGGTAATTCAATCAATTCATTTCAAGTGTCTTGTAATGTTTCAGAGACAGGGTATAATCATACTATGACATGGGAATCAAATCAAAGTTTTGAAACTGGTGACTATGTTATTTTGACTTTTCCTTCGGTGGCAAATGACTATATGAGTGGAACTATTAATTTTAGTTTAGTAACTGAAGATTTTTACACCGAAGATAACCAAGTTGACAAATATTTTATTTCTGAACCATCACAAGAAGTCACGTTGGTGATATCAACTGATTTCTGGGGTAATTGGATAAATTGGGAATTCACAGATGAAAATGATCAAGTTGTTTGGGAGGGAGGGAATTATCCAAATGCCGACACCCTGCCTTATTTTGAAATTAATTGCCTACCCGTTGGTTGTTATACCTTAACAATTCAAGATCCTTTAAGTGATATCGGTTTTATGGAATTATTGAGTGGTGATGGTCAAACAATCCAATATTATGGACCTGATAGTGGAACTCCACTTGTAATTAATTTTTGTTTGGATGGTGTTGATGTTGAAATTTGTAATGACACTAATTTTAACTGGATTTGTGATTACGATGAAATTTTACAAGTCTTGGGATGTACAGACCCTATCGCATGTAATTTCAATTCGAATGCTAACATAGATTCAGGTGATTGTTATTATGGTGGTGAAATATATAACTGTTTTGGTGGTTGCAACTTGGATATTGACCTTGACGGTATTTGTGACCAATTGGAAATTTTGGGATGTGTGGATCCAACCTCATGTAATTACAATGAAGAAGCAACTGAAAACTTTGAATGTCAATATCCCATCTTTGGATATTCTTGTGATGGGGTACCTTTAAGTTCATTAAATACTGTTACTGGCATTATCGAACTTATTAAGTTGGATGTTGTTCAAAAAATTATTGTCTATGATATTTTGGGTAGAGAAATAGATATTAACAAGATCACATCATCAGGTGTTTACTTAGTTAATATACATTTTAGAAATGGCACAATCAGAACTCACAAAGTTCATTTGAATTGATCTGATTGTAATTTCCAATAATTCAAAGAGGGGGGTTTTCCTCCTCTTTTTTTCTTTCCATTACTTTTGTAAATCTTTCCGATGCGGTGAATCCGATACCGGCGGCAACTACATACATCATATCATCCCAAACATATTCAGGGATGTCAATTTCCATAAAAACATCAACTAAAAAAGCAACAGACAGGAGTAAAAACGCTCCTACTGTTACAAATCTTTTTGATGAAAACTGACCATCTTGGTCTCTCATCATTTCTTTGAAGTATTCAATCATTCCCTTTTTTATTTATAAATATTTTTGATTTTGATTTAATCTTAATGTGGAAAAGATATATAATCATCCTTTGTCAGATATTTATATAAAAAAAGGAACAAAATGAAACATTTGATTTTTACAATTCTTTTGGTGTCTGCGACAAATTTTTTGAAGTCTCAATCACCCTGTGACTTACACCTACAAAATGTAGAGTTCAACTCACAAACAACTAATCCACAACCAATTCTAACGATCAAAAACGTTGGAACTGAACCCATCACGACCGCTCAAATTCAATGGGGTCTCTTGGAAGATACCCAAAGTATCTGGCCATTCAGTTCTTCGGCGTGGGGAGGTGTCTTACAACCCGATGAGGTAACAACACTTACAATGCCCGAGATTTCAGTTCCTCAAGGATCTTGGACTTACGTGTTTAGAATTATTGCGTTAAATAACTTCAACCCAAACTTCGGTCCGTGTGTTGGTATCGACGATCATCCTCTTGATAATATGTTATTTGTTGAAATCCATATGGATGAAGATGGTTGTATTGATAATAATGGAGATGGATTCTGTGATGAAATAGTTTCATCTGTTGAAACAATATCATCGGTTATTCAAGTGAGTTCTGTTGAATATTTCGACTTGTTGGGTATAAAAGTAAACTTTGAAACCTTACAAAATAACAGAATTTATATTAAGAAAATAACTTTTGAAGATGGATCAGTTAAAACTGAAAAAATTATTAAATCATGAAAAACATTATATTGATAGTGTTATCAGTGATTTTTCTATCTTCTTGTATTACCTTAGAAGACATTCAATCAAAACCACAGGATTGGACGATTGAACCTGTACTCGTATTAGAATGGGATGGTCAAACTCCTGCTAATAGATGGTATTCAATTATTGAGTTGGGTAAAGTAGACACAACTGTTAACGGAGTTCCTTACATAATTAGAGAAGTTTATATTCAGGAGGGTGATAGTACAAAAAAGGTTTTAATGATTGAAGCTGAATTAGATGAAACCTATAAAATTACCAAAGAAATGTTCAAGTGAGGATATTACTATCCATACTATTTTTAATATTAGGTGTTGATTTATACTCCCAATGTGATGTTATTATCCAACCTGGAACACTCCAAAAGATAGATGTTGATCCTGGTGTTAAGTTTAGTTTTACAATAAAAAATAATGGAACTACACCATTTCAAAACGGTACATTTCATCTTTCTTTCGGATGGTTGGATTCACCGATGAATCCTCAATCAGTTTGGGATATTAATTTGAGTGCTCCGATTCAACCGAATGGTACATTACAAGTAACGTCACCTGTTTTCGATATTCCAATACCACAAAACGCAACAGAATGGCCTTTTTGGGATGAAACTACAGGACCCAACGGTTGGCCAAACCCAAACTATGGTCCTTTGATGGTTTACTTGAATGGATGTTTTATAAATGCTCAAACCATAAACTCATTCCTACCTTTGAGTGATGATTGTCCGAATATAAATCAGGATCAATTTTGTGATTGTAATTTTGAACTTTACGATTTCAGGACAGAACCTGAAATGCAATTAGATGTTGTTGTCCATAGTGATTATAATTGTTTTTCTGTAGGATATCCACCTGGTCCGAACAACTTCAACCTTAATAATCCTGGATTTTATAACATGACCATTGGTATAAATAGTTTGTTAGAAGACAACTGTGGACCATCTCCTGATCAAGGACATACTTATCTTCATTTTACCTCATCTTATTTACCTGATTATGTTTTGGGGGATACAATCACTCTCGATTTAGACCAAGCATCAAATTATCCATTAATAACATGTCTTCAAGAATCTTATAATCAAGGTAATTTCGATAATTGTTATGAGGTGGTTTTGTGGCAAATAAATAACAGTATGAGTTTGATTTCACCAAATACGTTCGAAGTAACGGTTGGTGACAATATAATTCGTGTGGATGATAATTGTCAGACGGTTGTAGATGTTACTGATTTATCTATTAATTCTTTTTCTTATGAGATCATAGGGTGTGATGTGGGTTCACCATATGCTGCTATGGATATTACACTATTCAACGAAGGTAATACAACTATAACGAATTTCTGTTTGAATTTGGATATTCTTCCCGATGGTATACCTGTTGAACAATATTGTTTTTCTAATTTGAATATTTTACCTGGTCAAACTTATGTGGTTGAGGTAAACGGAGGTATATCATCAAATGGTGTTACTTCTATCTCTATCGAAACACCGAATGATGTAATTGTAACGAATAATTCTTTTGTAACAATAATTGACTTACCTTGTTATGGTTGTACTATAAGTTCAGCAATAAACTATGATCCTTTTGCAACGGTTGATGACGGATCTTGTATTATGCCCGTTCCAGGTTGTATGGATCCTTTGGCGAATAATTATAATCCAAATGCAACTGTTGACGATGGTTCTTGTACTTATGATGTTTTTGGTTGTACCGATCCTTTAGCGAATAACTTCAATCCTGATGCAAACACAGATGACGGATCTTGTTTATATGATGTCTTTGGATGTACTGATCCATCGGCAAATAATTATAATCCTAATGCAACTGTTGAGGATGGTTCTTGTACCTACGACCCAATTTTGATTTTCGGATGTACTGATCCATTAGCGAATAACTATGATCCAAATGCTAATACTGATGATGGATCATGTAATTATGATATTTTTGGTTGTACGGATCCCGAAGCAAATAATTACAACCCAAATGCGAACATAGAAGATGGATCTTGCACATACGATCCTGAAATTATATTTGGTTGTACCGATCCAACGGCTCTTAACTTTGATCCATTTGCAAACTCTGACGATGGGACTTGTATTTATGAAATTGATATTTGTGAGGAAGCGGATTTACATACATTCGTACCAAATGTTATAACACCAAACAATGACGGATTGAACGATGTTTGGAGAGTGGTTACTCAGTCAGATTGTTGGAGAACTTGGAAGACTCAGATCTACAACAGATGGGGTAGTTTGATTTGGGAATCTGAAGACCCCGATGCCGTGTGGAACGCAAGTAATAGTGGAAGTGTCTACTTTGTTTCCGATGGAATTTATGTGTATACTATTACAGGGGTCGCTTGGAATAACAAACCAATTCAAAAATCAGGTTACGTTACAATAATGAGGTAATTATTTTTTACCGAATTTGAAACCTATTGGTTCTCTATCTGAATTTTTAGCAATAGAAATCATTCTTTCGAATCTTTCAATCTCATCGTCTATTATTGTTCTCATCATATAAAGAGTTTCCAAATCAGAATGATTTTGAACACAGTTGATGAATTCATCTGCAGAGAAATTACATTCTCCGTATGGTTTTTCCTCCACCTCCTCCGATGATTCATTAATATTATTATTTTTTAATGGAAAAACACCCTCTAATTCAACACCGGTAACATCGGAATCATAAGTTTCTGTATCGAAAGAAGATCCCTCCCAATATTCAAAGTCACTGGAGTGAAAGTAATGTTCAACTTGTTCTTTATCGTAACCCTCTACGGTATCTTCATAATAAGTTCCTTGATACAGATTTTCTTTTACAACATAATGTAACCTATAGAGTTTTTTTTCAGGGATTATAAGGTTGTCTTCAGAAAGAGTGCCATCTATTATATTTTCTTTATTAATTTTCAATAAAGCCAATACAAACCATTCATCCCAAAAGGGTACCGATTTTAAAATACTCGGTAAAGCTTCTATTTCATATAAATCCCAACTATTCCAAGTATCTTTGGTGATGTGTCCTTCCTGAAATAATAGATTTAAATATTTTGCAACAACTTTCTTATTCATAACATATATTTGAATATAAATATCACAAATATGTTTTGAGTGATCCTGAAAGTTGTGTTACTTCTTGAATAAATTCTTGATTGAACTTTCCGTCTGTAACAATTTCAGAAGGTATAGAACTAAATACCCAATCCATACATAGGATTCCAATCAAATGGTTCTTATCATCGAACATCGGTGTTGCCACGTGGGACTTGGTTCCATTTCCTGTACATAGAGAACGAATTCCAATATCTTCGATTTCTTCCATATCCAAAAAGTATGATTCATTCATCATAACTTGTTTCATATACCAAGCAAATAAACTAACAAGAACACCTTGATATTTTTCTGATTTTCTTTCTAACCCTTCAGAACATCTTTCATACGTGATTGATGCTTTTTGCATAGATGATTCGGTATAAAAATTTCCTCCGTTATGGAATTGCCAAATATAAATTCTATCTGCGTGAAATTGTCTTCTTACATCTCTTAACGCTAAATGAATAATCTCATCTCTTTCGATCTGTTCCATCAAATCCTCTTTGGATTTGTCCTTTCTCTTCTTATCTTCTTTTTTTCTGAAATAATCTTTACCAATCAACGCAACAATTATTGATGTAATTGATGTCATAAAAATCACAAAATAATCATAGAATTCCATCCCCAATAAATTTTATTTATAAATATATCGGGATTTTATTAATTCTTGAAAATGACTAAATTTGTTTTAAAAGATTATGTATATGGACTTTGTTCGTCTTAATTTATACTTAATTCGTCTTATTTTTTATGACCAACATTCCACAACATATCAATTCCATAGGCATTACAGAAACCTTTTTCAGGTAGAATGTCTTCGTCCATATCACCACCATTTGCAAATGTAATTTTCATGGTTGGATAGAGTTGTTTGACTTTTGTTAATAGATCTACAGCAGTTCCGTCCATATCGTTGAAATGAATTACTTCATCTATGTACTTGACTGCACGGAGAATGTGGGACCTGTCGGCCCAACAATAATTTACTTTACCATTTTTTGAAACCAACCATTCGTCGGAATTCAATCCCAAGATAACTTTATAACCCATATGTTTTGCGGCTCTGAATAAATTGATATGTCCTCTATGGATGGGATCAAAACCGCCAGAAATAACCACTATATCGTATGTTTTCATTTTAAAACTAAGAGGTCAGTTGTAACCGACCATTTTGCGGAGAGAGAGGGATTCGAACCCCCGGTACCCTTTCAGGTACGTCTGATTTCAAGTCAGGTGCATTGAACCGCTCTGCCATCTCTCCTGAAAAATCACAACTCTTCGATTCGTTTTGCTTTGTCGTCTATCACAAGATCGAAATGGGGTTTGTGTTCTCCACCACACTTAAGATAGTTGAACTTACATCCCCAGTCAACAAGTTGCTTCAATGTAAATTCAGTATAATCTAAACCTGAGGTAGACCCCCTCGCCGTCCAATAAACTACAATCCAACCCTCCTCGAAGAGTTTGTTGATTTTTTTTATGTTGTCAAAGTTGGGTTCAGCTAAATCATACCGACGAATACCTGAATAAAAACAAATGGTTTCATCAATATCAACAAATGCTGTTTTAGCATTTCCCTCCTCTGTGAATCTTTTTGACTCTTGAAATTCTATCATCTTTTCTGTGATTCTTATAGTTGTTTATGAGTGTTGAAATATTTAATCTTCCGACGGGGTTAGAACTCTGAATTCCGTAAGGTGGGGGATTGAGATTATTATCCAAACAATACTCCACCATCCAAATTGCGGCATCATACCCCGTCTTTTCTTTTTTGGTCTCACCCAAATCGTGGTCAAAACAAACCCCGTCGGGAAGTCCATTTATCTTAATCCATGAAATAAACTCTTTGTAATTCTTAACCCATGTAACTTCAACATCTGTTCCAATAGGTGAGAACGAAAGCCAGTTCATATTAGGATCTAAAGGATTTCTCAAATCATCGAGCCAAAGTAGTTTTTTCATTGGGGTAGTTGTTAGAGGACGTAAAGGTAAGTATTTAAATCTAAAAAAACAAAACCTTTAACAGAATAAAATAACCAAAAGTGTCAATGTGATTACTCCGATCATAGCATAATATGCTGTGTCTTCGGAAAATTTAATCTGTTTATCCCTCGTGCTTTTCGACATCAGAATTCTTGAAAATCAAAGTTAAGTTCAAAATCAAGAAAGACAAATTCACAATACCTACAATAACTTGTTGTTCCACGAATGCGGCTGTCAAATTACCGATAATTGCAAAGATCATAATTTCTGTCAAATGGGTTGGGAATAGTGCATTGACCCTTTTGAAGACACTAGCGAGATTAAAATAGATAGCCAAAGACATTAGAATTGCAAAAACTACTACAAGTCCATAATCTTCGAGTTTCATATAATAACCCAATCCATAACCCATAAGGTATGCTAGGATACTTGAAAGAAAATAACGACCGAGAAAAACTGAACCACTAATGGTTCCACTAAGTTGAAGATATTTTTTCATATTATTACCAATGTACACTACAAGGAACTTCTTTATTTCCGAACAAGAAATCTTTAGGTGCGTGACCCGAATGAATCACTTGAACGTCTCGTTGACGAACCATTTTTCGTTTTCCGTTTTGATACACATACCCACCCGAAGCACAGGATTGTAATACCAACATCACCAAACCAAACAACCAAATTGTATATTTCATATCAGATCAAGATTAGTACCCCCACCTGGACTCGAACCAGGAATAGAACTTTAGAAGAATTCGGTTATTTCCCTTTAACTATGGGGGCTTATTTTTTTTATCCTTTCAACACGACAAAGTTAGGTGATTTTTTCCAAAAATCCAAATTTATTCTCCTTCAATTTGAAGTTTTTCCAAAAGTTTGTCAATTCGGATCCTACCCTTCTCTCCGACCGGGATTGGATTTCCTTCTTCATCAATCCTTACGAATCTAATATTGGTTTTCAGAACAACGGTTTGGTGTCCTGTATATACATTATGGGCTCTTGCTTCCATATATAGAGTTATGGATGTTGTTCCGAGTTTGCTTGGGTATCCATAGATTTTAAGTAATTGACCTTCTTTGGCGGGTCGTTCAAAAAAACATTTATCGATTGATACGGTCACCATTCTTGGTGTGTCACATAATTGCATTGCATAACCCGCCGCTGCTCCGTCAATCCATTTAAGTAATGATCCGCCAAATAAATTCCCGTGAAAACCCAAATCTGACTTTTTGATTGGGTGTGTTGAAATCAAGTCCATTAACAAAATCTTTTTGTTATAATTTTTATATTGTTTGGGATAATCGGAAATTTTGTATCACCGATTTGTTCATCATCAATAATCGATAGATAGAGTGTGTCAATCAGATCAATTGTTTTGCGATAGATCTCACCCCCTCCTATTACAATATCGGGATTTAGTTTCAAAGCATCCTCCAACTGAAGTCCACTTTTACTTACCACAATAAGTTCCCTTCCTTTAAGAGGTGGTAGGGATTCAAAGGTCTTTCGTCCGACAAGACATTTTTTCCCCATCGTGACTTCTTTGAACCACTTTAAATCATCGGAACATTTCCACATAAGATTTCCATCTTTTCCGATATAACCCAACTTATTGATGGCAACAATCATTTCCATGTCACAAATATATTCAAAGAAAGTTATTAATCTATATTTATTGTAATAAACAACGATATATTAATACGATGTCAGATTTCAATATAACAAAACAAAATCTTCCTGAAGACGAGTATTTCAAAAACGAAACCAAAAAGACCATTTTGGTTCTTCACCATACCGCCGGTGGTCACAGACCCGATTGGACAATTTCGGGTTGGGATAAAGATAAG
>Ga0208974_1000182_pt1 | contig 27584 bp, 33 predicted proteins | sample GreLakmeER15MSRF_FD_187699 | JGI IMG/M metagenome (GOLD analysis project Ga0208974, IMG submission 187699) | Freshwater lentic microbial communities from great Laurentian Lakes, MI, USA - Great Lakes metaG ER15MSRF (SPAdes) | ecosystem: Environmental > Aquatic > Freshwater > Lake | place: Great... | reverse complement strand
GTTGTCCTTAACACCCTAGGTGGCGCAATCTCCTGAACTTAATCAGTTCAATGATGTAGTATTGTGGGGGTGGGCAACCACCCCCACTTTATTTCACCCCGTATTCAATAAGGAGTCAACATGGCAGTAAAGAAAACGCCCACAGCATTTGCTGAAGCATTTGAAGAAGGTACAGAAAGCAACGACGAAGTTGTTGTTGAAGAACCTGTAATCGTTACAAACGGCGATTCAGATTTAATTACCGCACGAGTTAAAGGAACATGGACAATGTTCTGGGGACAATTGCGATTTGAATTTAAAGATGGTAACCGCTACAAGCTTCCAAAGGATCTCTTTAACTACTTGCGTAGCCACGGTAATATCTACGACACCCTCTGAGGTAACAAATGCCCTTTATTATCCCTAACGCAACCGACACTACTGGTGGTAATAGGTATGCTTCATTAGACCAAGCAGAACCAGATTCTCTTGATTTTGAAATTCTTGGCAATGATTCATCTGGGGTAATACAGGGCCTTGTTGCTACGGAGTTACCTACTCCTGGAGCAAGTATTTTAGTTACAAGTGGAACTCTTGTTCTTAATGGTTTGGTTTATCCAGTAACTGGAGGAACCGTAGGTTTTGACACTCCACCTACTAACACTCGTTTTGACTTAGTTGTTGCCCGTAAAAACAACACTGGCACTATGTCTCTTATTGGTGTTGCTGGAGGAAATAGTCAGTACAACCCAACCTTCCCAGTCTCTTTGAGTAGAGTTTCGGGGGCTACACCAGCTAACTATTTTGATCCGTCAACCGATGTGGTTATTGCTGCTGTTTACCGAATTGGTAGCACGGCAATTCTAAACAAGCATATTGTTGATAAAGCACGCCGCATTAACACGGCAATCCCATACAGATCTTCTTCAGCTCCAACTTCTGCTGATGGTGCTGTTGGTGACCTCTACATTCAAACAGGTGACATTCCAAAGGGTGGTTCTGGGCTTTACGTAAAACGTAGTACTACTGCGTGGACTCAATTAGCTCCAGCTTTTGTAGACCCAGGTGTTCCTATTGGTTCTGTTATTACGTGGATATCCCCTATTGTGGCACCTGACCCAACTGTTTGGCTTTTATGTAATGGAGCATCTAAGACAGAGGCAGAGTACGGCCCTCTATTTAATATTCTTGGACGCACATATGGTGGAGATGCAGCTAATGGCACTTTTAATTTGCCTGACTACACTGGCATGTATCTAGCAGGATCACCTGGGGCAGCCTCTGCTTATTCACCAGCATCTCCTGTTGGTAATATTGACAACCAGGTAACTTTGCAACCTTCTGATATTGCAAGCCACTCTCACACCATTAATCATGGTCATAGCGGTACTGCTTCTTCTGTTGCAAATCACACTCATACAGCAGCATTAATTGGCAACTCTAATTTGCAAGACTTTGCTGTTCGTAAGCGTGACTATGCACCTGGTCGTTACGCTATTCCGTATGACAAGGCTGGTACTGGGTACGGCAACTTGTACCAGTATTCTACTGGCGACTTTAACCCCAATGACATTCCTAACTCAACAGACTACCCTGGTATGTCTGTCTTTCACGAAAATGCAACTGCAGGTTCTGGTGCACACGATCATACGGTTAGCATCCCGTCAAGTTCTTTAGTTTCAGGTGAAAATACACGTTCTACAAGTGTTGATATTCGCCCACGCACAATGCTTGTGCAGTATTACATCCGATACGTATGAACCTACCCAAACCTTCTGGGAGTGCTGAACAGTACACCTTAAAACGCTCTGTAGTGACCTCAAGGCAACGAGAACAACAACCGGCTTATAACCAGCCAAAACAAGACACACTGCCTCCAAATAGCTCTAACGATTCATAAGGTAGAATATATTGTGGCAACTTTTGAAGACATCACTGAAATCGCCAGAACTTACCTTAGAGACTTTCCTAAGTTCTTTCAAACTACCTTTGATGCTGCTGGACGCACATATGAGTTAGGGCACACAAACATTGATTCAACGTCTTTGTGGATTGCTAAGTTTGTGTCAGGTGGTTCAACCACAGAATTAACTTCTGCAGATTACTCATTAGATGAGCGTAATGGTGTTTTGCGTTTGGCAACATTACCGGCGTCTAATACAAAGTTAATGATTGAAGGTTATTACTATGAGTGGGTTACGCCTACTGACCTGGAGTTTTATGGTCGTAGGGCATTAGAAAAGCATCTTCATGCAATCAATATCCCACTTGATCGTCTTGCCGACGTGGTTATTAACGCTATTGGTATTGCTACAATTTGTGAGTGCTTATGGGCTCTAATGACAGAGTACAGCCGAGACATTGATGTTATTACATCTGAATCAGTACATATTCCAGCAAGCCAACGTTTTAGGATGGCCCAAGGACTTCTTGGTCAATGGGAAGCTGAGTATAGGCGACATGCTACTAACTTAAATATTGGCTTTGACCGACTTGAAGTCATGAACCTTCGTCGAGTGTCTAGAACAACTAATAGGTTTGTACCCTTGTACAAATCTAAAGAATTGGGTGACTACGCTCCTATTGAGCGGTTGTGGCCAGAAATTGACAATGGTGTTGTTACTCCAGAAACAACTGATGACAACCTGCGTGAAGACGTATTTATTGACGGAGTGCCACCTAGTGGCCTAACACATAATGCTTTCTTCTAATAATGGATGTTCGTAGAGAATTAGACCTAATTAATAAGCATTTTCGCCGCCATAGGAATGTGGCGGAAGAGTCTATTATTTGGTATGAATTTGACCCTCTTGGCTCAGCTAGCGTCAACAGCAACTACGATGACGTCTACGACGAAGGTGTGGCTGGAACTGGAGGGCGTAAATACCTTACAGGTGTTGTTGTTCCAGTTTTACTAGTTAGCGAAGCTGAGGATGAAAAACGTTCAATTCCAGAAGGCCGTCAACCAGTACAAAACGTTGATATGTTTATTGCTATAAAGGATCTGCGAGATGCTGGAGTAAGTACTCCATGGGAATACCGGAACCATTTAAATGACATCATTCTTTATGATGGGCGTTACTACTCTCTTTATAGCTACTTGGTTAGGGGTCGTTTGAAAGATGATGTATTTGTCCTTGTAAAAGGTATTGAAATTTATGTAAATCAAGAGTTTGTAAATGACCCTGATCCTGGTCAATTAGAGATTACAAACTACCCATGGCCAGCGTCACTTCCTAGTTTGGGCTAAACTATATATAACCCGATGCGCGTCGGGGGTACATCGCCTAGAACCTCGGAGATCAGCCATGCAAAAGGCTTACTCTAGCTTTAATAAATCACGTGGTTCTAACCCCTTTATGCCAGAAGACCTTCTTATTCTTGACGCTTTTGAACATTTAGAGCAAGCTTACTTTTCTGCAATTGAAAAAGCAGTTGAAAAAGCTACAAATGAATATCAAAATTCAGTACAAGATATGGCTTCAACTAACGAAAACTGGGGCTCTTTAGGTAAAAACATTAATGTACGTTTTAATAAAACTGATTATTCTATTAATGTTGATCTTATTGGTAATGATGAACAGCTATCTCGTATGGCTGAACTTGAGTACGGGAACGGTATAGTCGGCCCAAATCCAATTTTGCGTATGACGGGTGTAAATATTAGTAATGAAATCCCTGCCTTAATTAGTAAGCACCTACCGTGACCAATCCAGGATTCCTACTTGCCGAAGACGCAGCAATTAAGCGTCGCTTATCTAATATTTCAGTCTCGGATGATCGAGAAGCAACCCGTGTTGCCAAAGTTTTCTTCCGTTATCCCGAAACTGAAACTGAAAGAGATTACCCTTTTATAACAATTGAGCATGTTGGCCTGTCCCATGACCGCTCTAGGCAACACTCAGAACAGACTTACTATTTTTCAACAGCTGCAAGTGCGTCAGCCGCAGGTGCGTCTTTAAGCCCGTGCTTTATTGACTATTATCCGTCAGAATTAAATACTTCTGGCATGATTGCAGAAAAAGGTAACTCAAACTACTTAAGAACAGATTCTTTTATTCCTCTAACGCTTATGTACCAAATTTCTACCTACGCCAGAAGTGCCCTACATGACAGGCAATTGACAGCCAAGATATTGCGTCGTGTAATTCCCTTTAGACGTGGGTTTATTGAAATCCCAGAGGATGGCACAATTCGTAGATTTGAACTAACAGGGTGGGGAAACTCGGACCTTTTAGATGGCGAAGCAGCATATCGTAAACGTATTTTTCGTAAAGTGTACACAATTCAAATGTCAGCTGAAATGCCTGCTTCGGACCTTGAGGCCCTCAAGCAAGTTACCTCAGTTATTGGTAATATAACTAATGCAGATAATGGGAATCCCACCGTATTCACGACCTCATTCTCGGAGGAGTTTTAATGCCCACATACACCAACCCAGGCGTTTACGTTAGCGAATCAACCCTCGCTACTAACGCAAAACGATCCAACCTTGCTCAAGCAGCCGGATGTTTCTTTGGTACCGCCCCGCGTGGACCACTTGACGCAACGCTAATTGATTCCTGGTCGGCCTACAAAAACTACTACGGAGACATCTCAGCTTCACACGAACTTGGGTTCTCCGTTTACCATTACTTTGCTAATGGTGGGCGCGAAGCGTACATTGTACGAGTTGCTAGTGGTGCTTCATCAACCTCGGCTGCTACCGCAACAGTTCCTTATTTTGCTACGGCAGGAGCAAGTGCAACCTCAACGTTGTTTACTGCCAACGCTGCAAACGTTGGTGCTTGGGGAAATGGTCTTACCGTAAAAACGGAAGCAATTTCTGCCGCAAATACCTACCCTGCTGTTGGAACCGCAACACAACAATACCAATACAACCTAATTGTTACCTTAAATGGTGTTGAGGTTGAGCGTTGGAATAGTGTTTGTTCTGACCCAACCGACAACCGTTTTGTTAAAACTGTTGTTAATACGTACTCAAAGTACATCACTATTCCAACAACTTCCTGGCCTTCGGCAGTAGTTGGAGCAGCTCCTTACACTACGGCTGTTACTTTAGCTAGTGGTAATGATGGTACGGCTATTGACACATCTGACTACACCACTGCAATTAACACAAAACTTTTGACGGTTGAAGGATCTCTAATCCTTCATGCTCCTGGTGTAACCGCTGCTGCAGGAACTGCTATCGATGTTTCGGCAATTACCGCTTTAAATAACGTAGCTACTTCTCGTGGAAATTCCTTTGTAATTGTTGACCCAGCAGATCTTCCTGTAAAAGCTGATATTGCAACACTTGTTTCTACTTATCCCCAGTCATCGTACCTTTCGGTCTATTACCCTAAGCTAAAGATGGTTGACCCTACAAAGACTGGACCTGCTGCAATTCGTGACACTTTCCCTGGTGGAGCCGTAATGGGTGCTTATATCCGCACTGATTCAACTCGTAGTGTTGCAAAGGCACCAGCTGGTTATGACGTTGATGTTCGTAACGCAATTGGTTTGACCAACGTCCTTTCACCAGCAAACACCGGTGAATTGTACGAGTCATATGGTGTTAACTCGTTCAAGGCAATTCCTGGTGGAGGCATTATTATTCACGGTGCTCGTACTTTGGATAAGTCCACCCCAGGTAAGTACATCCCAATTCGTCGTTCATTGAACTTCCTAAAGCAAAGTCTTGCTGATTCAACTGGTTTTGCCGTGTTTGAGCCCAACGACGAGCGTCTGTGGACCCGTTTAACAATGACTGTTTCCTCAATTCTTAGCGAATTTTGGCGTTCAGGTGGTTTGAAGGGAACAAATGCTTCACAAGCTTTTTACATCATTTGTGATAGTACTAATAACACCCCGACCAGTATTCAAAACGGAGAAGTAAATATTCAAGTAGGTGTTGCATTGCAGTACCCAGCTGAATTTATTGTTATTAACCTCAGCCAATGGACCGGCGGTTCTAATACCGTTTCAACCCTCTGATAGGAGACAACTATGGCACGCGCCACAATTACTGATCCAGTACGCAACTTTAAATTCCAAGTAACAATTAACGCTACTGGAAACCTACAAACTCAAACCGCAGGACTTGACAAAATCGGCTTTGCAGTTGTGTCTGGTTTGTCTGTGCAAAACGAAATGGTTGGATACCGTGAAGGTGGAATGAACACCCACCCGCACAAGTTCATCGGTCAATCGGACTTTGCTCCTATTACCTTTAGTCGTGGCGTATTTTCAGGCCAAGACCAACTTTACAAGTGGCAGCAATTCTTGCACGCCTGGAACCAGGGTTCTGGAACTGGCACTGTTGGAAGTACCTCAACGGCTAACAACTACCGTTGTGACATCCTTGTAAAGGTTTTTGATCACCCAGTTTCAGCAGGTTCATACTCAACTCCTGGTGCAACTGATGGTGTTGCTCCTAGCCCTGGTAATGCCCGCTTAGCTTTCAAATTGTTTGATTGTTTCCCCGCCGCCTACTCATTGAGTGACCTTGATGCTTCAGGTAGTGGAATCATGGTTCAACAGCTAACTGTTCACCATGAGGGCTTTGTGGTAGCCTGGAACACAGAAGACATCAATGCACTTGCTGCAGCTGGTGGCTGATCTATAACCAGGAGATAAACAATTGAGTACACAATTTGAATCAACGGCTCTTAATGCTGCTCTTGAAGAAAAAGCACCCGAGCTACAACCTCCAGTAGGAGTCATTACTCACCTACAACGTGGCATTGTAAATGGTGCTACTGGTGAGTGGGAAACAGAAGTTGAAGTTAAAGAAATGACTGGTGCTGACGAAGAGTACCTCGCCAGCATTGAAAACAAAGACGGAGTTACCTACACCGAATACATGGCCGCAATGCTAAAGCGCGCCGTTGTGCGTATTGGGAATATAGATGTAGAGGCAAACCCAGTAGTAATTGACAGCCTTAGTATTGGTGATCGAGATATCACCTTCTTAGCTATCATTAAAGCTACATATGGTGAGACCAGGACTTTTGTTACAAGGTGCCCACATTGCACGCTAAGCAATGACATTACAATTGACCTTAATGATGACTTCCCATTGACTCCGCCATCAATAGATCTTCGTTCTCCATTGGTAGTTACTTTGCGTAATGGAGAAAGTTTAAAGTTACGTGTTCCTAATTCTGGGGATAACTCGTATGTAAGTAAGAAAGCCACTTCGGTAGCCGCACAAAACACTTTAATGATTTCTCGTTGTGTTGTTTGGGATGAAGGTAAGAAGCCACAAGACACAGAATCTTGGGCAAAATCTTTAGGTATCTCTGACCGTTCTACAATCGTAACTGCCCTTCTTAGTGTTGAAGCAGGGCCTAAACTTGAAGGGGTGAATATCCAATGCGCCCATTGCGGAGAACAAGTCTCTGTAGTGATCGATTGGATATCCCTTTTACTTAGTTGAGCTAAAATACACTTATTGGGAATACGAACTCATAGCCTCTGTTTACAAAGGGTTTAACCTCACGGATTTACGGTCAATGACCGTCCGCCAACGGGACTTTTGGTTCCGTATGGCAAAATGGAGAAATAACTAACGGAGGCTGCTATGGCATTAACTGACCCAGGTTCAATTGGCGGAGTAACTTCGCAGCTGCTTAAGGGCGCCCGTACAGCACTTGATGTTGATAGTTCTTCTTTGTCAAAAGTTATTAAAGACTTTCGTGTACTTAAGCAGCTTATTAAAGACACTAAAAAAGAAATTGATGATTTATCAAAATCATCTTCTGGTGCTTCCACATCCCTTAGTACAGCAGCCAAATCTGGCGCAAAAGGTTCAGGCGGTAATAAGGGTGCTGCGGGAACACAACACCAACCCATGACAACTTCTGCACCAGCATACTCAGCTGGTGGTCGTTCGCGTGATAGGAGTGGTGAGGTTGGGTACACCGAAAGTGGCAACGGCTACATGCAGGACATGGGCAGCACCGCATTCAAATACTCTCTTCGAAAAGGTGGAGAAGCAGGTGCACGTTGGGCAGCAGGGCGCGCGGCTGCTAGTGCAGCAAGCAGTGGGGCAGCTGGCGGTGGAGCAGCGGCAGCAGGTGGAAGTGGTGCAGCGGCAGGAGGTGCAGCAGCTGGCACTGGAGCAGCAGCGGCAGCAGGAGCAGCGGCAGCGGCTGGAGCAGTTGCGGTTGTTATTGGTGGTGTAATTGTCTATAACAAAGTAGCAAACATGTCTGCTGCCCGAATGGACCGCAGTCGTGATTATGCTTTAACTGCAGACCAAATGTCAGTGCGCTACCAGCAGATGACTGGGAAAAGCATGCTTGGAGTTAGCTCCACATACCGCATGCCTTTGACAGACTACCGTTTAGGTGCTGGTGGCATTAACCAACTAATGGAAATGGAAGCCTCAACTGGTATTAGTGGGCGTCAACAAGCTTCAAGTGTTGAAGCAATGCGAACACTAAGTGGATACACAATGAGCACTGCAGATGTAACTAACCAGATTAGTTCTCTTGCTTCAGCAGGGACAGCAAACCGCATGTTTATGATGGGCGGAATTGGAATGATTGGGGTTGGTGGAAAACAAGGAACCCTAATGGGAGTTATGAAAAACATTGTTAAAGCAGCTGGCCTAGACAATGAAAAAGTCCTTAACTCAGCTTTTGCTCCAGGTTCTGTTACCCGTGCAAAATTAGCAAATATGGGTGTTCCACCTGACATGATTACCGAAGTTTTGCAATACGCAAAAGCAAACCTGCAGTTTAAAAGTAAGGGTGGTACAGGGATGTATGACCCAGGTCTTGAAAAGGACCGTCGACGAATGGGTATTGAAGAAAACTTTGCTACTCAAGCTGAAGAAACTGATCGTTTAGAGGTTAAGCGCGAAGAAAAGTTTTACCGTCGTCAAGCAGATAACTACGCTTATTTGGAACGACAGACTCAAACGCTAACAAGAGCTTTTGGTGCTTTAGAAGACACCCTTTCAGGAATTATTGGGTTTACTGGTTCTAACAGAATTGCCAATGAAACAATGAATGGAATAATGAATGTTGGAGGTGGTGACCCCCATATTCCTCAAACAGGTGACGGTAATAAATCAAATCCACAAACAACTCCTACTTCTTCATCAAAAACTAAAGCCCCAACTAACGCAAGTAATGACGGAAAAATCTATGTACCGTTAGGAAATGGTAAGAGGGTATCTCTAAGCAACATTAAACAACGTCAAGATTTTAAAGGTATGAATCCTCAAATGCAGGAACGCCTTCTTAACCTTATGCGAGATAACCCTGATGTTGGTTGGGGTGGTGGAACGCGCGATGTTCAAGCTCAAAAAAACATGTTCTTAAGTAGGTACAACCGTACCCGAAGAGAAAAAGGTGCAGATGGTAAGAAGAACTGGTTTTGGGATGGTTCTTATTGGGAAAAGAATCCAGGCGCAAACCCAGCAGCTCCTCCAGGAAGTTCAATGCACGAAATTGGACTTGCAGCAGACTTAGCTGGCAACGTTGCAAAAGTTCCAAAAATTGCTGCCAAATATGGTTTGAAATCTTTTGGTGACAAGAATGGTGAACCCTGGCACGTACAGCCACGGGAACTCCCTGATGGCCGTAAGTCCTATGAATCAGGTGGCGCTAAATGGGGATACGGTCCTGGTGGACCTTCTTCAGAAGCAACTGCAGGAGATGCGGGTGATATGGGAGGGTTTGGTTCAGAGTCTGAAGGTCCACGTAGGCCTACGCCTATGTCAAGCAATACCGTTTCTGATGCAGCTGACGGCTCCTTTGGAACAAGTCTTGCGGCTTCTTCAATTTCATCAAAACTTGCTTACAAAACAATCTCTCAAAGAGTTGCTTCAGGTGGTGGTGACCCTGAAATTACAACGCCAGTTAATAGCATGGGTTCTCCTGTTTACAACCCAAATAACACAGCAAACCAACAAACTGAAGTACATTCTAAACAAAGCAATTTAACTATTAATGTTAAACCAACTATTAATATGATTAGCAGTAATAACAATCAAATGGATTTAAAAAAGATTGCAAATGAATTAGTAGGGGTAATTCGTAAAGAGATGGAACTTGAATTGATGAGGAAACGCTAATGGGTTACAGAGACGATGGAAACTTTGGTATTACAGGTTCTGCTGATGCACTAACCCCTGGTTCTGAAAGATCCCAAGATAACCCTAAATTTATTTACCCATCTAACCGGATTAGGTTTCTTGAAGCACAGGCTGCTTTAGATAAAAACCCACAATCATATAAATTACATAGAGGGTATATTCGTAATTTAAAATTACCCACGCTTGCTGCTACTAAAATTTTTAGATGCGGATTTCAATTTAATCCTCAAACAATTTCTCAAAATGTACAAATGCGAGAAGACATGTATCTTGCTATTCTGCAAGACCCAGCACAACTAGCACAACCAATTGGTGCAAGCATGAACTTTTCGTTTGACCTTATGTTTGATAGGTCCTTAGAAGTATCTGCTCCCGTAGATGCAGGCATTGCAAACATTGCAAATGACGAAGGTGTGCACGCAGATTTAAAAATTTTATATACAATAATTGGCCAAGGGTTTAATACAGATCTACTTGAAAATCAAGTAGATCAAACTATTGCTGGAGCTACTCGTGTATTTGAAAATACAACTACAGGTGCTTCTACTACAGTAATACCTTCTGATGGCACTACAAATGGTAGTGGTTTTACTACTGACAGAGAACAGGCGAGGACAATCCTTGCTTCAAACAGAGGTAACGCTGCAATATTAATGCCAAACCCTGTGCGGATTATGTTTTCTGGAATGTTTATGGTTGACGGTTTTATTACCGGAACTTCTGTTGATTTTTTAAAGTTTACAACCAATATGGTTCCAGTTCAATGCCGAGTTACGTTAAGCATGAACGCTGTTTATATTGGATTTGCGCGAGAAGATACATTCCTTACACTGCAATTTGATGCAGCTATTAAAACTTTAGAAGACAATAAAGAAACAAGTGAAGCTGAAAACCCAGCCATTATTAAAGCTCTTAATAAAAGCGCAAACAAAATTCAAATGGGGTATGCAAAAGATGACTCTAATATGGAGAATTTTATGTCAAGGGCTTACCCAATACACAAACAAACAGGTTCTCAAAATTGGGATACTAGAAATTTCTTTTTAAAGTTTGCAAGTATTGTTCCTCACGGTCAAAGTACGGCGCGAGGTGCTTGGGATATGACATGGGGTGGCATTGGCAAAGCTATTGTTGCTACTGGAAATGCGCTAACTCCAGGTGCCCCTCTTGGGGAGTATGATATTACTTCAGGTGACGGTAAACCAGACGAAGATGAAATTCTTAAATTATACGAACAGTCAATGAATTTAAAAATAGATTATAAATTTTCATTTCAAATTTATGGTGTTAAAGGTGCAACACTCCCTTTGTCAACAGCAACCAATTTTCTATCACTCATTTCTGCTGAAGGTGGAGTAGAACCTGGCGATTCTTTAAAAATACTTGGCTCTTATACTGGTGAAAATGGTTCTACTTCAAAAAAAGAATGGGGAGCTGGAACAAGTGGAGATGATGCAAACAAAGATAAAGCTAGGCGTTGGTCAGTTAAATCCCCAGACGAGGTACCAACCACAAACAATGCTCCAGATGTTGCCAGTGGGGACGACGACGACAAAGATCTTCTTCCTAGCGGATCATCTTCGTACTGTATTGTTAGATGGACTTTTGACATTAGCGTACAAAAAGATGACAACGATATTATTTATCCAAGATTAGCTACCGCAGAAGTTCCAGATGCTACATCAATAACTTGTAACATAGTTAACAACAGCACTATAGAAGTTATTGCAGTAGTAACTGCAAATAGTGATTCTACTGTAACTCTAACTATAGATTGGGGCAACTAATGGCAATCTATCAAAATTCAAGTAGATACCGTCTTACTTCAGGAGCATCTATGGCTTCTCGTGTTCCCGAAGTTCCACGTACTTATTACAGCCACATAGCAAGAGATGGAGATACTTTTCAATTGTTGGCTGCAAAACTTTTTAATGACAGTTCTCGATATTGGGAAATAGCTGATATTAATCCGCAAGTGCAATGGCCTGATGTCATTCCAACTGGAACTGTTTTGCGTATTCCAAAATGATTTTTAATACCGGAAACCCCCTATCACCTAAGGTTTACATAGCCATAAATGGTGTTGAGGTTAAATACACATCTATTCAAACTATGAGTATTAGTTTGGGAACAAATATGCATGACATACTTGTTCTTAATATGGCTGGTATTCCTCCTAGGGCAATTACGGATTACATTGATGCTGCTGTAAGAATGACTATTACTTCTGGGCAAGGGCGTACCCAAGACTTTTGTGGGTATGTTTTATACGTTGAACCAGAGTCTGATGGCCGTGGCTCTATTGTTAATAACAGCCCGTTTCAAACTACACGCATAGTTTGTTTTGGGTCTTCGTTATCAATGATGGGTAAGAAACAAAAAGTGTGGGAAGACGTAAGTATAAAATCTCTTGCTTCTGATTTTTGTGAAACATACCATTTTAGTTTGGATGTTTTAGATGATGGTTTTGTACTCCCACGTTTAGTTCAAGCTGGAGAATCTGATTGGCATTTCTTGACTAGAATTTGCGCTAAATATGGGTATTCGGTAACTGTGCATGGAACTCATATGCATATTTGGGATCCATTTAAAGCTATTGGAAGACGGCCATCGTTTGAAAAACTACAGCCTGTTATTAAAACTCTTTCTCCAACTCCAGGAGGAATCTTAAAATTTGAAGGCTTATTTGGTTATGTAACACCAGAAGGTTGGTCAACTAACTATCAAGTTGGAGTACTTGACTCCAGTGGTGTTAGTGAAACTGTAACTAGCAATATTTTAAATAATGAAGAATCATGGTCTGGTGTTGGAAAACGCTCAAAGTTTTACAGCACTATTGTTGAATCAACTCAAACTATTGTTGAAGCAGAAAAAGTTATTGGAGCAAAAGAAAGAGAAGCTTTCCCTTTTACAGCAAAAGTACAAATAAGTGCTGGTGCTGGAATAGTCCCAGGTGGAATTGTTGAAGTTGTTGGTTACAACTCAAACTTTGAAGGATTATGGTATGTAAGAGAGGTAACACATTCAGTTGGTGGTACTTCTTATGTAACAGATCTCCTTTTGGGGAGAGACTTTAATACAACTAAAACTTTCAATATACCTCCAGTTGAATTAGCACAACCAGCCCCAGAACCTAAATTTGTTGCAGGGGAATGGCGCGCAACTTCAGAAAGAGTAAATGCATATGTATAGCGGAATGCAAGTGTACAGAGCATTAGTAACCGCATCGTCTTCAACGACGGGTTCTATTTACGTTTCTATCCCATCTGTACTTGGCACAACCACAAGTATTGCTGTTTCTACTATTGGCCGAGCAGCAGTGGCTGGTGTGTGGACTGTTCCTGATGTTGGGGACCAAGTTCTTGTAGCAGTAGAAGACGACAAGTTTTCTAATATATTTATTTTGTACCCAGTTGAGCCCCCAGTTATAGAACCCCTAGTAATTGCAGATGCGTCTGTTACTACAGATAAATTAGCCAATGCGTCTGTTACTACAGATAAATTAGCCAATGCGTCTGTTACTACAGATAAATTAGCCCATGATTCAGTAGTAAACGAAAACCTTGACATGTACCGCATGAGAGTTAGGCGGGTGGCCCCACAAACTGTAGGCCCTTTATCAACTGGTGTTATTGAATTTGACACTTTAGATTTTGAAAAATACAATAATAACTCATGGATTGGGGGGCTTCCAAGTCAGGCAATTTTTCCCCAATCTGGATTATACGCAATTAGTGTAAAAATAACTACAAGTGCTGCTGCTGGAACACAAACCGCAATGCTTGCAGTAGATAATTTTGTGTCTGCTACTCCGGTAACGTCTTTTGCGGGAGCTTTGTCAATAGTACTTACATGTAATATGTTTTTTTATGGCACAGAGGTACTTTCACTTAAAGTTGTTAATTCAAACAGCAGTTTGAGCAGATCATACACAGCAATGTTATCAATGATACTACTAACGGAGTAACTATGAAAGCTATTAAAATTCCATTTCAATTTAACGGCGGTAAGACTGTTAGTACAACGTCGCCCTCAACTATTGCTGAACAGAAAATTGTAAATGTTTTAGTTACAAACGAATTTGAAAGGGTTATGCGCCATAAGTATGGAGTAGGTATTCAACAATTTTTGTTTGAGCCAATGGACGACTTGTTTATGGTTGACTTTACAACTGACGCTATTGCTGACATTAAAAATAATGTTAGTAGGGTTGACATTATGGATATTAAAATTTCCCCTACAGATTCAGTAGCAGCTTATGGAAACACCGACACTACATTGGGTATTACAGTTGTTTACAGACTTCCTCTTGGATCACCACAACTTGTAAAATTTGACATAGCCGTACCTGGCTACTTAACCGAAGACACTACGATCTAGGAGTAATAATGGCAATTGAACGACCAGGGTTTGACTTTGCAAGCCGAGACTATGACAACATTAGACGCGATCTATTAGCTCGCGCAGAACGAAGTGTTCCAGAATGGGTTGACAGAGATCCTTCTGACTTCTCAATGATGATGGTTGATATGTGGGCCTATATGGGAGACATCCTTCATTACTACATTGACCGTGCTGCGGGTGAAGCGTTTATCACTACAGCAACACAACGAGAAAGCGTACTTGCTTTAGCAAACTTGTTTGATTACACACCCCGTAACCGCACTGCTGCTACGGCTACAGTTTATGTTTCTAACAGTAGTTCGGGATCTGCCGTAGGAGTAGTCCCTACTGGCACAACTTTTTCTGCAACAACCGAAGATGGAACCGCTCTTGAATTTTACTCAACAGCAAGTGTAAGTGTTTCTGCTGGCTCAGCAAACGTACCCGTTGCAGTTAGAGAAGGTAAGAAAGTTCTTTTAGAACAACTAACAACCAGCGCAACTGGCCAAGTTGGTCAACGGTACACCTTAAGCAAACCCAATGTTTTGCCAACTTCAGTAGAGATTAAGATTTACGAAGATGGTGTTAACTATTTACAATGGGACCGTGTTGACGACATTAGTTTAGTTGCATCTGGAGTTAACGCATTTTCAGTTTATGTATCTGCAAACAATACAACTGAAGTTGTTTTTGGTAACAGAATTAGTGGTCGAGTCCCACCAACTGGTTCTACTATTGTTGCTACTTACAATACTACTAATGGTAGTACTGGAAACATTGGCTCTAACAAAATTAGAGCTTTTAAATCCGCCGTTAGTGCAGGAATTGCAATTAGTTCTTCAACTGCTTCAAGTGGAGGTAGTGATGGAGAAACTGTTGAGTCTTTAAAAACATCTTTAAAGTCACTTTTGAAATCTCAAAACAGAGTTGTAACCCTTCAAGATTACGTAGACACTGCACAACTTGTTAATGGTGTAGAACAAGCAGTCGCTCAATACACACCAAAAGCTTCTGGAGGTGGAGGTGGAAGTGTCACTATTTACGCACTCCCATATGTTGAGGATTATGAGGCTCCTAAAGGTGCTTCAACACCCGTAAACATTACGGTTCCTTCTGGAATTAGAAGTGCTATTAAAACAAAATTAGATCCTTTATCAATGCTTGGAGTAACAGTAGATACTTCTACTGCTGGTGCAGTAACTCTTGTTGCTTACCCACGAGCAGTGACTATTGCGGTTACTGTAGAACCAAACTATATTTCTTCATCAATACAGTCTTTAATTGAAATGCTTATTAAACGTTTGTTTATGCTTAAAAACGTTAAGTTTGGTCAAGATCTAACTCTTGGGCAAGTCTACCGACTTGTGCATTCTGTGCCAGGAGTACAGTCTTCCACTGTAACAATCTCTGGTTCTGGATGGACTGGGGCAAATACTATTGAATCACCTGGTAATGCTTATAGTTTAATCTGTAATAACAACATTACAGTCACCGTAACTGGTGGCATTAGTACATCGGCGTAACTATGACTCGTAAATCTTTTATTATTAGAAAAGCTAGTGATGTTTCACAACTGGGTAGCTTTGTAAAGTACCCGTCTGGTGTTGCAATTAACTACGCAACATACACGTCTTCAAATTCTCAACACAACTATGTAACAACAGAACCTCACTCATTACCTAATAACTCTTATATAACAATCACTGGGATGAGCCCAAGTGGCTTTAACCACTCTAATTTACTTGCAACCGTAGTAGACGAGTACTCATTTTATTTACCTGGTCAAAGTAGTGTTTCTCCTTCTGCCAGTTCTGCGTCCGCAAATGGTGTAGTTGCTTTACATGCTTTCCCTGCACAAGTAGATAATGACACTCGTTTAAAGTCTGAAAATTTACAAATTGCACCAACCCTTGAAGCAGACATTGGGTATTTTGAAGCGCAAGCAGTTAGCTATGATGAAGTTTCTTTAGAATGGAATGTTGATCTATACAGCGGCCCATTGCTTGCAAACTCCCCAATGCCTGTAACTTTGTATATTGTTTACTCTCAATTTGGAGAACCACCTACCATTTCAGATGGTGTTATTGTGACGGCAACAAGTACGGATACAACAGCTACTCATTTTGTGCCAGAAGGTAAATGGGCTTACTACAGCATGTTTGTAAAATACCAATCACAAAATGATTTGTACTACGAACAAGTTGCAACACTTTCTGTACTAACACCTAAAAATTATGGTTCGGGGGCTGACCTATTTGCCAAAGTTCCTACGTACTACCGTTTACTAGATGATGACCTAAACACTTCAAATGGTGGCCCACTAGAACGTTTTCTTAACACTTTTGGATTTGAAATAGATAGAACAAGGACCACAATTGATTTCTTAATGACATCTAAGGATCCGCAAATTGCAAACTCATTAGTTTTAGATGTGTTATCAAATGACCTGAGTATCGGACTTTTAAGCCATGAACTAGGTTCTGAAAGACTTCGTAATATTTTAAATAGTATTGGAAAATTGCGAAGAGAAACAGGAACTATTAGTGGCTTAGAACTTTTCTACACGGCTTTAACTGGATCGGACGTTGTTGTAGATACCGCTACAAAACAGATTAAAATTTATGCACAACGTGTAAACCTTATTAAAGATCCAAACATTGTTAATGGTTTGTCTGCTGCTTTTGACGGTGGTTCACCTTTTACTGAAAGCTTTGTGCAAGTTTATGATGCAGGTGTTGCTAACACTGCTTCATCCCCTTCTGCAAGCGTTCCGTGGGCAGGGTTTTACGAAGGTGGTGACCCAGCTGCTGCTAACTTTTCCCAAGCAGAAGATGTGGCTCTTTGGGCGTATTCCCCAGATGCTTCCGTAGCAGGTGGTTCTGTTTCAGTATTGCAAACAGTTAACGCAGATGTTCCAGTAAAATATGGAGACATTCTTTACTTTTCTGTACAAGCAGAAGCTTCCTTTAATGCACAAGACGATGTTATTGCCGTAGGTCTATACTCAACCGCTGGTTATGGATTAGCAGGTGCGGTACAAGTAGCTTATTCAAATACACCACGTTTAAGTAACGGTGTAAATTATTGGCAATTACCAGTAAGTTCTTCAGTAACTACTTACACAAATGTTCGTTTAGTCATATTTGTAAAAAGTACAGTTGTTCCAACAGACTCATTTAAACGCATGTTATTAGAACGTTCAGTTAACTCTGAATACTTTGATGGTGATACTGTTTTAGGAGGGTGGGTAACAAACGCAGATAACAATATCTTTGTTTCAGACTACCGTTGGCGAGACGGCACAAACCCAGATTCTGCAGTTGGTGCTGCTCACGAAAACTTCTCTGTGTACAACTCTAACTACCAAAAAACAAGGGCTGTTGCAAAACGTTTGTTACCCTCCTTGCTTCCAGTAACAGAATTAACTGATACATCAGTAACTGCTACTAACGTTGCTTATAGCAATAGGCCGGTAAGCTCTCCACGTTGGACAATTACATTTAACAATATATTAGGGATTTCATGACATTTTTAATCTGTTCTTTAGCCGTATACAAGTTGTTGCAAGTTCTTGATTCCTTAACACCCAAAGAAGCAATGCCTTGGGTGAAGGTGATTGTGGGTGTTTGCTTTGGTTACATTGCGTCATTCATAGTTGGATTTCCCCATATTGAACTTTATGGGTTGGCTGTTGCTGCTGTTGCTGGTACAGTTCATTCTGTGCTACGACTCCTCACTTACGCAGGAGACATGGCGCATCGAAAAAGCCTAAAATAAGGAGCCACCTTGAAAGAAACATACGGAGTTGTTGGTACTGGTTCAGCACCTAAGAAAGTTATTGAATCAGCCCTAAACGATATTGGAGCATCTTCAACTTTTCTTGTTCCCTGGTATGGGAAGGTAACAACTGGACTTGAGATTGTTTACGATTGGTTGCTTGATAATGAAGCAACTTTTACAATTGTTGCAACCGAAGGATCTAAGGCAGTTCCAAAAGCACTTGCTTTAAAAGCCGCTGAAGTCCATCAAGTAGAAGATGTTGCTGATTACATTTTGTGGGATTTAAAAGGTCGTTCTGTGCAGGGCCTTACACTTGTTATGTGGGACACAGAAAATGAAGAAGAATCAATCCGAGTCTCTTCAATGTCTATTGACTTGCAACTTTCTACCTTAGAACTAACAAACGGATTGGTTCCTATTATTATTGATGGTGATGAAACTCCAGAGCCAGTACGTGACGATGAGTTGCCAGATTTTGGGGAAACTAACTACAGTAAAGAAACCCTTGAAGTAATGCCATCTGCATTAGTAAAACGTATGGCAAAAGACAAGGGAACTGTTGTTAAAACCAAAGAAGAAGGAATTGCGTTTTTAACAAAGCCTAATGATGAACCAACACATGAAATTGGATCAATTGTTATTCTTATGAAAAATGGTGATGAGATTGGATTTACCCTGACTCAAGAACTATTTAAAGAAGTAATGGCTGTTGTTACAGCACACCAAAGACCTTGGTAATTAAATAAAGTAAAAAGCCCCAGTTATTACACTGGGGCTTTTTGCTAGATAATGGTAACTACCATTTATTTATGATTTCACTTCTTCTTAGCTGCTGCTTTCTTTGCAGGAGCTGCCTTCTTCTTAGAAGGGCCCTTGCCGTAGCCAGGGTCCTTCTTGTCTTTGAGGCCACATCCACATGCTGTACACATACTACTTACCTCCCTTCCTATATTTACTTGTCTTCTTAGCAATCTTATCTGGTTGCGCTACAAACTGTTTACCTTTGCTATTACCTTCTGCTTTAGCTTTATTTGTAGCAGCTTTTTCTGCAGGTGACAATGACTCCCATGCTTTTTCTGGAAGATATCGTTTTTTACCTTCTGAAGGTTTACCGTCAGAGGTTTTCCATTTTTCATCAGTCCATTTGTCTAATGATTTTTGAGGCTTAGCTTTAGCCATCAGTCCTTGTAACCTCCACCCTTCTTCTTGTACTCAGAGGCAAGAAGTTGAGCTTTACGTGCTGACCATTCGCCAGGGTCTCCGCCTTTAGTGCCAGCTTTAATTTTGTTAAAAAGCTGCTTACGCATTCCTGGTTGTGTGTAATTTCCTGCCTCGTTAACTTTAGATGCAGCTTTCTTTTTAGCAGCCATCAGCAATCCCAAGCTCGTAGTGATTTATTAATTCGAGAATTAGGATCGTTAGCTGTCTTAGCTGAGGTATTCTTCTTTTTCATACCTTCCATGCGATCACAGAAAGACTCACGGCGAGCTGCTGACTTCTCAGACTTGGCTGCCTGTTCCTTTTTTACCGGAGGCTTAAGGTTGCTACCTGGGTTTTCACGCTCATAAGACTTACGTCCTTTTTCGTTAAGACCACCCTTAGGATCTTTTCCTTCTGAGCGTGACCAAGCTGCTGTCTTTTTTGCTGGTGCTTTCTTTTTTGCTGCCATGTTGGCTCCTTACTTGGTAGAGGCCCTAAGTTGCCAGGACCATTTATTGTGGTTGTCAATACGATCTGCAAGAAAGTTCATAATTCCTTGTTCGTCTTTTTTCTGAGCCTCATCAAATGCTTTTTTAAGAGATTTAAGAAGGTCTTCATTTGCTGTCAGCAAAGATTTTGCCATTGCTTTTGGGTTTGGCTGTGCATCTTTAAATTCAAGTGTGCGAAGGTCTAGGAATTTTTGCAAACTAAAGGGAGCGTAGTCATCAAGCTTGCGAATATTTTCAGCAATAGGGTCAATTGAACCATAGGCATCTTCATAAATATCAGAGAACAACGAATGGTACTGGCTAAAATCTGAGCCCTCTACATTCCAATGGTAGCCATGGGCCATAAAGTAAAAAGTAACTACGTCAGAAACGAGCACTTTAAGGGATTTGACAAGTGATTCCATTACATCTCCTAATAGCAAAAGCCAGGGGCTATCAAAGTTTATCTGATAACCCCTGGCTTTGCCGAATATGTTGCCGAGAGAACCACCAACCCGTTCAACACAATCCTAAAAATATACCATTTAAAAAACAAAACAACAACAACGTTGCGTGCTGAAGCTTTTTGGGGTATCTTCAATCACCCATGACCACCAACTCTTTTCAGGGGCCATTCCTGGCCATTCCACTGTGGGCTGTAGACCTTATTAAGGACTACGGGCAACCCAGGGACCTGCAAATTTTGGTTGGGTTGGTTGCATTAATGGATAGGCGTCAGAGAGAAGTAACCGCTTCTGTTCAGCAGATTGCCGATCATGTTGGGGTGTCTAAGGAAACGTCAAAACGATCCCTTAAGTGGCTTTCTGAATATGGGGTCATTACAACTCGTAGGCGTAAGAACCCATCTATCAATGTGTACACAGTTCACTACACTGATGCTCAGATGGGGTCACGGGTGACCCTAGATGGGGTCATGGGTGACCCTATCAAAGATGTAGATGGGGTCATGGGTGACCCTATTGAACTTGCAAGGGGGGTCACGGGTGACCCTAGTGAAACCCCGCAAACCTGCATGACATATGGGAATGCGGAGGGTTCTATAGAAGTATTAAATATAGAGACATTAGTAATAAAGAAATTAGAGAGGGCCGCAGGCGGCGCTGGAGATGAAATGATTATTGGAGCAGACCCTGACGATATGAAAACCGTAGAAGAACCAAAGGTATCCAAAGCACCCCCACGCAAAACAAATAGGCTCCTGTCGCACTTTGTTAGCAACCGACAATCAATTATGTCTGCTAACTACAACCAACGTGATTTGATTATTCTTCGCCGTACTTTTAATTTGCTTACAGACTCAGGCCTTAACGAATTTACAGTAATGCAAATGATCAACAAATTCTTATCGGTAGACCATTGGCGAAATGCAGATAACCCAGCTTTACTTTTCTGTAGCAAAGAAATCCAAAAGCAACTAATGGAGCACATTGAGGTTGCAGTTTCTACCGATGATCCAGTCCTTATGCTGATGCTTAACGATTTTGACAGGACTGGGATTGACTTACAGTGGGATGCACTACAAGACACCCTTCTTAAAAAGGCCATCGTTATGCGTGGTACAGACATTTGCTACCGCTACCCTGAAGTTGTTTCTGCCCTTGCAATGCAGTACAGAGGGGATTTTGGAAATGAGAACTTTGTTAATTGCCTTACTGCGCTAAACTCTTTAGTGAGGTTTATTACAGGTGAAGAACAGGAAGACCCGACAGCGGCTCTCAATTCGTTACGGGAATTCCCGCTACCAGATGAGCTTTTAAAAATGTCAAAATCACTTCTTCGGCAACCAGCTAGTTCAATTACTGAAGCGGTGTACAACTATCGGAGGCTTTCCAATGGAAAATGAGCCACAATACACATTCTTTAAAATTGAAGACATCATTGTTTTTGTTGATTGGATTAAAGCAAACTTTGAATCAACCGAGGAATACAACGATTGGTTTGAGTTTTCGCTAGACGAAGAAGTCCCTTACGATTTATTCTGTACACGTCAACCTAAAAAAGCAGACCTGTTGCATGAATGCCTACATTGTGGCGCTAAGTTTTCTACGGTTGCCGGTTTAAATGTTCACAACAAGGTTTTACATAAGAAAAAAATGGAAGATGACTTTTGGAAGATCATCAACGAGTCATACAACAAGGAGCCACATGAAACCGAATTACCAGACACCGACTGATTGGAAGTCAGAAAACTGGTGGCGTAACCGCACAGCAGACGAACGTCTGTTTCATTCTAAAATTCCACAGAGATTAGCCAGCATTCCAGAAGATGGCATTAAGTTAAACACCAGCATTATGGCATGGCTTGACAGCTACGAACCAGGTAACAGTCTTTACCTGCACGGAAAAACTGGAACTGGCAAAAGTGTTATTGCCCAACATCTTTTAAAAATCCTTGTAACAACCCACCCTGCCTCAGGAAGATTTGTTACAGCTGATCGGTATTTAGAAATGCTTAAAGACCAGTTTGACAACGACAACCTTTTACCTTCCATGTATTCCAGCCCCTACCTCATTAAGTACATTCAAGGGGTGTTTGACATTGCCGTAATTGACGGGGTTGGTCAAGAGCGAGAAACAGAATTTGCTAACCATGAAATTGGAAGCCTCATTCGCAGACGCTATGAAGATATGCGTTCAGTAATTATTACTTCAACTATGCCAATTATGGATTTCACTCGCAGATACGGTGACAGGGTTAAAAATGCGGTCATGGATATGACCGAAATTAAGGTTTCCTAATGGAAGGCGGAGACATTGCAATTTTTGGTCGACCTGGCCAAGCATGCGTGTTTGAAGGTCTTATTGCATCTCGACCAAATGGAACCGCTGGAATGAAGTCAAAGTTTTATGAACGTAGTAAAGATTGGGATGCAGCTTTAAAACTTTGGAAACCCAATGACCTTCCCTTAAAATCTTTGATTGACGCAGTAAATCGTTTAAACATTTCAACAGAGGTAATTACTTTCTTACCACAAGAAGCCGTTGAACACATTTACAAATGGCTTGTTCGTAAGGGTGTAACCCCTGTTGTAGAGCGTTACGAAACGCCAGAAGATTATGAACTTGATTTACGTTACAACAGAGCAATCCATACAGTGTATGTTGCCGACCAAGAAATTGCCCGCATTTTAGGAATGCGTGCTACAGTCATTCCCCCAACCACCGCCTGGAGAAACTAATGGCATCTAGTGAACTTCATTTAATTTCTAAAGTAATCCAAGACAAGGATGTCACGATCCCTATTCGTGCTGGAGTAAAACCAGATCACATGTCTGGTGAATGGTCTGGTATTTGGCAATGGATACTTGAGTTCTATCGCACGCATGGCGCGGTGCCTACTGAACGAGTATTTGTACAAGAGCATGGTGCTATTTCTCTCTATGACTCAACAGACGAAAGTTACTCAAGACTGATTGAAGAAATCTTTGACGCTTACAGAAAGCGTTGCGTTATGGATGCGCTTCAACCAGCAATTTCATTTTTAAACGCTGATGATATTTCTGCTGCAGTTGCCTCGCTATCTGCTGGCTTACAAAAAGCAGCAGTTGAAACGGCGCGTCTTCGTGACATTGACATTATTCAAAACTGGGAAAACCGAATTGTACGTTATGAAGAAATGCGGCTTCAACCAAATGCTCTTCGTGGTATCCCAACTGGCTTTTATGGTCTTGATAAAATTACCCACGGGTTGCGTCCCCAACAGTTTGTTGTGTTTGCAGGAGAACCTAAGCGTGGTAAATCTTTGTTTGCTTTGATTCTTGCTAACTCAGCGCACGTTCATGGCAAGCGCCCACTCTTTGTTTCTTTTGAAATGAGCATTGAAGAACAAGAAGCTCGCTATGACTCTTTGATTGCTAAAGTTCCATATGACCGTATTTTGTCTGGCGACCTAGACGCAAAAGACATGGCCAAAATTAAGAAAGCGTTGTCGCTACGAAAGAACATGCAACCTTTTGTTTTTAGTGAAGACACATCATCCCTCACAACGGTTAGCGCACTTGCTAGCAAAGTCCAGGAGTACTCACCAGACGTGTTGTTTGTTGACGGTGTGTATTTGATGGACGATGAAGAAGGTGAAGCAAAAGGAAGTCCACAAGCACTGACCAACATTACTCGTGCATTAAAACGCATGGCTCAACGCTTTGACATTCCTGTGGTTGCTACTACTCAAGTCTTGTCGTGGAAACTACAAAACCGAAAGACTCGTGCAGTTACCGCTGACGCAATTGGCTACACCTCTTCATTTGCCCAAGATGCCGACTTGATCCTTGGCGTAGAGCGCAACCCAGACATGGATGACCAAGCAATCATCAGAGTTGTTTTAGCGCGTACGGCACCTACTGGTGAAGTGCATGTTAAGTGGGATTGGAAGACCATGGAGTTTGAGGAGGTTATGGGAGATGAGCACAGCATTGACCCCTCAATTGACTGATCTGACTCTGGTACTAGAAACTGCAGGGGTAGAACTATCTCGTATTAGTGAACGAGAGATAACTGGGAAATGCCCAGTTCACCTTAGGGTTGTAGGTAAAGAAGATAGGTCACCATCATGGAGCATGAATGCTTCTAGTGGTTTATGGATTTGTTTTTCATGTGGTGCTAGAGGAACATTATCAAGCCTTCTGTATGAACTATGCGGGGATACTGCGGCGTCTGCTCAACAGTTTTTGATTAACGCTGGAGCAGAAAGGTTGTACGCACCCAAGAAGCAAGAAGCAGAACAACCACAACTACGTACTGACGCTTTCTTTGGATTTGACAGAGTATCTGATAAACGTTGTGCCACAAAAGAATTAGACCCAGATTTGGTATACCGCTACGGCGTTCGCTGGAACCCAACCAATAGGAGTTGGGCTATCCCCATAATTTCTCCAATGGGTCAGTTAATGGGGTGGCAAGAAAAAAAGACAGACTGGGTACGTAACTTTCCTGTAGGTGTAGAGAAAGCAAAGACCTTGTTTGGGGTTGAGCGTTTCCAAAACCGCACAGCCATCCTCGTAGAGTCTCCATTAGACGTCGTTAGATTTGCTATGGTATTTAGTAAACCTCAAGCAGTTGCTTCTTTTGGAGCACAAGTATCTAAAGAACAGATGAACCTTTTGACCCACATGGCCGACACTGTAATTATTGCAATGGATAACGATGTTGCTGGTATTGAATCAAGTAAAAAGCTATACAAGTTTATGGGCAGGCCACGCAAAGGTTTAAAGTGGTGGAACTACCAAGGTACTAGCGCCAAAGATATTGGTGACATGACCGATGATGAAATAGAAATTGGCCTTACCACAGCAACCGTAGTACCTCCCTGGATGCTATGACTTTTAAAGGCACCCTATACCCATACCAACAAGAGTCAGTTGACGCTATGGTCGACCGCGGACAAATGTTATTAGGTTTGGTTATGGGTGCTGGAAAAACCGTTACAACAATTGCAGCAATAGAAACCCTAATCAATAACGAAGATATTGATAGGTGCTTAGTAATTGTTCCTGCCTCATTGAAATACCAATGGAAGCGTGAAATAAACAAGTTTACTGACTCTCGATGTGTAGTTATAGATGGTTCTCCTAAGGCCAGAGAGCAATGCTGGCGTGCTTGCATATCTGCAAAATACATTGTTGTAAACCCAGAAACTTTAACTAGAGATACTGTTTTTTTATCTAGGATTCCAATACAAGCAGTAGTTGTTGATGAAGCCACAATTATTAAATCTAGGGTAAGCAAGAGATCAAAGCTTATTAAAAAGGTTGGCAAAACCGTCCCTTACCGCTTTGCCCTAACCGGTCAACCTATTGAAAACCGTCCAGAAGAATTGTTTTCAATTATGGAATTTGTTGATCCAAGCATTCTTGGCAAGTTTGATTTGTTTGATAGAACCTTTATTGTTCGTGATCATTTTGGCAAAGCCACAAGATATAAAAACCTAAAACAATTGCACACATCTTTAGAAGCCTGCATGATTCGCAAAACAAGAGAAGACATCGCAGATCAACTTCCAAAGATCATTCATCAAACAATCCCAATTCCATTTGACACTAAAGGCGCAGCCCTCTACAAACTTATTGCTACTGACTTGTTAAAACAATTACAAAAAGCAATAAGCATGCACGGTGGGTCTTTTAACCTTTGGAAGCATTACAACGATCCTGGTTCAAACGAAGCTCAAGGGCAAATTATGTCAAGGCTCACGGTTCTTCGTATGTTGTGTGACAACCCACATTTAGTAGCTACCTCAGCCAAAGCGTACAATGACACCACATTGCTCAATCAAGGCAGTGCCTACGCCGCATCTATTGCTAGTCAACATTTGTTAGACGGCGTTACAGTCACTCCAAAACTAGATGCAGTAGTTGCTTACATTACAGAAGTTCTTGAAGAAGACCCTAAAAACAAAGTTGTATTGTTTTCGTTTTTTAAAGAAAACTTAAGACTCATTAAAAAAGCAACTGAGAGAATAACAAATTCAGTTTTATTTACTGGGGATGTTTCAGCAGAAGATAAAGATAACGCTAAGCAACAATTTGGCAATGACCCTAACACTCGGCTCTTCTTATCATCAGATGCTGGTGGCTACGGAGTTGACCTACCAATGGCCAACTACTTAATTTCCTATGACCTGCCATGGAGTAGTGGCAAACTTGAACAAAGAGAAGCTCGCATCATTAGGTTGTCTTCTCAATTCCCTCATGTTACAATTGCCACATTCGTCATGCAAGGGTCAATTGAAGAAAGACAATATGACATGCTTCAGCAAAAACGGTCTATCAACGAAGCTTTTGTTGACGGAAAACACCACGATGTGCGTGGTGGTTTTGATATTACTTTAAGTAGTTTAACTTCATTCCTACGAGACTCACAGGTGTAAAATGTCAAACAAGCCAAAACTCCCAGACCGCCCCGAAACTCCCATGCCTTCTCCAGAACTAATAGCAAGGCTTGCTGAAGAGTACAAAGCTGCTAAAGAGTTTGCAGATAAAACGGCTAGCAGGGCTGATGAACTTAAGCGTGAACTTGTTCGTCAAGTTTCTAGCAATGGTAAACAAGATGATCGAGGACATAAATGGTTGCCAGCAGGGGACATGCAGTTAAAGCATGAACGCAGAGTGTCTACCTCATTTGACCTATCTGCAGCTATTGAATGGATTAAGAATATGGATGCGTGGGATGAGGTTAAAGAAGTAATTGAAACTACTAATGAAGACCGCATTTTGCAGTATGCATGGGCAAACGAATACAAAGATGTAGTTACAAGGTTTTATACAGAGCGTGAAACATGGGCATTTAAATTAGTTAACGAAAAAAGCTACGACGAAGAATAATGTCAAAAGACCCATTAGATCTTTTTAACAGCCTGCCCGATTTCCCAGGTAAAAAGCCACCCAAAAACAGGCCCACCCCTGGTAGAGATTCAATGGTTGAAGATCCTTTAAATGGAGCAAAATCTAAAATACTAAAAATTGGTGGTGTAGACAGAGAGTTTTTTACTGTTGGAGAATTAGCTAAAGCCCTTAACCGTAAGCCCGTTACAATTAGGTCATGGGAATTAAACGGTTGGTTGCCAAAAGCCAAATACCGAACACCACCACCACGTACTGAAAAACTTTTAGGAAAAACTCCAAAAGGACGTAGACTTTACTCGC
>Ga0208974_1000181_pt1 | contig 27624 bp, 30 predicted proteins | sample GreLakmeER15MSRF_FD_187699 | JGI IMG/M metagenome (GOLD analysis project Ga0208974, IMG submission 187699) | Freshwater lentic microbial communities from great Laurentian Lakes, MI, USA - Great Lakes metaG ER15MSRF (SPAdes) | ecosystem: Environmental > Aquatic > Freshwater > Lake | place: Great... | reverse complement strand
CTGACTAGTACTTTGTTGGTAAATACAGTTCATGCATATACTTGAGCTGGACTCCTACAACCTTTCCGACACAGTAAAATTCCACGATCGACTTAATCCTCGACTGTGGGATTCTGCTGAACATCTGCAGCCTGATGTGGCTAGCAAACTCATGGAAATTGCCCGTGACTTTCAGGAGTTCATGGGTGTACCTGATCTTGATGTGGTAGACATCACAATATCAGGATCCAATGCTGCCTACAACTACACTGATTCCAGTGACATTGATCTGCACCTGGTGATCAACATACCCAAGGTCACACACGACGAAGTCTATCGTGAACTGTTCAACGCCAAGAAATACGAATACAACGACATACACAACATACGCATTGGCGGTGCTGATGTGGAATTGTATGCTCAAGATTCTGAACAACCCCATCATTCACAAGGCATCTACAGCCTGCTGAACCGGGACTGGATCAGTGTGCCTCGACGTCGACGCAGCACTGTGGACGATGTGTCCACACGTTCCAAGTACGAAGATCTAGCAGCACGAGTTGACAGCACAATAAAAACACAAGACCGTGATCGCATGATCAGTCTCATGACCAAGATCAAGACCATGCGTCAGACTGGGCTGGAGAAGCAGGGGGAATTTGGTTCAGACAACCTGGCCTTCAAACTGCTGCGCAACAATGGCTATATCAAGCGACTGATAGATGCCAGAAATGCTGCCCGTGATGCAGAACTCAGCCTAGCTGAACTGGCTCGGCCGCGTCAGGCAGTCCGATATGGCTTTACCACAGAAAGTCCCGACGGTGTCAACCCCACCACCAAGATGTTTCTGGAGAATGAACCTGTAAATCATGAAACCACAGTGCAAGAATTTATTGCTCATGTGATTGATCGACTGGGTATTGATCCTGCACCCGAAATCATACTGCATTCAGATCCAGACTGGAGCAAACAAAATCACAGTTTTGGTCGTTACGATGCTGATGCACATGCTCTAGAAGTCAACCTGGCAGACCGTCATGTCATGGACATTCTGCGCACAGTGGCACATGAACTGGTGCATTGCCGCCAGAATCAACAACGGCCCTTGCCTGACCACGCAGGTGAGACTGGCAGCGCCTGGGAAAATGATGCCAACGCCAGAGCAGGTGTTATCATGCGTGACTACGCAGAATCAAATCCAGAAAAATTCACAGAGTCAGCATCAGGATATATTCCCAAAAACAAAAAAGAAGCTCGTGACCCACGATTCAGCATGGCCCTGACACAGGACATTGGTCCCGGACAAGTGGGCCGGGAAGCCAACAAACTGGGACTCAAAACAGATGCCAATGGCAAGCCTGCACTGTTGATAAAATCTGCCAACACACTGGCAGAAAGTCTAGCTCGTGAACTGGCAGTGTTTGAAGAACAAGACCTGTTTGAAATCAACATGGGTAGCAAGAACCTGCGTCGGGAAGCTGCCAAGACAGGTGCCCTAGCCGGTATGGAATTTGAAATGTATGTGCCCAATACTGATATAGATGACACGGACAGTATTGATGCCATTGGAGACAAATTCAGTAATGCAATTGGCCGTCCTGTAAAAACTCGCGGTAGTGACGAATCTGAGCCAGACATGGATAGTGACCAATACGTTAGTGACATTGACAGCATTGTTAGTTTTTTCGACGACGGAGACTATAACACCAGAGGCGACATTCGCAGACTCCGTGACAAGTTGTACGAAGACTTCCGCGAGTGGCAATACGAAAAACTTGGCGAAGGCTGGTATGAAGAAGGCCGCGACCACTTGCGTGATTATGTTGTGAACAACCGCGAGTTTGATGGCGGCGAGGCCGAAGCCACTGCCCGTGAAGAACTGGAACAAGATTTGTTCTATCGAGATTTGCCCGAAGCAGAACGTGAGCAAATGGTTGAAAAGCGCACAGGTGAAATGCTAGAAGAATTTGTTGAGGAACAATGGACCAGCCAAGACGGTAGAATCTACGAAGCTGCCCGAGAAGAATACGAATCCGACATGCAAGATGATTTTGACGAACGCACCTGGTTGCGTGATATCGGGATTGATCAAATGAGTGACGTACAGCGTGAGTACACCATTTCATGGCCCTACTATACCGAAGGCGAAGATCCACCCAGTCCCGGACCGGGCGATGACTATTACAAGTTGATAACCGATGCCAGTTTGCGGTTCCCCAGGACGCCTGATGATGGCGGTCTGGAGTTCATAAGCCCGCCCTTTCCTGTAGATCAAATGCTGAGTGACCTAAACAAGGTTGTGGCCTGGGCCAAACAAACAGGCTGCTACACCAACAACTCAACTGGCCTGCATATCAACATCAGTATACCGGGCTTTGGCCAACAACTGGACTTTGTGAAACTGGCTGTGCTGCTGGGCGACGAGCAGGTGCTGGAAAATTTTGGTCGTGCAGGCAATCGCTATGCCGAGAGTGCCATGAAGATTGTCAAGGACAACATAAGATCACGACCAGAATCAGCGGCTGCACTGCTGACCAAAATGAAAAGCAACATGGATAGTCTTGCCAGCAAGGCCATTCACACAGGCAAAACAAACAAGTTCACCAGTATCAATACCAAAACCGGCTATGTGGAATTCCGCAGCCCCGGTGGCGACTGGTTGGATGACAACTTTGACCAGATTGAACCTACTCTGCTGAGATTTGTGGTGGCCATGGATGCTGCGGTTGATCCTGAAAAGTATCGTCAAGAGTATCAGAAGAAACTGTACAAGTTGCTGACTGCTGACAGCAAGGACGACAGCACAATCCGTTACTTTGTGGACTATGTGGCTGGCAAAATACCCAAGGCTGCGTTGCGCAGTTTTGTGAAACAGGCACAGCTGGAACGTGGCCTGAAAAAGAATCCCGGAGTGGATCCAGCAGCAACCAAGGAGCCAGCATCAGCCTCAGCCTCAGCCTCAGGACCAATACAACGCTATGTGGTCAGAAATGCAGCAGGCAACCCGGTGACCACAGTGACCAGCGACGGCGTTGGCAGCGAAGGCGCTGCCGCAGCACGAGTCCTGGCCAATCTTTGGTTGCAACAAAACAATCCTGGAATCAATACCAATGAGTTCAGTGTTGAGCTGGCAACTGAGCCGGCCCAGACCAATCGTCATTCGTTACAAAACTATTATATCAGCGATGCACAAAGCAGCGTGGCTCGCATGGCGTTCCGTGCTGGTAGTGATGAGGAAGCCCTGGATCGATGGGAAATATACAATTACAGTCACCCAAGTGAAGGCGGGTACCGACTGGAACGCGAGGATGGAACAACAGTAACAGAGCCTGGTGCACCGATCCCGGGCAGCACCCTGGATCTACAACGCCAACGCCAGGCAGCCGCAGCACCCACTCCAATTCCTGGAGTGCAAGACATTGACATAGATATCCCCATAGCACAACCCAGAGGCTTCTGGAACGGCCAATGGAAAATTGTAGATGGCAACACCGGAGAAGAATTGTATAGATTTGGCGGCATAGGCAACAGTCAAGTGGATGCCAATAGAATTGCAGGTGAATGGGTTAGAACCAACAGCATCAGTGTGCCAACTGAGGTGTATCCGGTTCAGAGCGATGGCTCAGATGTCAACGAACAGGTTGTGAATGAACTAAAGATCAACAATGCCACAGGCGTTGGTGCTGTTCCCTACAATCGAGAAATAGACTATCATGGCCTGCGTGTGACCATGCGGCCCAGTATGTTTCTACGGCTGGCATTGCCTCTGGATCAGAATGATCCTGAAGAACGCAAGGCAATTGAATACTGCAAGTCACAACTGGACGATCAGGGCATTGGCGCACCATTCCTGACCATCACCATGCCCGAAGCCTGGGAGTCAGACGATTTCAGTCTAGAAGCCAAGGTGCGCGATCATGACGGTCGTCATCGTTGCTATGCTATACTTGGCAAAGAAGGCGACAATCCCATAGAAGTACACCTACTGATGTCAGGGGGTATGCGCCGCAGACACATTTCGGACAGCATGATCGAAAATCTACGCAACGGTATTCTAAATCAACAAGGACAGTACGTGAGCGGTCCTATATTTGACACAGCACAATGAAACAATACGCAAACTCCAGCAGCACCAGGTCAGCACAGTACATGATACAAGAGGACGCAGTTCCGGGATTTCATGTGTATCAGGCTCGTGTAAAAGTAAAAAACCCCTTGTACGCCAACAGCATGGACGTGGCCATCTTTGCCAAAAATCCGCAAATGGCTCGTCAGCTCTTGATGGCACAGTACGGCAAAGACAGTGTAATTACCAACGTGGTGCAAATAGCCTGATATATACTGCATGATTGACATTGTTACTGTGGTATTTGACGAAGAAATACCTGTTCTTAGAGCACAGGCGCAAAGCATTGCACTGTATTGTAAAAAAATTGGCATCAGAAACATCTATGTTGTACTCAATGATGTAGAAACTGTGGCCACCAAGATTGATCCTGCTTGGTGGGGCGAATTTGCCAGTGCTGTGCTGGTTGTTCCACGTACCATGTTCTCCACAGAGTTTGTGCAGGATGGGTGGCTAAGTCAACAAGTACTCAAGTTGCTGGCAGCATCAATGAGCTACAACACCTGGAGCATGGTGCTGGATGCCAAGACCATATTTGTGCGTGAGCTTGATCCCAAACAAATCACAGATGAACAGGGTCGCATGTGTGTGGGCACCATGGATATATTCCCGGTGTTTGAACCTGCCAGGCTCATCATAAATCAACTCTACAACATAGACCTCAAGCAACAACTGGGGCCAGGTGGTGTACCTTTCTTTTTTCAAAATGACGTTGTTCGTCTCATGATAGCAGAAACAACATTTATTACCGGTCAATCATTCCCTCACTGGTTTCAGGCTCGTGGACGTATCACAGAGTTCATGTTGTATGCTGGCTACTTGCAGCATAGATTCAAAGGCTTTGATACCTTTTACAATGAAAGATCCAGCTTTGGTCTTGTGAATGTGTGTCATTCAGAAGTTGAGGCCTGGGATCAAAAGATTGCTAGGATGAAAACTATTGACCCACTCACAGTGAGTGTGCATAGACGTGCCTGGAGTCAACTTGACACTGAACAAAAACAACAATTTCAATATTTTCTAATAGAACACGGGATTACTCAAGCATGGCAACTGTAAAAGCTCTTTGTCTTGTGGCCCATCCAGACGACTGTGTGATATTTGCCTACAGCTACATTCACTCACATCCAGACATGGACTGGACCATATGTTATTTGACCTACAATGCCTGGGATGAACGTGGACAAGAAATGTCTGCATTCTGGCAGCGTCGCGGCATACCGTGTGTGTTCCTGGGCCATGTAGATGACTATCATGATCTCGAAACCAAACAAATCAGCTTTGACACGGATCAGGCTGAACATGAAATCAAAAATATCATCAGTGAGTATGATCTAGTGCTCACACACAATGAACATGGTGACTACGGCCACCTGCATCATGTGTTTGTGCATGACTGCGCCCAACACCATCCTGGCCTGGTCAAGTTTGCAGAATTCAGCAAAGGCACAGTGACTTTGAGTGTGCCAGCAGGCACATATGACCTAGCAGAGTTGCCACAGCATGGTGATATAATAAAATCATTCTTTCCTGACGGTCGACACCAAAACAACTACACAGAGGCACACACATGCATCTGATGGTTGCAGGCTGTTCATTTTCGGCAGTGTCACAAACTGCGCCAGGCACCAGCTGGAGCGAAGTACTGGCACAGAAACTAGGCTGGCGCTTGACCAACCTGGCACGTCAGGGCTGCTCTAATGGTGGCATACGATTGCAAATAGAAGAAATACGCAGACAACGTCCCACGTTTGCTATTGTGAGTCCCACGTTCTGGGACCGAATGGAAATACCTGCCACTGCTGCTCCATATGATTGGACACAAAAGTCCGGTGGGTGGAATCCTCCGCTGGAACGGCATCTGCAGGATAGAACCAAAAAGAACGGATACAATCGCGAAGACGGTATCAACAACGTCAACTACGGCAACAACAACTACAACATGATCTGCGAGACTATTTTTACTCTGGCAGAAAACTATCCGCATCCTTATAGATCAGGCCTGATCAGTCGAGTAGCACAGAACGGAGTACGTGCCTGGATTGATGCTATCTATGATACCAACTGGAAAAAACAACAAGACGAGTGGATCATGCGTGAAGGTGTGTTGATGATGTACTTAGATGGCATAAACTTTCTGGTGTTGCCCAATCTCTTGTGGCCCTGGGATCCGAGTAACCCTCGCCAGTGGCGACAAGCATTTCCAGAAATCATACCTGATCGTTATGTACTGACAGATGATGCAGAGTCCCCACAGGCCATTTGCGGAAACAATCCTTTTGCCGGAGAAGATCCGGGCTATCACTCCAGCGCACATGGACAGCAACTGATTGCTGATCAGTGGCACCGTCGCATAACTCAACAGTTTGGTTTATAACCAACACTTGGCCGGGGTGTGAGCCCGAAGTAATCGATACATTTCTTCTTGAGCGTTTTGGTGCAGGTAAGGCAACACACGTAGATTATTGATCAACGCAAAATCGCAGTTACTATAGATATTTTTAGGGTCCTCAAACCATGCCAGGCGCATGACTTGCAACATGGCCTTTTGATACCGAACTGAATCAACTGGCTCATCATCATAACTTTCGTCGATCACGTGCCCAAAAGTTTGAAACCCCAATTCGTGCAGTCGTTTCAAATAATGCCGCGGACCAAACACAACAAACACACGCGAAGCATACATGGCCTTGATAGTTTTTTCACTTAGAAAAAAATCATCTCCAGTACCTAGTGTTTCTGCTATGATACTGTAGTGAGTTTGCGCAAATATAGCATTGGGACTATCAAAACTAACTTGGTTGTTTATTGTATCTGCAACTTCCCATGTTGAATCAAGATTTGGACTTAGATATGGCCAGTTCAGTGATGTTCCAGAAAACAAGTTGGCAATTATGGCAGATTGTTCATTGACAATTGCACCAGGAAATACATCTCGATAGGTCACTATACTGGTATTGATCAGTCCAGACTTGGTTAATGCCAGCATTATGTAATCACGATGTGGTCTGCGAGCTCCAAGCAAGCAATCAAACATAAATGGCTTGTTGTCCGCATAGGTGTTGACCAAGGTATTTTTTTCTAAATATCTATGTATCCAATATGGACGATACAGCATGCGGGTCGGATCAGGTTGAGTGTGACTATTGATTCCGCCTAGTGCTATGAGATAGTTTTTGATTCCACGTTGTCTTGCCCAAAATTCTATATCTTTTTGCTTGGAATATTCAATGTCACTCAGCAACACAAGATCAAACTTGGTTAAATCAATGTCTTTGATTGTTGGATTGTAATTAAACACATGCGGTTGATCAAACATTACACTTACTGCTGCAATTTTAAAGGGCTGTGCTAAAGCCACATCTATATCCTGAGTGGTGTCAAACATGCCACTGCCCCAGTCTTTAGCAACATCAACCGAGTCAACACAGGGATTATAAACTGGATAACGAAATTTTGTCATTTATTAATTGTTGATAATGTTTGAACCCTGGTATCTCTAGTGTATCCCAGTTGATCTGCATGCTGAGACTTAGATCAGGTATAGCATCACACACTGCATTGTACTCAGTGGTAAAGTCAGCTAGTTTGTGTAGGCTGTCATATTCAAATCGCCTCTGTGCCTGCATGGTCATGTGTCCTCTGTGAGTGGCCCAGTTGCCCAGTAACTCGTATTCACTAAACCACTTGATAATATTGCCTGTGCCCCAGGGCGGTACTGTGGGCATGCCAGGCACAGCATCAATGATGGCATCCAGCCACTTGCGCTGTGGCCAGCGTTGTTCAATGTGATGTCTAAGACATACAAAATCTATTTTGCGAACAGCACACAGTTCGGTCACAAAGCAGTGCGGACTTGGGTGCGGCAATCCGGTTATGGCCTCAAATACTCCGTGATAACTGCCTTGCACAGTGTCAGGCAGTATCAGCATGTTCAGCATGTTGTTCACAAATGGATTGTAGGGCTTGGTCATGAATGTGTCGGCGTCATGCATGAGCATGACATCAGCATCCAGTAGATCAAGATATGCCAACTTGATGGCTTGCTGTCGTAGCCACCAGCCTCGATAGTCATCGGCAAATACCCAGTTGTTTACTTCAGGATACCGTTTGTAGATCACACTATCATGCACGTACTGAAATTTTGAACTGTCAATGTTGTATCGTTCCCAGACTGGTTCAAGTTCATCACGAGTCATGGGCGTGGCAATTATGGTGTGATCTATTCCTTGAAGATTGTGATCCCATTGCATGGCAAATGCAGCATGTGGTACTCGATAACGAGCTAGAAACATTACTCTGGCCACTGTCATACTTGATTACAACTGTTGACACAGGCATACAATCTGCCGGTGTTGATACTGGTATTGGCCCAGGATGCTTCCACCTGATCAAACCAGTTTAGACAATGTTCAAGGTCATGTTCAAGTGCGTTGTTTTCATGTACCATGGACGCCAGCTGTGAATTGCCAGCATGGGTCATTTGTCCCGGATAAAATCCCAGATAGCAGCAGGGATACACTGTGCCATCTGCTGCTAGATATATTTCCTGATTGACCTTGTGCTGACAACGTAGATTGAGAGTGGGTGTGTCTTTGGGACTTTGTATGGTGCGGTGATCAAACCAGGTCACATGACTTTCCAACAAGGCCTTTAAGGGAGGAGGATCTCCCACAGCTCCAAGCCAGTGACTGAACTCGCCGGCACGGGTGTATACAGGACCCGAATCTCTGCCATCCCAGATGTTTTCAAATCGAGCAAAGCCCAGTTCCTGTGCCAGTCCACGACATTCTGCTTCCTGATGTTGATTGTGCTCAAATGGCACAAATCTCCAGACGGCATGACCACCGGCTGAGATAAATGCACGAGCATTGTCAATGACCTTGTGCCAGTCTGTGTCCTGGCGATATCGAGCATGAGTGTCTGCCAGTCCATCCAGGGCAAATCCTATCTGTATTTGCGGGCGGGCAAGACGTGCCCACCAGGCAGTGGATCTTGAACTGCCATTGGTGTTGATGTTGCAACGTATTCCAGCATCAGCAAAGTAATTGGCAATTTCAACTCCGTCTCGGCTCACAGCAAAGTCTCCAAGGTTGCCATTGAAGTTTACGCCATAAGTGGGATTCTGGGCCAGTTGTGCCAGCAACTGTGGATTGAATATGTGTGCGATATTGTCAAGATACAGTTCTGTATCAGGATAGCCTGAATTGTAGTCACTGCCACGGTAGTTGCGCATACACATGGGGCAACGAGCATTGCACCGTGTGGTTAGTTCTATATGTACACGGTGTATTTGACTGAGTTTGAGCATGCGAATATTTATAGGCGCACATATTGCTAAATATCATTTATGCAAGCAGAATTTGTTATGGCTCAATGTGATGTGTACTGCAAGTGGTCAGGCGAGCCGCCACGTTACAGATGCTTTGTGAATGATGAATTATTCACCGAACGCACCTGGATCTGGCAGAACCAGTATCTGGAAGAATCCATACAGATCAACGCACCTCCGGGCAAGTACACAGTGCGCTATGAACTTGTGGATACAGAACACGCAGCTATTAAGGTTCGCAACCTTCGCATTGAAACAGGCCCTGCTATTATTACTCCGCAAGGACAGGTTCAAATATATACTCCGGAGAAACCCACATGAAAGTACATGAAATAATGGAAAACGCCTCAGCAGGCGCCAGTACAAGTGGCGCAATGGCCACGACTGAAACTCCAATGGGCATGCAAACAAGGTCAGGCGGATCCATGTTGAGTGGTAAATACTCTACAGATCCTACGCCTAACACGCCCAAGGAATACAAAAGGAACAAGAATGCTCGCGGACAGTTTAAAAACTCTATTGGCAACTAACTTTGCCTACTATCTAAAAGCCCAGGGCTTTCACTGGAATGTGGAAGGTCCTGACTTTGGACAACTGCACAAATTCTTTCAAAAAATCTACGAAGATGCTTATTCGGCCATAGATCCTATTGCAGAGTACATAAGATATCTCGACGAGTATACTCCGGCTAGTTTTGAACGTTTCAGCGAGCTCACACAAATTTCAGGTCAGACCAAAATACCACGTGCTCGACTCATGATTGAAGAACTGTTGGCCAACAACCAACAAATGATTGATCTGTTGAATCAATGTTTTGCAGCAGCAGAACAAGAAAATCAACAGGGCATTGCTGACTTTGTGGCTGTACGTCTAAGCCAACATGGAAAATATCATTGGCAATTGCGTAGTTATTTGAAAGACCAACGAGCATGAGTGACCCCATACACAAGATAATTGAGCGCCTTGCCCTGATCGAAGGGCGAGTCACGCCAGTGTCGGTCAATCACGGTCTAAACAAACAGCAACGAGATGTACCACAACTGCCTGCGCTGTTCAAACCTCGATCTATAAGTCCGGTACTCACTGCCAAGACTGATCCAAAGAATCCCATGAAAGGTTACATGGTAGGAGACAGTGTGCAGCCTGCTAGAAATCCTCTTGAAGAAGCCATGCAAGAAGTAGAAGAAGACATGGTCAGCAAGGTCAAGGCAAATTTTGCCGACTACCTGGAAAAGCTGGAAAAAGATCATCACCTGGACAGTCACTTGGTCAGCAAGGCCAAGCGTGATCTTGAAATTGGCGACGACGAAGAAGTTGACGAAGCCACCTGGGACGCAGACGTGGCTCCTCCTAGCGATCCTGGCGACACAGAAGCAGCACACAGCATTGAAGACCATCTGGCAGCCGATACCGCTGCCCCTGCTGCACCCATGTCAGCCATGAGCGAGTCACCGGTAAAAACATACCCCATGGAAGATGGCTCGTGTTTTGAATGCTACGGCGATCAAGAATCAGGATTTGAAATACGCCGTGCGGGACGTAGTTTGCCCACACGTTTCCCTAACATGGACCATGCTGACATGGCCATGCGACTGTTTCAAAAGCGTCACAAAGCAGCACAGCAAAACAGCAATCAAGATTACATACAAGAGAAATAACATGATAGTAACGGACCTATTTGAATCAGCGCCAGGTGTGGCGGAAGCCCTGGGCGATAATAGGCCCAAGCTAGGTAGCAAACGAGATCAAGGCAAGAGTGTTCGCCAATGGCGCCGTGACCGTGGCATGGACGAGTCGGGCATGGCAGAATATTCTTTAAACGAACTCAGTTCTGATCTGCTGCAAAAATCCGCACAAGTGGCCAAAAACAAAAGTCGCCAGGCAATGGATCCCAACATACATGATGCCTTAGGTGGCGGTTATACAAATCCATTGGCCAAACATTATGACTCCCTATCACAAAAATTCAACGACAGAGCAGCGAAAGTGGGACAAAGAGATGCAGTGAAAAAAATAGCATCTCCAGCAGTGATGCGCAAGATAGGAATGACCGAGCAAGGCATGGCAGAGAGCCCAACGGATGACCCACGTTTTCAAAAGATGATGGGCAACATACAGAAATCTACTCCCGCACCAGTGTCAGGATATGTAGCATTGAATTTTGCTAGTGAGCAAAGATCAAAAAAAATCAAAGGTGTTAGTCAAAATGGCAAGCCGATGCCGGATGTGATTGACAATCCTGAAGAATTTCTTAGCGGTAAAATAGAATTTACTCCCGATCAAGTTGAAAAACAACTGACGGCCATTGGTAAAAAATATGGATGGGATTCAATTGACTCTGGACAAGGCCAAGGCTATACAGAAATGTTTTTTGATACCAGCAAAGAATATACATCAAACAATCAGAATCTTCTTGCGGCAAACATTGCCAACACAGTAAGTGCAATTAATAAATTCTTCAATGGTATGAACAACAGTTTACAGGCCACAGGATTGCCAGGATACAAAACAGATGTATGGCAAGGTATGGGGCCGCCCAATGATACAAATCAAATTGGTGATTTAAGTCAAATTGCAAATATTGCCAAAGGTAAGAGTGCAAAATCAGATCCAGGCGCAGCTATCGGTAAAATGATATTGAAATACATACCAAGTTACGAAGCTGAAAATGATGAACTGGGTTATGACCCAGAAGATTTTGCAAGCGCAATAGCCATTGCAAAAGTGTACATTGCTCAGGGTGAAAAAGCTGGTCTACAAGCACAACTCAACGCACAAGGTCATGTGGGCGATATGATAGATGAATTATTAAGTGATGCTGGCGGGAGTGGTTTAAGAACTATCTGGGACCTTGAAGAGCAAGGCATGGCGGAAAGCCACGGTAACTATGCAGGCGATACACCTGTTAATCTTGGTGGTGTATCCATGAAGATGATACAGGCAGGTGATACTGTGCAGTACATTGACCAAACAGCACAAGTTGTTGACATGAGTCCGGACCGTAAATATTCCCGCATCACAATTCCATCCAGCTCTACTACAAAAACAGTATTGACATCTGACCTACGACAACTGGGACAAGGCATGAGGGAATCCGATGATGAGCAGCTGGATGAATTAGGTTGGAAAGACCTTGGCTCTAAAATATTTGGCTCTAGTCCCAATACAACGGCTGCACCTGGATCATTGAGTCCAAGATTTTCAGCACATATTCCAAACCCCGCTACTAGAAAACCTTACACACAGTCTGAACTAAGAGCCCTGGCCGCCAAAAAAGCAACAGCAGCAGCAGCTGAGCCAGCAGCATCAGCTGCCCCGATCCCAGCCACACCCAAAGCTGTCCAAACTAAAAAGTCATCATCTGACAGTTTTACTCCGGATGAGATATCTAGAATGACTCCATTTTACCAAAAACAACTTGCTGGAATAACCGAAGCATTGGCACAGCCAGTGGCAGAAATGTTACAAATGGTTGAGACCAAAGAAGACGTGCAACGTATCAAGAAATTTATCGACGACACATTTGTCAAACACGGGGCAGTAAACGAATCAGCGTTTGTGGTGCGTAACCAAATACTTGAACACGTGACACAGGTTGGTGCCCAACGCCGTAGAGACTTTGCAGCACAGCAAACACATTGAACATCCTTAGGACCGCACTAGTTGCGTGATGTAGGCGGCTTCTGCCTTGGACGGCCCAATTCGCTACTGGGAATCCAAAAAGAGCAATAACACATTGACATCTCCTACTGTATCAGTTATACTAGCTGACTACTTTAGGAGATTCTCATGGAAAACAAAACATTCAACGGCGACCAGAAAATTAAACTCACCCAGATTATCAATGAAGGCATGCAAGTCATGCACGAAATTGATACCTTGCAAGGTGGTCTCACTGACACAGTCAAGGCCATTGCAGAGGAATTGGAAATCAAACCAGCTGTGTTGAAAAAGGCAATTCGTATGGCACACAAGGCCAGCTTTGGTCAAGAACAACAGGATCACGAACTGCTGGAAACAATTCTTACCACAGTGGGCAAGACATTATAAATATTGCTTTACAACGAATCGCCCACGCTACGGGCAAGCAACACGGCTTACCGGCCATAAACGGAGATACATGAGTTATATTGACAGTCTTTTTGATCGAGAACACGACCGCATTCACGTGGTGGAACGCCGCAATGGCGAACGAGTATACAGAGAATATCCAGCAAACTTTGTGTTCTATTACGATGACCCTAGAGGCAAACATCGTAGCATCTATGACACACCTGTGTCAAGATTCAGCACAAGAAACAACAAAGAGTTCCGCAAAGAAGTCCGGTTACATTCAGGCAAGCAACTGTATGAAAGCGATATCAACCCAATCTTTCGTTGTCTAGAGGACAACTACAAGGGTCAGGATGCCCCGGACTTGCACACAGCATTTTTCGACATTGAAGTAGACTTCAACAAGGATCGCGGATTCTCACCTGTGGATGATCCGTTCAATCCCATCACAGCTATTTCTGTATACCTAAACTGGCTGGATCAAATGGTCACCATGGCTGTGCCACCCAAGCACATGAGCATGGCAACAGCACAGGAACTGGTTGCTGACTTTGACAACACATTCTTGTTTGAAGACGAGCGTGAAATGATCAAGATGTTCCTGGACTTGATTGACGATGCAGACGTGCTGAGTGGTTGGAACTCAGAGGGCTACGATATTCCCTACACCATCAATAGAACCATCCGAGTTCTCAGCAAGGATGATACTCGCAAGTTCTGTCTCTGGGGGCAACATCCCAAGAAGCGCATGTTCGAACGCTTTGGTGCTGAACAAGAAACCTATGACCTGGTGGGGCGAGTACACATGGACTATATGCAATTGTATCGCAAGTACACCTATGAAGAACGTCACAGCTACAGTCTAGATGCCATTGCCGAATACGAACTGGGAGAGACCAAGACACAGTTTGAAGGCACACTGGATCAGCTGTACAATCAACACTTCAAGAAGTTCATTGAATACAATCGTCAGGACACTGCACTGCTAGACAAGCTGGACAAGAAACTGCGTTTTCTAGAACTGGCCAGCGAACTGGCACATGCCAACACTGTGCTGCTACAGACCACAATGGGTGCTGTGGCAGTGACTGAACAGGCCATCATTGTGGAAGCACATGAACGTGGATTTGTTGTGCCCAATCGCAAGCAACGCAACGACACAGAAGACAATCAAGCAGCAGGTGCCTATGTTGCGTATCCCAAAAAAGGTCTGCACGAATGGGTAGGGTCAGTTGACATCAACAGTCTATACCCCTCGGCCATTCGAGCACAGAACATGGGACCGGAAACCATCGTGGGTCAGTTGCGCCAAACCATGACTGACCATTATATCAAGGACAAGATGGCCAAGAATGGAGGCAAGTTTGCAGATGCCTGGGAGAACTTGTTTGGCAGTCTTGAATATACCGCTGTGATGAACACAGAGATAGGAACTGAGATCACTATTGACTGGCAGGATGGAACCGAAAGCACACATTCAGCAGCAGAGATCTGGAAACTGATCTTTGACAGCCACCAGCCCTGGATTCTCACTGCCAATGGTACTATTCTCACCTACGAGAAAAAAGGTATCATTCCCGGCCTGCTGGAACGCTGGTATTCAGAACGCAAGGACATGCAGGCCAAGAAAAAAGCAGCAACAGATCCCAAGGACATTGCGTTCTGGGACAAGCGACAACTGGTCAAGAAAATTAACTTGAACAGCTTGTACGGTGCCATTTTGAATCCAGGCTGTAGATTCTTTGACAAACGTATTGGACAATCAACCACACTGACAGGTCGTGCTATTGCACGGCACATGGATGCATACATCAATGAATGTATCACAGGCAAATATGATCATGTGGGCGAAGCAGTTATATATGGTGACACAGATTCGTGTTATTTTAGTGCATGGTCTGTGCTCAAAAACGAAGTTGCTGAAGGTCGCATGGACTGGAGCAAGGAAACTTGTATTCAACTGTATGATTCAATTGCCGATCAAGTGAACGATTCGTTTCCGGGCTTTATGGAACAGGCATTCCATTGTCCAAGAAGCATGGGCGAACTGATCAAGTGTGGTCGTGAGATGGTGGCAGATCGCAGCCTGTTTATTACCAAGAAGCGTTATGCTGTAAACATCATTGACCTCGAAGGCAACCGACTGGATGTGGGCGGCAAGATTGGCAAGACCAAGGCCACTGGCCTGGATCTAAAGCGTTCGGACACACCCAAGGTCATCCAAGAGTTCTTGTTGGAAATTCTAAACAAGATACTGAGCGGTACACAACGTGATGACGTGATTGAACATATTCGCAAGTTCAAGTATGAATTCCGGGAGCGACCAGGCTGGGAGAAGGGCTCGCCCAAGCGTGTGAACAACTTGACCAAGTATGGTGCAGAAGAAGCTAGACTTGGCAAAGCAAATATGCCAGGACATGTTAGAGCAGCTATGAACTGGAACAACATGCGACGAATGAACGGCGACAACTACAGCATGCAGATTGTGGACGGCATGAAGACCATTGTGTGCAAGCTCAAGTCAAATGCTCTGGGCTGGACGTCAATTGGATATCCCACAGATGAGCAACGCTTGCCCACTTGGTTTACAGAACTACCGTTTGACAACAGTCTAATGGAAGCCACTGTTGTGGATCAAAAGATTGACAACTTGCTGGGTGTGCTGGAATGGGATCTTGTGGCTGCGACCAATACTGAAAATACATTTACAAGTTTATTTGATTTCACATGACCCTGAAAGAAATTGTTGCCTACATCAACCTGCTGGACTCGCTGAGTATCAGTGCCGAGACGCAGGAAGCTGTGCGGCTGTTAGAGAGTGTGCTGCATGTGGTAGGCGATCACTCAATACAGCTGGACTCTTATGGTAAAAATCTTAGACAAAATTTTTCCAGTATCACCGCAGGAGTGGATGAGTTTTCAAACACACTCGGTCAACTGAAGCAACGTCTGCACCGCCTGGTTGAAGAATACGAGCCACAGTATTTTACAGAAAGCAAACGGGTGTTTGATCACGAAATGCCGTTTGAAAGCACGGACTATATTCTCAATCGACGACTGAACATTGATGAGGACAGCAATATTCTTTTACGCAGCCACTTGAGAAATCTAAGCGACTGGCGAATTCCTGGCATGATTATTCGTCCTGGTCGAGATACCTTTATTGAAGATCTAGTGCCTATGGATCCCTTGTATCTTGTGGATCAGCATCAGGATCTTATACAGCCGTCAGTGTCAAAGTTCACACCCGAATATCAGCGACGCCTGCGAGAGTATGTGATCACTGACCGAACTGATCAACCAATCATGGCCACACTGCCGCAAGGACAATTTGGACTGGTGTTTGCCTACAACTATTTCAATTACAAACCAATTGAAATTGTTCGACGATATCTTACCGAGATCTTTGGTGTACTACGTCCGGGCGGAGTACTGATAATGACCTATAACAACTGTGACCGAGCTCAAGGCGTAGGACTAGCTGAACGCAACTTCATGTGTTACACACCAGAAAGATATATTCGTCAACATGCTGAATCTGTTGGGTTCGACTCAACTTTTTCACACAACGGGGCTGGCGATTTGAGCTGGCTAGAGTTTAGTCGCCCCGGAGAAATCACCAGCCTGCGTGGTGGACAAACTTTAGCCAGAATACTTGCACGATCTAAATAAACACTGTATACTTACTTTTAAGGAGAATTTTAATGAGAGATTATTTACTAGACTTGGTAGAACACACACTTGACCTGGGCTGTATTGACCTGGTCAAGATTGTAGGCGATGACACCACAACTCAAATATCAGGCTTGGCCGAAGACCTGAGCGTGGTACTACAAGGCAATTACCACAAGCCCTTGGCTGACTTTGTGGGCACATTTGGTATGCCAAACTTGGCCAAACTCAAGACTGTGCTAAACCTGCAAGAGTATCGTGAAGATGCCAAGTTGACTATTACCAAGCGCAGCACCGGCGAGCCAGACGGCATCAACTTTGAGAACAAAGCTGGAGACTTCAAAAACAACTATAGATTCATGGCATCTGAAATTGTGTCGGACAAGTTGAAAACAGCCAAGATGAAAACACTGACCTGGCACGTGGAATTTGTGCCACTCAACGCCAGCATCCAGCGATTGAAATGGCAGATGCAGGCCAATGTGGAAGAGCCAAACTTTCAGGTCAAAACAGAAAACGGCGAACTCAAATTCTTCTTTGGTGACCACTCGAGCCACGCAGGCAACTTTGTGTTTGCAGGTGTAACTGGACAACTGAAACGTGCCTGGAGTTATCCTGCCAAGGCATTTGCCAGCATCATGGATCTCACCGGTGACAAAATTGTTCGCATCAGCGATGATGGTGCAGCACAGATCACAGTAGACTCCGGCATTGCTGTGTACAACTACATCTTGCCAGCGCAGAGCAAGTAACATGAGCAAAAAAGACGACCTAACTGCCAAACAGTTGGGAGCCGATGGCCTTAGTCAGTATGCAGTTTTTCTGCCGGCTATATCAGGTTTCTATGCTACCTTTGTGGGTAGACAACGTGCCACCAACGATTATGTAGATCCTGCCCGCTTTCCGCAAGGGCTGACTGACATGGAACAAATGAACTGGCTCAACAGCAGCAAGGCCTTGTTTCCCTACAAGTGGAGCCTGTATTCCGGTGGTCATGCTAACTTAGATTTGGCCAAGGATGATGCCAGCGAGTACATGGTACGTGATCGTGAGCCTGGCACATTCATGCTGGGCGACTCGGGCGGATTCCAGATTGCCAAAGGCCTGTGGGAAGGTGACTGGAAGGCCAACTCAGGTTGTGCCAAAGCACAAAAGAAGCGTGACGCAGTTCTCAAATGGCTGGATGGTATCAGTGACTATGCAATGACCTTGGATATTCCCACCTGGGTTGTGCATGACAAGAAAGCCAGTGATGCATGTGGCATCAAGACCTTGACTGATGCGGTAGAAGCCACCAAGTACAACAACGAATACTTTATGAAGAATCGTCGAGGAAAGAACAACGGCGGAACAAAAATTCTAAACGTGCTGCAAGGCGACAACCATGCCAGTGCAGAATCCTGGTATCAGATCATGAAGGACTATTGTGATCCTGTGAAATATCCAGACACACACTTTGATGGTTGGAGCATGGGTGGACAAAACATGTGTGATGTACACCTGGTACTAAAACGTCTAGTAGCTCTGCGCTATGACAACCTGTTGCAAGAAGGCATACACGATTGGATGCATTTTCTAGGCACAAGCAAACTGGAGTGGGCAGTGTTGCTCACTGTGATTCAACGGGCTGTAAGGAAATATGTTAATCCGGCCTTTACCATTAGCTTTGATTGTGCCAGTCCATTCCTGGCCACTGCCAACGGTCAGGTGTACTTTGAAAGTGTATTTCCGCACGATGACAAATGGAGTTATCGTATGGCTCCCAGTGCTGACAATAAAAAGTATGCCACTGACACACGCAAGTGGGCTACTGGAATTGTTGCAGATGGTATCTACGATCGCTGGGAAGATTCACCCATAAGTGACATGCTGACAATGAAAGACATCTGTATCTACAAGGCAGGCGTTGCCAAGCCAGGCGTTGTGCTCACAGAAGAAAACTTTCGAGATCCTGACCTGTATGATGTGTTGCCCGATCAAAACAAAAATAACAAGTGGGGCAAGACCAGCTGGGACAGTTTCAGTTATGCCTTGCTGATGGGGCATAATGTATGGACGCACTTGACCGCAGTACAAGAAGCCAACAGACGCTTTGATGCAGGAGAACATCCTGCCATGATGCAGCAACAAGGTGGTGCCTATGCCAAGTTTGAAGACATTGTGGAGGCAATTTTTGCAGCACCAGATCGCGCAACAGCCGAAGCCATAATTGAACACTATGACACCTACTGGATGGAGATTGTGGGCACTCGAGGATTCAAAGGCAAAAAGGCCAAGAATGCTCGAACACAATTCAAGGCTCTGTTTGATTTAGAAGAACCCGAGGTTGACTTGACCACTGATGATGCAGTACAATTAAGTACAGCAGCACTAGATCAACTTGAAAACGAGCAGGCAAAATGATTAGACCAGATCACGACGAATCAGTAAAGTTTTTTACTGGCACAGAAGTAGAACATACACCAGCATATGGCATGCCCACATTGTTTGTGGTTGGTATTCAAGAAGCGGAATGGATTGCGTATCGCTTGAATGGACGGCGTCATATCTACTTTGGTGCTAATCAAAGTTTTCCCAATCCAGATATAAATGATGCTGCCGCGTGGAAACCTTGGGAACACATGATCCGAGGCTTTCTTGATCGCGACTATCTATGCACCCTGGACATAGATGTTCGATGTGTAGAAGGCCTGCTGGAATCAGGATTGTGTGAATATCGCAACTTCATTCCCATGATCTCTGTGAAACTGCCTTACATACGGCAACTGGGCTACAACGCCACACTCAAACTGGATGATCGGGATTTTGACGCAACCAATCCCGGAGTGTGGTGCCACAGTGTGCATGAATTACAAAATTGGGACCGCTTTACTGACTGGTCTAAATATACCAAGGACAAAACATTATGAATCAACGAGAACAATCACTAGCAGAAACACGCAGCAGAATCATGCAGCATGCCCGACGACAAATTTGGGTCACATTCTGCAAGGAAGGAATCCATAAATATCCAGCTGCTGCCACAGATCCTGCCTTGGCCACTGGAGATGAATATGATGTATCGTTTCTTGCTAGTCCTCACCGCCACATCTTTCATTTCAGGGTGTGGGTCGATGTGTTCCATAATGACCGGGACATCGAGTTCATCCAGTTCAAACGGTGGCTCGAGAATTTGTATCGTGATAGCACTCTGAGTCTAGATTACAAAAGTTGCGAAATGATGGCTGATGATCTTTATGATCAGATCGCCTCCCGATATCCAGATCGTTCAATCTGGATTGATGTATCCGAAGATGGTGAAAACGGTGCGTCAATACAATACAATCTCACCCAACCTGCTCAATCAATTAAAATCTAAAAGGAGCCATCATGGCCAAATTGTCTTTCAAACCCAATCCCCGTGTGACTGAGATCTTTGAGGACCTCGAAGCGTACCAGGAGTTCTGTCAGGAATACGGATATCGCTACAACGAAAGCGATCTCTACAACTTCAAGAGCTATGCATGGCAGCAGTTCAACAAGTGGCACCAAGGCAAGAATGCCAAGAACATGTGGTGGGAAGATGCTCGTAGATTAGCTGGATATCGCCCTGCATGATCCATGTGTTTTTTGTTCCGGGTATGTTTGGATCAACATTGGAATATGTTCTCAGGAACTATTCCAACGAATACACCAGCGTAGATGCAGAAGTATTGCCAGATGGATCCATGCATTCATTTGATAAGGAATGTCATCTAGGTGATCAATTACAGGTTGCAACTCGATTAAATTATTTGACCAGTGATGCAATCACTACACCCATATATCCTTTTCAACAGGCGCACCTGCCCGAGATATTGAAAAAGTTTGCAGCATATGTTGGTGGCACCAACAAAGAAATCTTAATCTATGCAGACAACACTAAAGATGCTGAACTGAATATGTTGTTTCAGTATCACAAAATTTCTACTGGGACGGCGCTCCATTCTGGTCTGAATATATTTTGTCATGGCAATGAACATAACATTACCAACTGGAACATTGATTATAAACACTGGAGCGAAATGCGGCCTTGGCAACTGCGAGAATGGTTTAGTTTGTTTTACGTTCCCTGGGTCCAGGAATGGATAGAATCACAGCATCAAGTTGGCACAGATTTTTATAAAGTTTCCAACATAGAGATACTGGAAAATCTGCCGCGGGTGGCCCGTGAAATACTCCGGCATTGTGATCTTACCGAAAGTCCGGGTTTAGATGATTTTGGGGTGCATTGGCGCAGCAAGCAACAGTATATTATGGATGAATTTGATTTGCTTGATCGTGTGATTGAGTGTACAATAAACAATGTGCCGTTTAACTGGAACCCGGTTAACCCCATTGCCGAAGCAATTGTACAACAGAGACTACGAGCAAATGGTTACGAAATACGGTGTGATGGACTGGATGTTTTTCCAACAGATTCCGCAACACTTTACAACTTATTGGAAAAATGCTAACATGAGTGCCTCAAGAGAAAAAGATTCGTCAGACTTTGATCTAGATCGCTTTATCAACATGTTTGATGAAGCACTGACCAGTGAGGATCCGCGAGTGATCGACGCCTTGCGGGGCTTGCTGATGATTGTTGCACTAACAAGACCCGAAGCCAGGACCTCCGTTGAGCGTGGCCCGCTGAGAAGTTTAGTGAATGATGTCACCAACCTAAATAGAAGACTAGGTGCTGTTGAAAATCGTGTGTTGGAAGACAGAGACCGAGCTATCGCAACAGCCAAGTACAACGGCACAGCATTTGGGCAAGTTGAAGGTAGACTTTATCCCAACGAGGTCTGGGCCCAAGATCAGCAGGTACAGAGTTTGAGAGATCAGTATATGAAAGATCAGTATATAAAAGGACTAGTAAACAAATGAGAAAACTATACTACATGGGGCTTGAATCTTATGACGCTCGATGTACAATGCTAAAAGGACTAAAATGAAACTGTTAGTAGGGGGTTGTTCCTTTTCATCAGGATGGGGATTCACTACTGACAACATTGAGCAGTGTTGGCCCAACTTACTGGCTAAAAAGTTAAATGCAAATTTAACAAACGTCAGTGCTACTGGGTATGATAATACTGGAATTTTTTTAAACATAATAGAACAACTTACTAGAACAGATTTTGATCTGTGCCTTTTTCAAGTTACTAGTCTAAATAGACTAATAGTAAGTCCAAACGTTCATGGTCATCATATACTCAATCCTAATGCTTCAAAAATGTTTAGTAAAAAGTTGTCTAACAGCGAGCATGCTTTTATAATTAAAAAATTAGTGTTGATAAATCAAGATATAGAACATTGGAATCGTTTGTTTAAAATTATTACTACGATTCAAAATTTAATCAAGCAAGGTAAGAATATTAAATTTATTAACGGTCTCTTGCACTGGGATGATGAATTTTTTACTAACCCAACCAAATCAAAGTTTATAAAGACTACAATAGATTTTGACAATCTGCCAGACAACGACATTGCAAAATTTACGCAAGTGTTGTATAATCAAGCACAAACAATTGATCTGACTGCCTGGATAAATCCGTTTACTACGTTAAAAAAAATCAGTGTTGATAACATATCTACAACCGATTATCATCCTGGATTAAAAAGTCATATAATATTTGCTGACACAATTTACAAAGGAATCTAATGAGAAAACTATATTACATGGGGCTTGAAAGTTACGAGGCCCGGTACACTCTACAACTAACAGAATGGAATCGGCGTGTGTTTGATCGTCGTGGCCTGGATGTTGTGTACGTGCCAGGCATAACTATAGATAACACACAAGCCATCAGTGTTGGCCAAGTTCTGGACGCACACGGGCGCAGTTACTTTGGTATGAGCCAGATGATGAACTTGGTGCAACTCATGAAGAATGGTGAGGTCACACATGAAGACGTTATCTATTTTGAAGACATGTTTCAGCCAGGTATCGAATCACTTCCGTACATACTGGACCAAGTACCTGCTGAACTGCGGCCTCGCATTTATGTTCGTTGTCTCGCTCAGTCTATCGACCCTGATGATTTTGTTCACGTTTGGGGTATGGCTAAATGGATGGGACTTTATGAGCAAATGGTTAATGAGTTTGTAACAGGAGTACTTGCTACCAACGAGGAGATGGTTGCTCACATGCGTATTGCGGGTTGGACTGCTCCTATCTACAACATCTCAGGTCTGGCATTTGGCAAAGAAGAAGTACTAGAACGCATTGGTGGTCCAGAAAATCTGCGACCCTTTGACGATCGTCTACGACGTGTGGGCTTTGCAGCACGTTGGGATCAAGAGAAGCAGCCGGGCTTTTACATGGACTTGATTGAGATGTATCATGAGCTTACCTCAGAGCCTTGTGAATTTGCCATCTTCTCAGGTGGTCCCTTACGCAGCAACAATCCAGAGTATGTGACTCGCGCACGGCAAATGGAAGCAGACGGCAAGTTAAAAATCTATGACAATCTCAGCAAGAATGAATACTATGCACTAGTCAACAACAGCCGAGTGCTGTTCAACTGTGCGCTGCAAGACTGGGTGTCAAACACTGTGAGTGAAGCAGACACCTTGGGCGCCAATGTGCTGTATCCTGCTTATAGAAGTTTCCCAGAAACCTTTGCCAACGATCCCAATCGACTGTATGTGCCTTGGTCAATAGATGACGCTTATCACAAACTGCAAAATCTCTTGCGCAGTCCACATCACAACATGGGATTGATTAGTGACTGGGCCAATGGCACAGTGGATCGTGTGATTGATATCATGCAAGGTCAAGGCGAACAGTGGCATCGCGGCGGTAATAGATATCGTGATCATGTTGCCACAGCTAGGTATCCAGTGGTAAAGATTGAAGAATAACATGCAGCTGGATGCTGTGAAATGGGTTCATGTTGAAGCTAGTTCAAAATGCAATGCATGGTGTCCAGCTTGTCCAAGAAACAATTACGGATTTGGTATTGCAACAGGATTAGTTGAGCAAGATCTAGAGCCAGATATTTTTGAAAACATTGTTTCTCAGTTGCCAAATTTACATGGCGTACAACTATGTGGGAATTTTGGTGATCCAATTGCGTCTAGGTACCTTAATGAAATTATAGATATTTCAAAAAAACATGCTAAAAAAATACAGATTCATACCAATGGAGGATTGAGAAGTACCAGTTGGTGGAAAAAATTAGCTGCCAGACTAAAAAACGTTGATCATGACGTTTGGTTTGGGATTGATGGATTAGCAGGTGTTCATGAAATATATCGGCAAGGTACAGATTTTACCAAAGTGATCGAGAACGCACAGTCGTTTATTAGCAACGGAGGCTATGCAACTTGGCAATTCATTCCATATTTACACAACGAACATCAACTAATGGAATGTATGAAACTAAGTCAAACATTGAATTTTAAAAAATTTAAATTGGCAAAACTTTATCGAACCCAAACTATCGCAAAACATTACAAAACTGGAGAAGAGTTTGATCTGTTGCCTACCACTAAATTTAGTTCAGTGATCAACATTGACTCAATTAAAAAAACAGTCAAGTCTGAAAATTGCATGCACTTGTCAATGCCAAGCATATATATTTCGGCCAGTGGTACGTTAAGCAGATGCTGTTATTTTTCTGGCATTGATCAATATCAAACCCTAGATAAATTGTCCAACATATCTCTCAATTTAAGTGATAAAAAATGTATAAAGGCGTGTGGATAATATGAAACAAACAATTGTAGTTACTGGGGCCGCAGGGTATATTGGTGGTGAGATTGCACTGCTGTTGAAAGATGCTGGACACACCGTGGTCGGCATTGACCGTAGACCTCTGCCGCGTCATCTCGAAGACGTCATAGACTTTGTGCAAGCAGACTTTGACAGCGACGAATCTTATCGCAAGTTGATAGCTGTACAACCCACAGCCGTCATACACTGTGCAGGCACCAGCCTGGTTGGGCCCAGCATCCTGCATCCGTCTGAATACTACCACAACAATGTGGTCAAGACTCTTAACCTGCTGAACATTGTTATGGCTGCGCTTCCGCGAACCAGATTCATCTTTAGTAGCAGTGCAGCAGTGTATGGTGAACCTGTTATGACTCCGTGCCACGAAGTTGATCCCAGAGAACCCATCAGTCCCTATGGTGAAAGCAAGCTGATGGTAGAGCAGATCCTGGCAAGTTATCATCGTGCATATGGTCTGGACTATGTGGCATTTCGCTACTTCAATGCCTGTGGTGCAGACAGTCAGGGTCGACATGGACAAGAGCCTGGAGCCACACACATCATTGCTCGGGTACTAGAAAGCATAGCCGACGGCAAAGAGTTTGTACTCAATGGCATTGACTATGCCACGCCAGATGGCACCTGTGTTCGAGACTATGTGCATGTGGAAGACATTGCACGGGCACACAGACTGGCCCTAGACCCTCAAGTAGAACCGGGTGTGTACAATCTAGGTACTAGCACAGGTGTTAGCAATCAAGAAATTATTACACAGGCACAACAAGTCACTGGACATGCTGTGATCATGAACATCGGTCCAGCTAGACCAGGCGATCCTCCCATACTGACTGCTAGTGCAGCCAAGATTGATGAGATCTCAGGTGGTGCATGGCGACGGCATGATCTACATGACATGATATCTCATGCGTGGGCCTGGTATAATCGATAGCATGTTCAATAAAATACTTGAGTTTGAAACAGCACTGGCTGACTACACTGGTGCGCCATATGTGATCATGACCGATTGCTGCACCCATGCCATTGAACTGTGCTTGAGACATGATCAGCCACAGTCAGTCACGTTCACACCCTACACCTATCTAAGTATTCCCATGCTGATGCACAAGCTGGGCATTGAATACTCTTACTTAGATCATGCATGGCAACGTTGGACCACCGAATATCAGTTTCACAACACCAGAATCTGGGACAGTGCTAGACACATGGAACGCAACATGTATCGCCCAGGACAGATGCAGTGTGTGAGCTTTGGACACGGCAAACCCTTGAGTGTGGGTCGTGGTGGCGCTATCTTGTTGGATGATCATGCAGCATATCAAGTCATGATTCAGCAACGCTATGACGGTCGTGATCTTGCCATTGCACCTTGGCCTGCTCAACGAACATTTCGAGTTGGTTACCACTATAAACCCACCATAGAAGAAGCTGTACAGGCTCTGGCTGTGTTGCAAGGGTTTGAACAAACGCCCCCCAAAATGCCTCTGGTAGTTTATCCTGATTGCAGAGAAATCTCTATTACATCTTGACACTACGACCTAAATAGTGTACAATAACATAAATAGATTTGCTACACAACGGTAGTAAACTGTCAAAACAACACCATCACAAAGGAAGGTTATCATGAGTTACAATAAAACAAAATGCGATCCAGAATTGGGTCAAAGAGTACACGAACACTTAGTTAAAATGGGAGTTGAAACTCCTACAAATCCAAACAACTATGACCGTAAAGAAAAGATAGACCACATTGAAGCGCACTTTACACATATCATGCGTATCTTGGGTCTTGACTTGTCAGATGATAGTCTAATTGAAACACCCAAGCGTGTGGCCAAGATGTACGTCAACGAAATATTTTGGGGGCTTGACTACGAAGCATTTCCCAAGTGTACCACAGTTGACAACAAGATGAAATATGATGAAATGGTCATTGAGCGTAATGTCAATGTGCAAAGTAACTGTGAGCATCACTTTGTTGTAATTGACGGATTAGCCACAGTGGGATATATTCCTAATCAAAAAGTTCTAGGACTGAGCAAAATCAATCGCATTGTTGAATACTTTAGTAAACGACCACAGATCCAAGAGCGACTGACCGAGCAGATATATCATGCGTTACAATATATTCTGGAAACAGATAATGTAGCGGTGGTAATCAATGCTCAACATTACTGTGTCAAAAGTCGCGGTGTGGAAGATGTTGGTTCTAGCACAGTCACCAGCAAACTAGGTGGATGTTTCAAAGTTGATCCTAGTGTGCGAGCAGAATTCATGAACATTGTGAATAATTGCAAATGATGTTTATTATAAACCATGCAGGAAATATACGGTTGCCCTGGGAACCGGGCATGATTGAATGGTTGCAGGCCAACTATCCCCACAGTCGATATCATGTGGTGGAGGTGGCATGACTCAGTATGACACACTGGAGCATGCTGCCCGCATGGGTTCTGCACCCTGGACACAGGCAGTTGCAGAACTGAGCGATTTTCATGTGGCAGTGTTTCGTGATCTGTTTCCAGTCACTCGCGGCCACTTGTTGTTTGTGCCTAGATTCAACACCGTGACAGTGATCCGAGACTGTTTCGAAGCTGCTGTAACTGAAGGCAACCGAATGGTCACCGCCGGAGAATGTGATGCATTCAACGTGGGCATGAACTCGGGTACTGCTGCTGGACAAACAGTGATGTATCCGCATGTGCATTTGATCCCGCGGCGAGTCGG
>Ga0208974_1000179_pt1 | contig 27826 bp, 48 predicted proteins | sample GreLakmeER15MSRF_FD_187699 | JGI IMG/M metagenome (GOLD analysis project Ga0208974, IMG submission 187699) | Freshwater lentic microbial communities from great Laurentian Lakes, MI, USA - Great Lakes metaG ER15MSRF (SPAdes) | ecosystem: Environmental > Aquatic > Freshwater > Lake | place: Great... | reverse complement strand
TTCTGCGATGTCTGACGCAATACCACATCTGAAATCTGACATGGGAACTTCCGATACAAAGAGTTGGACACCAAACTTAGATACCAGTTGCTCTTTAGCGGGGTAGTCATTGCGGTCGAACATATCGCCTTGCTTGAACGCCATGTCCGAGACAATGCTATCGTAGGCAAGGATGAAGTCACCAAGCAGGGTATTGAATGCCGCCTGATGACCGTGATACTCTTGCTTGAACTTGGGCATATCCACAGACGGCAACAAGTCCTGTGAGTTGTTCCATCTATAAGTCCTGCGCTTGACCCAGTTATAGATAGTCTGACGATAGTTGACGATTGCCTTGTGACGTGGGTGATCTGCCAAGAGGTTCTTGACGTAGCGCCCCGCGCTCTTGTCTGCATTCTTTGATGCAGTAACTTCATTGCTGATAACTCGGTCTTGCTTTGTCGCTGACCATACATTGACATCCACGCTCACGAGGACTGCTGATGAGGCAAGGCTTATGAGGTGATCGGGTTTGTGTAATTCCATTACGCTCTCCTTTGGTTGAAAATAAATCCCACTGATGCGTGGGTCGCTAAGTAGCGGGGTAGTTAAAAAACTCTCCCCACTAGCTATAAGTATAACACAACTTGACCTCTGAGTCAAGGGGTTTACTCAACTTTTTTCTACGTCCAGTCTGTGATAACTTGTCTGCTCATGTGCATCCAGTCGTGGTCGTAGTCACCGTGATAGCGTTCTTCGGTGTCGTTCGTTTCCTCGCCCGCACGTAGAAACATCGAACCTATCGTGCAAGCAAGTTTTCCCTCACTCACTTGCTTAGCCCAATCCTCCGCTTGGTGCAACAACGCCATGTGGCTCATCACATCGGGGTAGTTCTCGTACCACTTCACATCTCTTGCAGAGTAGTAGAACGCCTTCTCCTTATGGTTGATCTCCACCTCCGCAAGGGCGATCTGGCACTGGGGGTTAGCCTTTGCCTCCAATAAGAATGTATAAAACGATTGCTCGTTGTTCGTGTCGTGGTCATCGGTGAACCGAATCGTGTACGCCACATCTGATCTATAGCCCATCATCTTCTCCTTCTAATAACCAATCTCCACCCACTAGCATGTAGTGTGAGGGAGGAATGTATTTATCCAAAGTGTAAAACTGCATCTGATCTGCCTTCTCACCCATTGCGTTACCGCAACCCCCTCTACCTAGAACCTCACGTTCCAGTGGGTCGTAAGATAGACTCCATATCGCAGGGCTACTGCCATTACGCCTAGACGGAGGCGAGGCAACCATGTGACCGCCTGACCAGTATGCAGGTGTATGGGGTGTGACCGTGTTCATCCACACATCGGTGTAGCCCCAACGCTTGCACTTATCCAGTACCTGCACTAGGCACATAAATGTTTTCTCATTCATCTGTGAAACCCTCCCTTGTTGTTGATACCCTTGAGATCAGCCATGTCGGTGATCATCATGTAGTTACTCTTGTGCATAGGCACAACTGTACGCACTGCTTCCTTGGAGAGTTTCTCTCCACATGGCATGCAATGCTTGTAACCAAGCTTCCACCGTTCCGTGGAGTACTGTTCATCGCAGTTACGGCAATGAGGCTTGTGGTTTTTCATGTAATCACCTCCTTTTCTTGTATCCAGTAGAGCCTCAGTGGGTCATCTTCTTTTTTGCATTCACGCATGAATGCCTCTGCATCTATCTTGTGAGCAAACAATTCCATAATCCTATTGTCACTGCCTTGCTCATCGAGATAGTTACACCACAGTATCCATACCATTGGGTAATACTTCATTTGAGGACTCCTTCATCCATCAGTTCGTGCCATGTGGGGAAACGCTTGTGCGTGTCGTAGAAGTGCCATGGGTCACAGATAAAGCATCCCTCCTCGTAGGTACGGCAACGCTTGGTCTGACTTAGGCGTAAGAAGCTGAAAGAACCATTTGATTGGTACTTGCTCTTGGCTCTACGCTTGCGTATGTCTCTGACTTTCATGGTTTCTCCAATACTTCTGTTATGGCAGTCATAGCTTTAGAAGCCGTGGCTTGTGCCTCTGCAACGTACTTGGCACGTTGACGCATGGTGTCCTCGGCTCTACTCAGGGTGTAGATCATGGTCTCCAACGCCTCATACGCCTGTCGCAGAACATAGTCTTTCTCCAAAGAAAAATGAAACTCCTCGGGGGTCATTCCTCATCCTCCTCGTACTTGACAAAGTCTTCTTCCTGCAATGGGGGCAAGGTGATTGACTCATTGACCATGTGCCACACATCCTTGAGAGTCTCCATACTCTCCGAACCTGTACAAGCGTTGCAATACGCGTAAGGTTCGCCTTTCTCGTTGTAATAGACTTCTTGCAGACAGTACCAATCCTCACCGCCATTCTCGGACTTGGTGTTTACGATGCGATAGTTCCAGTGCATGATTAGTTCTCCTCGTATGCGTGGGTGACTACGCCCATGGTCTTGATGCGATACTTGTTCTCGTATCCCTCGTGCATGTCGCCTTGGATGCAGATGTGCATCTCGTACTCGGCAGTGTCCCGATGGTCATACAACGCCAAGGGCTTGCCGTTGCACAGAAGCAGAAACATGTTGCGGTTTGCTGTCTCCTGTTGTTGTTCCTGCTCAGGTGCGAAGTCGAGCGGTGCGTATTGAACTTTTACTTTTCCCATAATGATCTCCTGATTGAAGACCCACGTTGCCGTGGGTGCTTAGTTGCAAATGTGATTAGATGATGTCGTAGCCTGTGAGGTACTCAAACGCCTCAACCTCTGACATAGCAGAAGTGATCGTCAAGCCCTCATGCTCATCGTCGATGTCGTTGAACTCATCGAAGCCGAACTCACGATCAAGGAACTCAAGGTTCTGTGTGTGGTACGTGTCAATGCGGCAGTCAACTGCCAAATAGTCATCCACGCCATCGTGGGTATTGACATTGGGTTGACGGGACTTAGTAAGACGCAAAGTCTTACGGACTGAACGAGGCATAGCTTTCATCCAGTCTGTTGCCTTTTCTACCTGCTCAACAGGTAATGCTCTCATAAACGATACTATCATTTCCATCTCCTTGTGGTTCCTGCAAAGGATACCGATTGGTTGAAACAAAACCCACGGATGCGTGGGATGCTGATTAGGGCCGCTTGCCATCTACCTCCCGACCCAAACTCAAGTATACCACAACTTGACATATGAGTCAAGCTCTTAATAAAAAAAGTAGTTTTGTACGGCAGTTGGAGGCAGGGGAACAGGGCGCTGGATCTTGTTCTAATGTTCTAGCTTGTTCTACTTTTGAAACTGTGCTTATAGAACGGAAAAGGGGGGGTCTGAGTGAGCTAACTTGTTGTTTTTATTAAGTATTTATATAATAAATATATAGATGTTCTAATGTTCTAAGGAAAAAGGATATATGCTCCTCTTTTTGATGATTTTTTCTGCATTGGCTGAGAAGACCTTGCTCGCACAGTTTTTATCAAAAACACCCATATCCTGCCAAAACCGTAGAACATTAGAACAGAATGCTCGCAACCCGCATGGATACTCAGATTTTCTGTTCTATTCTCAAACACTACGCAGTACAATGTTCTATGAAAAGTAGAACAAAACTACAAAGCTATCAGTTAAGAAAACGGTAAATGACGCAACCACATTTTTAGCCCTGTCAGTTCTGAAAACGGTAGGCGATGCAAAGCAAATACCACGCATGCGTGGGATGCTAAATAAGAGCCTTGTCCCGCCATGCGCGCCCTCTCGCGCGCGTCGAAAAATAACTGGTTTCAAATAACACGGACAAAAAAAAGCCCCTGACCATTTCTGATCAGGGGCTTGGGTCACAACATCATTTGTTGTATGTCATCCAAAACGCTTTTACGGCAAGCGCATACTTGGCGCTGTTTGCTGTGGCGTCACGTTTTGCTTCTTTCACTTTCACAGATTTTGCCTGTGCGTCAAAAATTGTTTTCATCGATTCCTCAAAAAACAATGTTGTGCGTGTTGTCGTTGTGCCGTTACGCTTTGCAAGGATGCGTTTACAGGCACGTTTAAGATCACCTAATCGGTTAGAACAGTAATCTGCCACATCGTCACGTATCACCTTTACGATGCCATGCAATGCTGGGTTAGTGTTTTTGAGCTTGCCAAATTCCTGCGATGAATAGGCAAAGGCATAAGCCACACCAATTTCGATTTTTTCTACTTTTTTGTTTTTGATCTGTTCCTCTGTTGCTAGCAGATAGTGATCGTTAACAACGGCATAGACCTTGGCAGGATGACGTTCGCCATGGCGTAAGCGATAACCATCGTAAAGCATTTCCCTTGCTTCGCTTGGGATGTCCTCTGGAAACCCTGCAATGTGTGCCAAGGCATATTCGCCCTGTGCGTCTAAACTGTCCCCTGTCCCTGCCTGTTGATAGCCCAAATCCTTCAATGATGAAATGGTAGACATAATGTCCTCCGATAAAGTTAATGAAATATCGTTTAGGTGTTTTCTAAACGATGGTTTATATTGACACATGTGGGGTCTTAAGTAAAGTTCCACTGGGGTGTGGGGTACTATTTAAGGGTTTTACGGGTCACGCACGCACTCCCGCGCGCGACAGAAAATAACTGGTTTCAAAATAACGGGCGAAAAAAAAACCCCGCAAACCTTTCGATCTGCGGGGTTGGTCAGCTAATTACTTAGCGTCAGAGTGTTTCCATTTCACCATAAAGGCGACTTTAGCTTCATTCCATCGTTTATCGTCAGCGGTTTTGTCGCCCCGATTCTTAGCGGATATCAGCCTAGTTGGTGCGGCTTCTTTGAACCAATCTTCGATAAACTCACCGAAGTTTTTATTGGCGGTTCTGGCTCGCCCCTCTTGACCCTCTTTGAGAATCTTCGTAGCGGCTCTTTTCAAGTCGCCCAGTCGATTCGAGCAATAAGTAGAACACTTCTCTCTGATACTCTTCACAAGAGCGTGGAGAGCGGGGTTGGTGTTTGCCAACTTACCAAACTCTTGAGCCGAGTAACTGTAAGCATACGGAACACCGATCTCAATTTTCTCTACATTGTCAGCCTTGATATGCTCAGGCGTGGCACGAACGTAGTGGTCATTGATAACCGCATACATGGTAGCGGGTTGAAGCGCATTGAACTTCATGCGATAACCTTCATACAGTTGGTCTTTAGCTTCAGTTGGGACTTCTTTGGGGAAGTCTTTGATCTGAGTCAGAGCGTAGCGTGCTACGTCTTCAAGAGTCTTAGCGGCTCCCGCTTGTTGGTAGGCTGAGTCTTTCAGGGAAGTGAAAGATACTTGCGTAGCGGATTCTACGGCTTTTGCGGCTGATTTTGCCATGTTCAAATCTCCATAAGAATGAACGGTTTGAGAAAACACTGGGGGCTGAATTGCTGACCCAGTGATATAACCTTACGCTAGTGGGACTCTTAAGTAAAGTTTCACTGGGGAGTGAGTCCCTATTCAGCGCCCTTGCCTACTCGCACGCACTCATACGCGCGACGGAAAATAACTGGTATCACGCGCACCATTACCATATGTGGGATAAAGTGGGGGCAAAAGAAAAGGGAGCCGAAGCTCCCTTGGTCATCTCCTGAAGTAGTTGCTAGGCAACCTACTGTATTCAAAGCCATCAAGCTTTGCGCAGAACGTGGCACGCTGAACATGAGCGCGCCAGAGGTTAATCTGGCCGCGTGTCATCAGAGGTCCAACAACATCTGTGGTGTCCAGTAGGTGTCTAACAACACCTCGGCTGGGTAGCCTTGAACACCGCACATCATCAGGCTGATGTTGATCATCTGTCTACTAGATCTACCATGATCATCAGCCAATGCCTTAGTGACTTTTTTGTAGTGCTTTGCACCCCAGTAGTCTTTGATGTCCAACAAAGCCTTTTGCTTTGTTTCTGCTGACCCGATGTCAGCGTACGCTATCTCATAGCTCATGCTATCTCCTTAGTTAATGAACAAGACCGCATCCCTGCGGTTTCGGCTACTAAAGCCTCATCAGTTGTTCTTAGAAGTTCTTTGCGTAGAACTCAGCAAGGGATTGACCGCCTCTAGTCCAATAGGCATCACGATCAAATACACCTGCCTCACCTGACTCTTTGCAACGAATACGGATCTCGTTGTTAGTCAGGTCTGTGATAATAAAACCTTCTAATTCGATTTCATACATTGGGTAGTAATTTGACTTGTAGTCATCAGCATCTACATGACCAATGCCTATGTACTTGCAAGGTACATTGTCTGACTTGCACTCATCTAAAGTGACTTGAACATCCCACCCCAAATAACCCGCGTCATAATCTCTCATGCTATTCTCCTTGTTAATGAACGAGACCGCATCCCTGCGGTTTCGGCTACTAAAGCCTCATCAGTCGTCCTTGTGTTTGATCTCAGGCAAGATCAATGTAATCAATATCGTACTGATTACCAAACCTATCAACCCAAGCCACATACCTTGTGGTATCAACATGGATAACGACAGGGCGAAGATGATCGTGTTGACCACCAAAGCTAGACCTAAGTACATACCATCTCCTTAAGATGGGGGATGCTGTCACCATCCCCCTTGTTGCTTAGCGTTTGTACCGCACTGCAACTGTCCGACCAAACAGGTTGGTCACCTTTGCGAACACATCCTTGTTAGGGTATGTGTACATCCATGCCTTGGCACTGCTAAGTGTCCAAGCCTTGTGAGTCTTTGTAAGCTCACCCCAACGTACATTTACTGTGTACATGTCAGTCTCCTTTCAAGAGAATCTGCATCCGCTGTGTGATGCATTGGGTATAGATTAGCGTAGAAGGGGGGCATAAGTAAAGTTTGGACGGGGACACCCCCCATCCCCCCACCCCCCAAGCCCTGCAATGGGTCCCCCCGCATACCCCATACCCCCTAACACGCACAAATAACTCCACATTTTTTCAAATTTCCATCTGAATTACACAGGGGCACCACGCAAACAATTACCCCAAAACAACAAACATCCCGTCCAACCTGTCCAACCACCCCCTCCAATTACGCACCCCGGTCAATCCAAAAATATATTTTATGTATAGTAAAACTCGGATCACCGGTCGTGTGTAATTCGTGAAACCCGCATAGCCATTAGCTTGCCAGCCATCAAGGTACATCTTGGCGGGTACTTATCGCCGATTTCGATCCCCATCTAAAGTACCCCACCCCCTGTCCAAATTACACACGACCGTCATGTCTTGGACTTCTTGGACACCCCCCCGGTAGGATTCCTAACCTCCCCTTGCACAAAGATATATTTATGTGTTACATTTGCGCAAACTGCCGAAGGAGTCTTCGCTGACATGGATGAATTAGTACCGCACATTGAGGAAAACATTCCTCTGCCACAGAACGCTAAAGAGGCGTTCCCTGAGTTGTCGCCTGCTGAAGAACTGCAGATGCGAGCCAATGTCATCAAACTAATGTCTGACCTTACGGGTCAGCAGATATCCCCTACCAAAGATAACGCCACACAAGCTACAGAGTTAGCTCGTAAGATGGCGGCTGATCCTACTCATAGACCAGAATTTGCTAACTACCCAAACGAAACTTTAGCGTTTCTAGCAGGTATGGTTGCGCAGATGAACGTATCAATCGTAGACGAGTTGTCCGATCTAAAAATGTACGTAGTTAATAAGTTGGTTGCGGAAGTAGAGAACGCACGAGACCCAAAAGTAAGGGTTGCAGCACTGTCTAAATTAGGTGAAGTAGATGGTGTAGACGCGTTCAAGAAACGATCAGAAGTTACACACAAAATTATGTCTGCCGAAGAGGTAGAAAAAGAACTTTTAGAGACCTTACAAAGCCTTGAAGGTAAGGTTATTGATGTTGAAGCACGCGAAGTATTAAAGCATGAATCAAACTCTGACGCCTGAAGCATTATTTAAGCTGCGACAAGCATTGCCGGGCATGCCTGACAAAAAGAAAAGGCGTACTCTTGAGTTGTTAAAAACTTATGATGCACAGATGACCCAGAGTTTGGGTAAGGAGAGTTTTCTTGATTTTATCAACCACGTCTATCCAGGTTATAAAGTGGGACCGCACCATCTCAAGCTTATTCAAATTTTTGAAGATATTGCTGCCGGTAAGAAAAAACGAGTTATTGTTAACATCGCTCCGCGACATGGTAAATCTGAACTCATATCCTATCTCGCACCCGCGTGGTTCTTGGGTAAGTATCCACAGAAAAAGATTATCATGGGATCTCACACGGCGGATCTGGCTGTTAACTTTGGCCGTCGCGTGCGTAACCTCGTTGGATCGGAAGCTTATAAGGGCATATTTCCGCAAGTAGAACTTCAGTCGGACTCTAAATCTGCATCAAGATGGGGGACTAACTTTAATGGCGAATATTTTGCTATTGGTGTTGGGGGTGCTCTTGCTGGTAGGGGTGCTGACCTTTTCATTATTGACGATCCACACTCTGAACAAGAGGCCAAAACGGGTAGACCTGATGTTTTTCTTCCTGCTTGGGAGTGGTTTCAATCTGGTCCTCTTCAGCGTCTTATGCCAGGTGGCGCTATTGTCATAGTGATGACTCGTTGGTCTAAATTAGACCTGACAGGCATGATTGTTCGGCAAACTGAACGAAATGAAGACGTTGATCCGTGGGAAGTAATTGAATTTCCTGCTATTAAGGATGATGGCACGGCACTTTGGCCAGAATTTTGGGATGTTGACGAGTTATTGGCTAAAAAAGCGGCTTTAGACGTTCGTTATTGGAATGCACAGTACATGCAGCAGCCCACTTCTGAAGAAGGGGCGCTAATTAAGAGAGAATGGTGGAAAATTTGGGAGAAAGATGACCCTCCCGAGTGCGAATTTATCATTATGTCGCTTGATGCTGCACAAGAAGCTAACAATAGGGCTGACTACAACGCACTGACAACATGGGGTGTGTTCTATAACGAGGAAACACAGAACTTTTCTATCATCTTGCTCAATGCCATTAAGAAAAGGATGGAGTACCCAGAGCTTAAAAAGCTGGTGCTTGAAGAATATAGAGAGTGGGAGCCAGACGCGTTCATGGTGGAGAAGAAATCTAACGGATCGGCGCTTTATCAAGAGTTTAGGCGCATGGGCGTGCCTGTAGGGGAGTTTACGCCGGGCAAAGGACAGGACAAAATAGCGCGTGTGAACGCAGTGTCTGACTTGTTTGCGTCAGGTATTGTGTTTGCTCCCGACCGCAGGTGGGCTAAGGAAGTCATAGAAGAGTGCAACGACTTTCCAGCCGGCACTAATGACGACTTGGTGGACTCTACAACCCTTGCACTGTTAAGATTCCGGCAGGGTGGGTTTTTACGACTTCCGACAGATGAGCCGGAAGATAATTTTTTAAAATCGTATCGCAAGAAAGCTGCGTACTACTAAGGATAGATCATGGCAACAAATATAGACAAGGCTCTGTACGAGGCTCCTAAAGGACTGGATCAGTTGGGGGAAGAAGAGCCAATTGAAATTGAGATTGAAGACCCTGAGTCAGTACGCATCAAGACAGGGGATATAGAGATTGAGATTGAACCAGAAGAAGGCGATGATGAGTTTAGTAAAAACTTAGCTGAAGATATCCCTGATGATGTTCTTGCCTCACTTGCCAGTGAGTTGATTGGTGATTTTGAGACTGACGTGTCTTCTCGCAAAGACTGGGTACAGACCTATGTTGATGGTCTTGAGCTACTTGGTTTAAAAATGGAAGAAAGATCAGAGCCGTGGGCAGGCGCTTGCGGTGTGTATCACCCACTTTTAACCGAAGCTGTAGTAAAGTTCCAAGCTGAGACCATGATGGAGACATTCCCTGCAATGGGACCTGTCAAAACTAAGATCATTGGCAAAGAGACTGTAGAAAAGAAAGAAGCGGCGGAGCGAGTTCAAGAAGACATGAACTATCAGCTTACTGACGTGATGAAAGAATACAGACCCGAGCATGAGCGCATGCTCTGGGGCTTGGGCCTTGCTGGTAACGCGTTTAAGAAGGTGTACTACGACCCAGCCCTTGGTCGTCAGGTATCTATGTATGCGCCAGCAGAAGATGTTCTCGTGCCATACGGCGCATCAAGCCTTGCTGATGCAGAACGTATTACGCACGTCATGCGCAAAAATAAGAATGATCTGAAACGACTACAGCATGAAGGTTTCTACCGTGACATTGACTTGGGTGAACCAACTCAGACAATGGACGAAGTAGAGAAGCGCATTGCAGAGAAGATGGGCTTTCGCGCAACAGAGGATGACCGATTTAAACTCTTGGAGATGCAGGTCGATCTAGACCTCAAAGGCTATGAGCATAAAGACGAAGACAGCGGCGAAGAGACGGGTATTGCGCTCCCATACATCGTCACGATTGAGAAGGGTACAACAAACATCCTTGCGATCCGGCGCAACTGGGAACCAGACGACAAACTCTGTCAGAAACGCACGCACTTCGTCCACTACGGTTATATTCCCGGGTTCGGTTTTTATAATTTTGGCCTTGTCCACCTTATTGGTGCTTTTGCTAAATCTGGTACTTCTATTCTTCGTCAGTTGGTTGATGCTGGAACTCTATCAAACCTCCCCGGTGGTTTTAAGACTAGAGGACTTCGCACCAAAGGTGATGACACCCCAATATCCCCCGGCGAGTTCCGTGATGTAGACGTTCCTAGCGGCACGATGCGTGACAACATCATGCCCTTGCCGTACAAAGAGCCGAGCCAAGTTCTGTTAGCTCTGTTAAATCAAATCATAGAAGAGGGCCGCAAGTTTGCGGGCGCGGTTGAGTTGCAGACATCAGATATGTCGGCGCAAGCTCCCGTAGGCACAACACTGGCCATTCTTGAGAGGCAACTCAAGACAATGTCGGCTGTTCAGGCGCGCATTCACTACTCGATGAAACAAGAGTTTAAGCTCTTAAAAATAATCATCCGTGACTACACGCCAGCAGACTATAGCTACGAGCCAATTGAAGGCGAACGTAGGGCTAAGCAGTCTGACTATGACATGGTTGATGTCATCCCAGTAAGTGATCCTAACGCGGCAACGATGGCTCAGAAAGTTGTTCAGTATCAGGCGGCGCTGCAGCTTGCGCAGACAGCTCCTCAGTTGTATGACCTGCCTCTCTTGCACCGTCAGATGTTAGATGTGCTTGGCATCAAGAACTATCAGAAACTTGTGCCAATGCAAGATGATATGAAGCCTCGTGACCCTGTCACAGAGAACCAAAACATGCTCAACAACAAGCCTGTTAAAGCGTTCCTGTATCAAGACCATAAAGCTCACATCGCGGTTCACATGGCCATGGCTCAAGATCCTCGTATCCAACAGATGTTAGGTCAGAGTCCTCAATTGGCGCAGCAGCTTATGGCTGTGGGTTCGGCGCACGTTGCCGAACATTTGGGTATGGAGATGCGTAAGCAGATTGAGCAAGCCATGGGTCAAACGCTACCTCCATTCAACGAAGATGCGGATGAAGTTGATATGTCTCCAGAGATGGAAGTTCAGATATCTCAAATGGCGGCACAAGCTGCGCAACAGCTTCTACAGCAGAGTCAGCAACAAGCTCAACAGCAGAAGAACAAGCAGATGCAGGAAGATCCGCTCATTCAGTTGCAGCAGCAAGAACTTCAGCTTAAAGCCCAAGAGCAGCAACGCAAGGCGGCTAAAGATCAGGCAGATGTCATGCTCAAGCAGGCTCAACTACAGATTGAGCGTGAGCGGATCAATGCACAGCAGGAGACTGAAGGTGTGAAGATTGCGATGAAGGCGCAAGCTGATAAACAGCAACGTGATCACGCGCATGAACAAGCTGGCTTTACAACCGGTATGGATTTACAAAAGCATCAAACGATGCTGGCTAATCAGAGGGAGATTGCTCGGCTGCAAACAGAGAGCAGATCAAAACAGCAGAAACCAAAGGGAGGTGACTGATGTACCAAACTAAACAAGCCTTAGACCTTTTGGTCAAGCAAATTGATGCAAGCATCAAACAAATCGAGGAAGACTTAGGAGCCAAATCTGCTAAGTCTTACGAGGAGTACTGCAATAAATGTGGGGTTATCACAGGTCTACTCACAGCTCGCAGAAACATCGCAGACTTGACAAAAAACATGGAGAACTCGGATGAGTGATTTACCTACGCTGGACTTGAGCAAAGTTGTTGATTTATCAGCACTGATGCACAAAAAAGCGGAAGAGAAAGCAAAACAACTACCAAAGCCAACAGGCTATCGCATTCTTTGTGCAATTCCGGAAGCGGAGAAGCAGTTTGAAGACAGCGAGATTGGTTTGATAAAAGCAGACGAAACCATGCGCAACGAAGAGACCCTCACAACGGTCTTGTTTGTAGTTGAGCTTGGCCCAGACTGTTACAAAGATACAACAAAGTTCCCGACGGGACCTTGGTGTAAACAAGGCGACTTTGTCTTGGTCCGGCCCTACGCTGGCTCACGATTAGTCATCCACGGTAGAGAGTTCCGCATCATCAACGACGATACTGTAGAAGGTATTGTTGACGATCCACGCGGCATAAAACGCAAATAAGGAGCGCACATGCCTAGATTTAGCGATAGCTATAAATTCCCCGACGAGCAAGAAAATAAGGGTAAACCCGAAGATACCCTTGATATTTCGATTGAGGGAGATGACATTGAAATTAAAGTAGATGTACAAGACGATACTCCCCCTGAAGATCGGTTTGTAGAACCTCTTCCCGAGGCCATTAAAGAAGACTTAGAGAAGGCTGACGACTCTGAAGACTACTCTCATAACGTAAAGCTTAAATTTAAGCAGTACAAGAAGGCTTGGCACGACGAGCGTAGAGAGAAAGAGGCTGCAATACGTGAGCAACAAGAGTCTTTAGCCGTTGCCCAGCGTATTCTTGATGAGAATCGCCAGTTAAAATCTGTCTTGCATACGGGGGAAAAAGAACTTATTTCTACATATCAGAACTCCGCTGAAATGGAGGTTGATAAGGCTAGCCGTAACTACAAAGAAGCCTACGATTCGGGTGATTCTGACAAGCTTTTAGAAGCTCAGCAGGAAATGATCCGTGCCCAGCTTAAATTAGATAAAGCAAAAAATTTCAGGCCCACTGTACAAAATGACCAAAATGATGTACAAACCAATTTACAGAGGCCTCAAAACCCTCAAATGGACCCGAAAGTTGCGTCATGGGTGTCAAAAAACCCATGGTTCGTTGACCAGAATAAACGATCTATGCGCAGATATGCTGAAGGTGTCCACGAGGACTTAGAAGCTAAATATGGTCGAGGCTACATTGGTACGAATGAGTACTATGCAGCAATAGATAAAGAAGTTCAACGTCGGTTCCCAGAAGAATTTGGCGCTACTTACAACGAAGAGGAAGATAAACCTCAACGTACAAAACCAAGCACGGTGGTCGCACCAGCTAAGAGGAGTACTGCTCCTAAAAAAGTAGTTCTTTCTAAGACGCAGGTGGGCTTGGCAAAGAAATTTGGATTAACCAACGAGCAATATGCTCGTGAACTCATGAAATTGGAGGCCTAAATGGCTGAAAGCAGATTACAACGCGAGATTACAAATAGAACTACCCAAGAGCGCCCCAAGCAGTGGCAGCAGGCGGAACTTCTACCGGAGCCAGATAAGACTCCGGGCTACGCGTACAGATGGATTCGGGTTTCTACTTTGAACAATGCTGATCCTCGTAACCTCTCCGCTAAATTGCGCGAAGGTTGGGAGGTGGTAAATGTAGAAGAGCAACCTAAATTTCAACTGCTAGTTGATCCCAATAGCCGTTTTAAAGACAGCATTGAGATTGGCGGATTGTTACTCTGTAAGACTCCTACTGAGTTTGTTGGTCAGCGAGTTAAACACTTTGCTGATATGACACGAGCACAGGAAGAGGCTGTAGATAATAATTTAATGCGTCAAAGCGATGCGCGGATGCCAATCTTCAATGAGCGGAAATCTTCGACCAGCTTTGGTAAAGGTACTTAATTTTTAGGAGTCTTAAATGGCATACCCTACAGTCTCGGCCCCTTACGGTCTAAAGCCTGTAAACCTAATAGGTGGACAGGTATTTGCGGGTTCAACCCGTTTGATGCAAATTGCTAGTGGCTACGCTACTAACATTTTCTATGGTGACTTGGTACAACGTGTAGCTGGTGGAACTATCGAAAAAGACGTCGGCACAACAACTGCCACGCCTTGCGGTATTTTCTTAGGTGTTCAGTTTACCAATGGTTCAACTGGTCAAGTCCAGCAACAACAGTTTTATCCAGCAAGTCAGTCTATCAAGTCTGGCACGCAGATTTTTGCTGTGGTCGCTGATGATCCTGACACGTTGTTTCAAGTAGCTGTTGTGTCTAGCGGAACGACTATTTCTGGTGTTGGCATTACCGCCATCGGAAATAACGCCACGTTGGTACAGAATGCAGGTAGCACCACGACAGGTAACTCTGCTGTAGCTATTTTGGCTACTACTGCAACAACCAATACGCTGCCTATTCGTATCATTGATGTAGTTCGGGACACCGCAACTGCTGCTGATAACTTCCCTGAAGTTATTGTCAAGATCAATGCGACTATGCATCAGTACAACAACGCACTCGGTGTATAAGGAGCATAAATCATGGCTATTTCCCGCGCACAATTACTTAAAGAACTGCTCCCCGGTCTAAACGCATTGTTTGGTTTAGAGTACGCACAGTACGGCGAAGAGCATAAAGAGATCTACGAAACAGAGACATCTGAGCGTAGCTTTGAAGAAGAGACAAAACTGTCAGGTTTCTCTGCTGCTCCTGTCAAAAACGAGGGTTCTGCCATCGCTTATGACAATGCGCAAGAAGCGTTTACGGCTCGTTACAACCACGAAACCATTGCTTTGGGCTTTAGCTTGACTGAAGAAGCTATCGAAGATAACTTGTATGACTCATTGTCTGCTCGTTACACCAAAGGTCTGGCTCGTGCTATGGCTTACACCAAGCAAGTTAAAGCTGCTGCCATCTTAAACAACGGCTTCACAGGCGGTGTTTACGCTGGTGGTGACGGTGTTGCTTTGTTTTCTACACAGCACCCCTTGATCTCTGGCGGTGTAAACAGTAACACTCCATCTACCCCTGCTGATTTGAATGAAACATCGTTGGAAAACTCTGTTATTCAAATTGCTGCTTGGACAGATGAGCGTGGTTTGCTGATTGCTTCTAAACCTAGTAAGTTGGTAGTTCCACCTGCATTGCAGTTTACGGCAACTCGTTTGCTTGAGACTGAATTGCGTGTTGGTACTGCTGACAACGACATCAATGCGTTAAAGAACAATGGATCAATCCCCGGTGGTTACACAATTAACCACTACCTGACTGATACCAATGCTTGGTTCTTATGCACTGACGTGCCTAACGGCATGAAGCACTTCATCCGTACACCGCTGTCTAACAGCATGGACGGTGATTTTGACACCGGCAACGTGCGTTATAAATCACGCGAGCGCTATTCTTTTGGCTTCTCAGACCCTCTGGGTATGTTTGGTTCACCTGGCGCTTAATATTTTTTAGGAAATATATGAAAAGGGGGCTTGCGCCCCCTTTTCTTTTGTTGTATATTGACTTTAATCCGGGCTTTCCGGTGCATCAAACTGTCCCGGCAGACAACATACTGATTGATGCACTTAACTTGTATGTAAGGAGCCATCATGGCACGTACTTCTTTTTCGGGCCCAGTCAGGGCTGGTTATCAAGGCGGCACCGCCGCTGCGCAACAGCCACTCACCCCTACAACTATTAATACTGGTGAAGTTATTGAAGTTGACCAAGGCACCGGTGCTTATGGTTTTTATGCCCGTGTTGAACCTACTGTAGGGTTTGGTTCTAGCGCGTTTGCAACGCCCGGTGAGGCTTATGGAGTGTTTGGCCGTACTCAGTCCGGCGCTCCTTTTGCAACAGTCCCTTCAACCACCTTTAACCACATGGCTGGCGTTGTTGGCAACTTTGCGGTAATTGGCACTTACTCTAACAACGGCTTGATGGCTGGTGTAATGGGTATTATCAACACCAACACTTTGTCTGGCGATGCTGCTGTGATGGCTTTCATGGCGGGTGATTCTGGCGTGACAACTGCCCGTGCAGCTTTTGGTGTTGCCATGGCTCAAACTACCCCCGGTTCTGGATTTGAGTTTGGTATCGACTTGAAGATGCAAGACCCTGTTCTTGATGGTGGTGGCCCTACTGGTGTCATTCCTTATACCAAAGCCAACATTCGCATGGAAGATGATGTCGTGGTCATGGTTGACGCGGGTGTTCCTACTAGCGGTGCAAGTGGTACTGGTGACAACTTTGCTGGCCCCGGCTCCATGTATATTGACATTACCGGTGCAAACCTTTATATCCAGACGGGGCTGATTACCAGCCCAACTTGGAAATTAGTTACTCGCGCTGCCTAATGTTGACTCATAAAGATCCAGAAGTTCAAGCCATGCTTGGGCTTTTGGAAAGCCAAAGAGATCACGCTATGGGAATCGTAGCGGCGATGGCAAAAGAAAATGCGGAGTTAAAAGCCCGCATGTTAGACGCACCAAAACCGGAGCAAAAAAATGACGATGCAATATGATGTCAAACAAGGGCATTTAAACCAAAGCGGTTTTTTTGTGCTTGGGCGCAACCGTGTAAAAGGTGTTTCTTTTTACGGTGGCAGCGGAACTTTGGTTTTGTTTGATACAACCACAGCCCCAGTAACTTCAAGCGTATCTTATGGTCGTGTAGGCACATTAGTTACTGTAGCTAAAAATTCTCATGGCTTGTCAACTGGCGATGTTGTAGGTATTCACTTTGCTGCTGGTTCAGGCGGCGCTGCCACAGATGGTAACTATGTAATTACTAGAGTAAATGCAAACTCGTTTACTTTAGTAGACATTAATACTGGAGACATTACAGGTTCTCCAGCAGCGCTTTATGTCAGTGGCGCAAATCGTTGGTTAATGACTTACGAAACTCATTCATCAGATGAATTCCAAAATGCCCCCGTTATTCCCGGTGAAGGCGTGTTGGCAGTCAATGGAATTTATGCCTACATGAGCGCAATTGACGCAGCGCAGATTTATTATGGCTAAGTCTCCAGCATGGCAGAGGAAAGAGGGCAAGTCCGAGAAGGGCGGTTTAAACGCCAAAGGCCGAGCCTCCGCAAAAGCGCAAGGTATGAACTTGAAACGTCCCCAGCCGGAAGGCGGCTCTCGCAAAGACTCGTTCTGTGCGCGGATGGGTGGGATGAAAAAGAAGCTAACGAGTGCAAAGACAGCCAACGATCCAGATTCAAGAATCAACAAAGCTCTTAGAGCGTGGAATTGTTAACATGACTCAACACGACACAGCTAAAGCAGTTGCAGACGGCGCAGCAGTCTTAACGACTGTTGGCGTTATGGTTACGTGGCTTCCGCCTTTGGCTTCTTTGTTCACGATCATTTACCTTGGGCTTCGTATCTGGGAGACAGATACTGTCCGTAATTTAACTAATCGCAAGAAGGCAGATAATGCCGTCAGTGAGTAAAAAACAACACAATTTCATGGCAGCGGTGGCTAATAACCCATCTTTTGCTAAGAAAGCAGGCGTCCCACAGTCCGTGGGCAAAGAGTTCAACGATGCCGATAAAGGCAAAAAATTTTCTACAGGAGGCCACATGGCTACTACAAAAATGGGCAAGCCCACAATGAAACCCGGTATGAGCACTGCCAAAGACGGCATGAAAAAGCCTACTCCTATGGCTGATACTTCCATGATGGGTATGAAAAAAGGCGGCATGCCTATGAAAATGAAAGATGGCAAGAAAGTGCCTATTTTCATGGCTAAAGGTGGCGGCATTGAGTCTAAGGGTAAAACCAAAGGCAAGATGATTACCATGAAAAGCGGCGGCAAAACTTGCTAATTTAGGAGCTTCAAATGAGTCCAGCAGAAAAACAAGCACGGGAAGATATGGCTGACCGCAAGATGAATACGGCTACTGAAGCCGCGTATACAAAGTCTTTGCGTAATACCGAATATGCTCCCGAAAAGAAAGACCCGCGTGACGCAGTTCGTGGTCAGCGTGGTTACGCTAAAGGTGGCTCTGTTGGCTCAGCTTCTAAGCGCGCTGATGGCTGCTGTACCAAAGGTAAGACACGCGGAAAGATGGTGTAATCATGTTGGCATCTCGTGGTATGGGCGATATTAACCCTTCTAAAATGCCTAAAGGCGTAGAGAAAGCCCGACGGGATGACACTGACTTTACGCAGTACAAAAAGGGTGGCAAGGTAAACGCTGCTGGCAATTACACAAAGCCTAGTCTTCGCAAGAGGATTGTGTCTCAAGTAAAAGCCGCAGCTACGCAGGGTACTGGCGCAGGTCAGTGGTCAGCACGTAAAGCTCAGCTAGTTGCCAAGAAGTACAAGGCGGCTGGCGGGGGTTACCGAGATTGAAAGCTCCTCAAAAATCATTGAAGGATTGGGGCGACCAAAAATGGAGAACCAAAAGTGGTAAAAAATCTTCTGACACAGGTGAAAGATACCTTCCAAGCGCTGCGATTAAAAGTCTCAGCTCTGCTGAGTACGCTGCGACGACCAAAGCCAAGCGTGCAGGAAAAGCCGCCGGAAAACAATTCGTAGCCCAACCCAAAACAATCGCAAAGAAAACGGCGGGATTTAGATAATGGCTAGCACTTCAGGAACCTCCGCATTTAACCTAGACTTTAACGATATCGTTGAAGAAGCGTATGAGCGGGCGGGTATTGAGGTTCGTACTGGCTATGAGTTTCGTACCGCACGCCGGTCTTTCAATATGCTTACGATTGAATGGGCTAACCGTGGCATCAATTTATGGACTATTGAGCAAGGCCAATTCGTAATGAACACTGGGCAGGGCGTCTATGCTTTGCCTAATACTACAATTGATCTGTTGGATCAAGTTATCCGTACACAGGCGACTACGATCAACCAGATCGATATCAACATTAGCCGCATCTCTGAATCAACGTGGTCAACGCTACCAAACAAGCTGGCCCAAGGTCGCCCTATTCAGATGTGGATTAACCGGCAGTCTAATGAGAGTTATTTGTCTACGGCAACTGTAGCAGCAACGATAGCGGCAACAGACACGACTATTACTCTTAGTTCTACTACAAGCCTACCCGCAACAGGATTTATCACAATTGATTCAGAAACAATCTTCTACGCTAACGTCAGCGGTAATCAACTACTTAATTGCTATCGTGGTCAGTACAATGGCAGCACTAATACAACTGCCGCATCTCACGCAATTAGCGCTACCGTAACGGTTAATAACCTCACGTGTGTAAACGTGTGGCCTACGCCCAATGCCCCTGGGGATCAGTATGTGTTTGTCTACTGGCGTATGCGCCGCATGCAAGACGCTGGCAACGGCGTTAACGTGCAAGATATTCCATTCCGGCTGATTCCATGCGTAGTGGCTGGTCTAGCCTATTATGTTGGTTCTAAGCGCGCTGACGTGCCTATGGAGCGTATTGTGATGCTTAAAGCGGCTTATGAAGAACAGTGGACGTTAGCGTCGCAGGAAGACCGCGAGAAGGCTCCTGATCGCTATGTTCCAAGACAGTCGTTCTACAGGTGATGTATGTCAAGTAGATACGCTTCAGGCAAAAATAGTATTGCAGAGTGCGATAGGTGTGGTCAGCGGTACATGCTTAAAAACCTGAAGAAAGAAATTATCAAGACACGCTTGTTCAACATAAAAGTGTGTCCTGAGTGTTGGGACCCTGATCAACCTCAACTGCAGTTGGGTATGTACCCCGTAGATGATCCACAAGCTGTACGAGAGCCGCGTCCTGATGTAAGCTATACACAGTCGGGAACTAGCGGATTGCAGATTATATTAACTAACAGTACAGCCCCTGATGGGTTTGGTTATCCAGAGGGCGGTAGCAGGGTGTTTCAATGGGGCTGGTATCCGGTTGGCGGAGCTAGTAATTTTGATGTGGCATTGACTCCAAACTACTTGGTGGCAACGACAAATGTTGGTACAGTAACAATATCTTAGGAGCTTAAAATGAATGATATGAAACAGGATAAAAAAATGGTGGCTGGTGCTGTACATAAGCACGAGAAAAAGCTGCATCCCGGCAAGCCTATGACTAAATTAGCCAAAGGCGGCAAAACTAACGCACAGATGAAATCTCTGGGTCGTGGTTTGGCTAAAGTAGCTAACCAGAAAAAGTCTTCCTTTACGTACAAAAAAGGAGCTTGATATGGCTACGTTTAGCAAAAAAATAATGGGCAAAGAAGTTGGTGATGCGGCGGTCTATGCGCCTCCACACACTATGACGGGCAAGCCTGTTAAAGCCGCTTCTAATTCCCGTCCTGACCGAAGCGATGCGTCTACAGTCAATATGTCTGTTGCAGGCATTAACCGCAGGTCAGCACCAGAAGCTAAAACAACTGGTATCGTCACCCGTGGTAACGGCGCGGCAACCAAAGGCACGATTGCTAGAGGTCCGATGGCATGAATTACACGCAACTCAGCAACGCTATCCAAGCGTACACGGAGAACACGGAAGCAGATTTCGTGGCTAATATCCCCGTGTTCGTTCAGCAAGCTGAAGAGCGTATATTCAACTCGGTACAGTTTCCGTCTTTGCGCAGTAATGTGACAGGCGCAACTACAACAAACAACAAGTATTTGCAGTGCCCCACGGATTTCTTAGCGGTGTATTCATTGGCCATTATTAGCGCCAGTGGTGAGTACGAGTACTTGTTAAACAAAGACGTTAACTTTATCCGGCAAGCATACCCACAGCCCACAGACACAGGGCTTCCTAGGTACTATGCTTTGTTTGGCCCACGTTCAGACAATCCGGCTGAGCTAACTTTTATTCTTGGCCCAACGCCAGATGCCGCATACGGGGCGGAACTGCACTATTTCTTCTACCCACCTTCAATTGTTCAAAGCCCTGTGGCTACATTAGGAACTATTACGGGCGGTAGCGCATACACAGCGGGTACATACTTTGATGTGCCTTTGACTGGCGGTACTGGAAGCGGGGCATTGGCTACTATTACTGTTTCAGGCGGCGCAGTAACAGCCGTAACTATTACAGATGGTGGCCTGCAATATGGAGTCGCAAATACACTGTCTGCTGCCGCAGCCAATATTGGTGGGACAGGTTCTGGTTTTTCCGTTCCTGTTGCTTCTGTGACTAACGCAGGCGGTACGTCTTGGCTAGGCGATAACTTTGATCCAGTGCTTTTGTACGCATCTTTGGTTGAAGCTTACACATACATGAAGGGTGAAACCGACATGATGCAGTTGTACAACCAGAAGTTCATGGAAGCGCTTGCATTGGCTAAACGTTTGGGTGATGGTATGGAGCGTCAAGATGCTTACCGTTCTGGTCAATTTAGACAGGCGGTGACCTAATGGCTATTGCTCAAACCCAGACCACAAGTTTTAAGGCAGAGCTTTATAAAGGCATACATGACTTGACGACTGACGTTATAAAGATTGCTTTGTACACAGCCAGCGCAAATTTAAACGAAGACACGACTGTGTACAGCGCAACCAACGAAGTACCTAATACAGGCACTTACGTTGCTGGTGGGGCACAGTTAACACCCATCACGGTATCGTCTTCTGGATACACAGCTTTTGTGGGTTTCCCTAACATCTCATGGACAGGAGTTATTACGGCTCGAGGCGCATTGATTTATAACTCCAGCCAAGGTAACAAATCTATAGCCGTTTTGGACTTTGGATCTGACAAAATATCTACTGTTACATTTACAATCACCATGCCAGCAAATACCGCTACGGCGGCTCTTATTCGTAGTTCTAACTAAGGAGTCATCATGACTATTGAAAAAACCAAAGCCACTGACACTGTTTCTAGTGGTCTGACTTGCAACACCAAAGCTGGAGAAGCTGCACAAGCAACCGGCGTATTTAACATAATTTGCCGTGATAAAGATGGCAATTTTAAATGGCAAGCCGAGTCTAAAAACTTGGTGGTCAACGCGGGTCTAGCTTACATGGCTGGGACTGCTCTAACTTCAGTCACTCAGATTACATCTTTCTTCCTTGGGTTGTACGGCGCTGGCGCTTCTAATACGCCTGCGGCGGGTGATACAATGGCCTCTCACGCTGGTTGGACAGAAGATACAAACTATAGCAACGGAACCCGCGTAGCTGCTACTTTTGTAACTGCTACAACAGCCAATCCATCTGTAGTGACTAACTCAGCTTCACCAGCCGTGTTTAACATCAATGGAACCACCACCATAGGTGGCGCGTTTTTAACAAGCGGCAGTGTTAAAGGCGGCACAACAGGAACATTGTTCTCTGCGGCTGACTTTGGCTCACCCGGTGACCGTTCTGTGGTGAACAGCGATACTTTGTCTGTGACTTACACATTCAGCTTGGCGGCTTAATATGGCCGGGTGGGGTGATGGCGCATGGGGTGACAGCGGTTGGGGCGGCTTTGTCGCCTACGACAGCACCATCGACGAAACCTCTACCAGCACAGACGCGGTTGTAGCAAAGTTTGACACATCTGGTTTAGTAGGTGAAACAGCTACTGGATCGGATGTAATTGCGGCAGGTAAGATATTTACCTCAGACATAACGGAAACCTCTACAGGCACAGACGCTACCGAAGGGGGGCCGTTGTATGCTACAACGGTAACAGAGGCAAGCACAGGAACAGACGTAATTTCTTCGGTTATAGCTGTAGATGCAATAATTACTGAGACTGCTACGGGCACAGATGCAGTAGTAGGCGGTGAAGTATACGATGCGGTAATAGCGGGCACGGGCTGGGGCGAAAGCGCTTGGGGTTACAACTCTTGGGGTGGGGTTGGTGAGTTAGCTCTTGCTTCAGACGTTGTAACGTCTACGTTGGGGATTAGCGTAGCGGTAACGGAAACGGCAACGGGAACAGACAATGTTGTAGCGGTAGCAGCGTTTGCGGCACAGGTTACTGAGACGGCTACAGGTAGCGATGGAATTACATCTACACCTAACTATGCTACAACGATAACCGAAACGGCTACTGGATTGGATGCGGTATCTAGTGTGCCTGTGTACGCGGCTACAGTTGCAGAGACAGCAACCGGAACAGATAACATAGCTGGAAGTCTTGTATATTTTGGTGATGTGCAGGAAACGGCGACGGGAACAGATGCAGTAACGGCGATAGTTGTAGTTAATGCGGCAATTACAGAAACCGCTACGGGGTCAGATGTAATTACGGCACAAGTAGCATTTAAAAGTACAATTGTTGAAAATGCAGTAAGTGCAGAAACTTTGATAGCAGCAGCAGCTTTTGTAGCGTCTATTAACGAGTTAGCAACAGGTACAGATGGGTTGACTGCACAACCATTCTGGGATGTAATTGATAATACACAGACTGCCAACTGGGTTGCAGTCGCAACAAACTAGGAGCATTTAAATGCCAGCAACGACAACTCTTTTAGGCTTAGTCACCCCCACACAGGGAACACTCTCTGGTACGTGGGGCGATACAGTCAACTACGGTATTACTGACTACCTTGATATTGCTATTGCAGGCACATTATCTTTTGCAGGTGATGGTGCTATTACTTTGGCAAACACTACAGGTAACTCGTCAGGAAATTCAATAACTACTACCACAGCGCAGTACATGGTGATTCGTATTACCGGCACTCAAACAGTAGCTAAAGTTATCACAGGGCCCAGCTACAGCAAGCTGTACATGGTAGATCACGCAGGTGCTACAAACATAGTAACGTTTAAAGCTGCCGGCCAAACAGGTGTGTCAATTGCCGTCGGTGAAAAGTGTTTTGTCTACTACAACGGCACTGATTACGTAAAAGTATCGTCAAGCTTGCTGTCTGCCTTAACTGGCGTAGTAGGTCCTGCAAATGGTGGCACAGGCGTATCAAACAACGCCGCTAGCACACTGACAATTTCAGGTAGTTTCCCAACAACATTTACTGTTGGCGCATCTACAAGTTTGACATTGCCGTCATCTGGCTCATTAGGCTACCTCAACATCCCTCAGTCTGGCGCAGCTAAAACAACTAGCTACACCCTTGCTTTAGGCGATATTGGTGAGTTTATTGAAGTTGGCGCTAGCGGATCAATTGTGGTACCCAATGCTACTTTTGCTGCTGGTGATGCTGTTGTTATCTTTAACAACACCTCTGGCGCAATCACGTTGACTATGACAATTACCACTGCTTATATTGGCGGCACAGACGCTGACAAAGCTACTATCTCGTTGGCAACACGCGGCGTTTGCAACGTGTTGTTTATCTCTGGTACTGTTTGTGTTGTCACAGGGAACGTAACATGACAGGTATATTGATGGCTTCTGTGGGCAACTCCTACGGGAGTGCGCCCGTCAATACTGTAGCTCCAGCAGTCACAGGTACAGCCACATTTGGCTCTACGCTTACGACTACAAATGGAACGTGGACAGGAGCGCCAGCGCCAACATTTACTTATCAGTGGTTTAGAAGTCCAAGTACGTCAATTAGCGGCGCAACTTCTAGTACTTATGTGTTGGTTGCAGGGGACGTTGGGTTTGGTATCTTTTGTCAAGTAAGAGCTACTAATTCAGTTGCGCCATCTGGAGTTACGGCTAATTCCAACACAACGGCGACAGTAGCGGCGGTGGTTCCCGGAGCACCAACAATTGGAACAGCTACATCTACAGGTACTACTACAGCAACGGTTGCCTACACAGCGCCAGCAAGCAACGGCGGCGCTACGATTACGACATACACAGCGACATCGTCACCTAGCGGTATTACAGGCACACTAAGTCAGGCTGGTTCTGGAACAATTACTGTATCTGGATTAAGTGGTGGCACTTCATACACATTTACTGTTACAGCAACCAATTCAGCCGGTACAAGTGCAGCAAGCGGTTCAAGTAACGGTATTACTACAACTCCTGTTATTGGTCAGGCTTTTGGCGGTGGCTTCTTTGCAGGCCAAATCTCAACCGCTGGTAACGGTATTGCAGATTACAATTTAGTAGTTGGCCCAGTATCTACCGCTCAAACCACAAACAAGCAGTGGAAAACTACAGCTACAACAACTGCTGGCACAAGTTCAGTTGTCAATGGCGCTGCCAATAGCGCAGCAATGAATAATGCATCTCATCCAGCGGCTGAGTTCTGTGAAGCTTTATCAATTGGGGGTTTTACAGACTGGTATATGCCTGCTAAGAACGAACTAGAGATATGCTATTTCAATTTAAAACCAAATGCAGACCCAAATAACACATCTTCAGGCACTAACACCAATGCCGTTCCAAGTCGTGGTAGTAATTACACTTCTGGTACACCTGCTCAAAGCTCATCAGCAGATTTCCAAGTAGGAGGCGCACAAGCGTACTCGCAGTCCAATTACTGGTCTAGTACGGAGGAATCTGCTTTGAACGCATGGATGGCGTCCTTCAATAGCGGCAATCAGTTCAGTCCTGCTAAGAACAATTTTGATCGTGTTCGGGCAATTCGGAAAGTTGCCGTTTAGAACTTGCAAAATTTGTTAAATTAGGAGAGCCATTATGTACATTGTTGTAACAGAAGTTGACTACAACACCCGCATCCCTTGCACTGTTGAGCCACAGCGTACAGGGCCGTCTATGCCTTCAGTTAAGGGCTTGCAAATCACATGGCAAGATGAGTCAACATGGCCTATCAGCACAGACTCTACAGGCACATACCTTCGCGCACCCAAGTACTATGGCACTTGTGATGACGATGCCGACACAACTATTGCTGGTGTATTGCAAGTATTGACTGAAGCAGAGTACACCGCTGCTAGAACCGCAGAACATGAAGCCCGTAAGCCTTACCCGTCTTGGGTTGGTAATTTAGACACAATGACTTGGGATGCACCACTAGCAATGCCAACTGATGCGGTCAATAATGGCGGTAACGTGTACTATGAATGGGATGAGGCAACAGTCAACTGGGTTACGTTCTAGCCATGTGGGACTGGGCTGAAGCATTCATTGCCGCAGCCTGTCTTGTGGCCTTTGTTATCTTTGGCACGTACATAATTGCATGGACTTTGGTGTGATGAATGCGTTGGCTCATTCTGTTATTGTTATTAGGGCTAGTTGGAGCCGTAGCCAAGAATGGTTGCCATGTGCGCGAGTTCTATGGGATCGGCTACACAATTCACAACCCATCCGAGCGCCATCAGCAAATGGTTGCGTGGCTAAAGAACAATGCACAGTATTGCAAGCCAGAAGACTATGTGGTGATCTGGAACAACCTGCCTATGTGGGCGGGTACAGCAGATTCGGCAGAAGCCCGATCTTTAATTTTGCGTGGCTATGAAGAAGCGATTAAACGTGAAAAGAAATGATCCAGCTTCGCAAATGGTATCCGTTTGTGTTCCCCACTCCATACGATGTCCGAGCAATAGCTTCGGAGCGTAGAGCAGAACGGCTGGAGGCTGAGTACAAACAGGCTGTAAAAGCCGAAAAGATAAACAAAGCAGTTGACGCACTTGAGATTGAGTTGTACAACAAACGAGCGCGACAAAACACGATTGAGTTGGAAATCTTTAACAACACAAAACATTTTGACAAATACGTATGACCAAGAAACCGCAAGAACCGATACGGGACACCAAAGAGAAGCTAACGCTGTACGTCACGTTGATGGTAAGCACCACCCTTTGTGTCTCGGTGCTGGCCATGGTGACAGCCTTTATGTTAGGACTATGGGCAAAGGAAGTGGACAACGCCGAGATATTTAAAATGATTTCACCCGCTTTTTCTACTCTTATCGGCGGCATGATTGGGTTCCTGTCTGGTATCAAACTCATGCAGAATGAAGACTCTAAACCAAAGGATCCAAAATGTTAGGATTAGACGCACTGCTACAGGTTGGTGGCAAACTCATCGATAAATTAATTCCTGACCCAGAGGCTAAGGCCAAAGCGCAGCTTGAACTGGCTAAGATGGCCCAAGACGGTGAATTAGCTAAGATGGCTAATGAGACTAAACTCTATGAGGTTGAGCAAGAGAACGTTACTCGCCGCGTTGAAGCAGACATGTCCAGTGACTCATGGCTATCTAAAAACATCCGCCCAATGACATTAATCTTCTTGTTGGCTGCCTATAGCGGTTTTGCTGTTGCGTCTATCTTTGAGTATGAAACTCGTGGCGCATACGTAGAACTACTAGGTCAGTGGGGCATGTTAGTTATGAGTTTTTATTTTGGTGGCCGCACTATGGAAAAGATTGCCGATAGGATAAAGAAATGAACTTGACAGAACACTTTACTCTTGAAGAGTTGACCCACACTGACCATCGCCAGTTTGACAATGAACCAAATGAGGCTGAACTTGAAAATATTAAACGACTTGCCGCCTTCCTTGAGGAGGTCAAAACTGCCTTGGGCGGACGACCAATTATGGTTAATTCAGCTTTTCGTAGTAAGCAAGTCAATGATGCTGTGGGCTCAAAGGATACTTCTCAGCATCGCATCGGCTGTGCTGCTGACATTCGGGTTCCTGGCGTGACTCCTGACGAGGTTGTCAAAACTATTATTGCTGCTGGCTTGTCGTATGACCAAGTCATCCGCGAGTTTGATCGCTGGACGCATGTGAGCATCCCCAACACCCCAACAACTGCGCCCAAAAAACAAGCGTTAATTATCGACAAACAAGGCACTCGGCTGTATGCTTGATGCGGTTCCTAATTAATGGGAAAATAAGCCATGCCATTACAAAAAATCCTGTTCAAGCCGGGCGTGAATAAAGAGAACACGCGCTATACCACTGAGGGTGGTTGGTATGAGTGCGACAAAATTCGTTTTCGCCAAGGAAACCCAGAAGTTATTGGGGGCTGGGCTCCTGCTTT
>Ga0208974_1000178_pt1 | contig 27907 bp, 22 predicted proteins | sample GreLakmeER15MSRF_FD_187699 | JGI IMG/M metagenome (GOLD analysis project Ga0208974, IMG submission 187699) | Freshwater lentic microbial communities from great Laurentian Lakes, MI, USA - Great Lakes metaG ER15MSRF (SPAdes) | ecosystem: Environmental > Aquatic > Freshwater > Lake | place: Great... | reverse complement strand
ACTCATTGATGGCATTTCTCTGGCGTCGGCACAAATTGGTGTAAAGTCTTCTAGTAGGTCATTGCCAAGGCCGGCTAACTTTTTAAGTTCTGCCAAGTCGTCTGAGGCCATTGCGGCATCAGGAATGTGGTCCTGTGCATAACTTGGTGCGGTTATGCGATACTGTTTCATTTGTTTCTAAGCACAATGGGTCCAGCTGACTTAACTGGACTTGTTTTGTTCACTGAGTCGAGCTCACTCTTATTGCTGGCCCAGTTTTTATCAAACTTGATGCCAATTTGTTTTGCGGCATGATATAAAGTTTCCAATTCCTCGTCGGCATATGGAGCATAAAAAGGATCCCCAGCAATATAATTGTCCTTGTCCATGGTCTGGTCTGGACTTCCTGCGAGTGCAACACTAAAACGATAATTTAAATATAAACTTCCAGAATTCATATTCAAGTCGGGGCTGGTCAGTGCATTTGACAACCCAACTTTGTGTGTTTTGCTAATTGCCTTGGTAGAGCCGCCCCCAGCGGGAGCGGACCCTTCGAGAATAATCTCGTTTATTTTCATTTTGTTAATTTAATACTTTGGTATTCGGCCATTAACTTTGCACCAAGTGCTTCAAGTGGGTGAGACTCTTCAACCTTGTTGGCCTTGGGTGTTTTTGGATTAGCGGCCCGGTTGGCTGTTTCAGGGTCTTGATCTTTTTGCTTGTTCAAGTCATCTGTGGTATCAGCATAGCCAACAGTTTCTGCACGGTGCATGCCGCGAACATCAGGGCGAGGAGTATTTAATACTTCTTCGGGTTTGTCGATGTCGGTGTTGCCGTATTCTTTGGCTTCCATTGGCTCGGCTGTAACGACTACTTCAGCATGTTGCTGTTGTCCACCTGCCATACCGGCCATCTTTAACATCTGCATCAGTTGATCAGCGGCTTCACCGTCAGCACTGATATTGATATTCTTGGTACCATCACTGCTTTGTGTTGTGTTGATACTCATCTTGCCTTGTTGCTGTTGCATGTCTTGTGCCATGCTACCAATTGGGCTGACGATTCCGCAGTTCTCTTTGAGTTTGGCCAACTCACGGTCTGCGGCCTCTGTGTCTTCGCAGGCACATGGCTCACTCTTGCAAGTCGGGCATGTTTCACCTTCCTGAACTGGAAACTCTTCGTCGCCTAGTTTAAAACTGTCTTTGCCATCGGCTTTGGCCTGTAGTGCCTTGAAGTGCATGACTCCGGCACCTTCTTCCATGTCACCTTCATCTAGGTTTAGTAATTTTAATGCCTGGCGGGCGGCATCAACTTGTGTGTCAGCGTCGGTATCAATTGCATCAACCATCATCTCATATGCCATCATTGCCTCTCGGTCACCGCTGGCCTCAATATCATTGAATATATCACCCAGCTCATCAACGATATGATCTGTTTGATCGTAATCAGCAAGAGCTCCATCAAGAATCATCCTGATTTCATATGCTAGAGTATCACGGATGTTGGATTCAGACTCGTCACCTTCAGGCAGGTTGGGTCCACTATGAGTTCCGTGTGCGGCCTTGATACTGCCTTTTAAACTAGTGATGTGATTACGCGAAGGCATGCCTTTTCTTGGGCCACGATCTAATACATCATGTCCACTTCGACCAAAACCTCTTCGTAACGGATCGTTATGATCAAATTCGCCACCACCTATTAGGTCTTTTGAGCCTGCATAGTCATCTGGTCTAGGGCCATTGTAGTACTCGTCATCGCTGTAATCATCGTTTTCATAATCGGGTAATTCTTGAGTGTACAGACGATCTTTGTATTTGGGATCACGATACTTGGCCGCTTCATCGACTTCTGCTTCGCCACCCTGTTCGTCTTTTCCTTGAGCACCTTGAATAACATCGCGTCTAGTTACTGTTTTATATGGCTTGGCATTGTTGGCCAAGTTGCCGTCATTGGCTTCTTTTACTGTCAAGCCTGCTAGACGGGCCAGTTCGTTTAGTTCTGCGGCTTCTTGCATACCCATCTTGTGGCGCAAGTCTGCTTTCATGTCTTCATCGCTACCATGGCCCAATGTATTTAGAACTTGTCCGCCCAGGCGCTTGGCACGATCCATCATGCTGGGCCGTGCGGGTGCCAGTGGCATGGGGAAATTATCATTGTCCATTGGATTTTCTGTTGCATCATTCAACTGTGATTTACCGTAACTGTGTACTTCCATGCAGTCACGCAGGAGTTCACTGCAATGTCCTGTTTCTTTAAATGCTTGAATGTCGTTTTGCAATTCAGCCAACATCTCTTGTAGTGTCATGTCTTTCTTCTTGATCATCTCAGTGAAGTTAACACCTTCGATCAACAGCTTGGCCATACGACGACTACTTTCCATTGTCTTAGTTTTGGTCTTGGAACGAAGTAGGCCTGCACCTTTGGCTTGCTTTTTAAAACTAGCAAATGGATTTTCTGCTTCGGTCATGTCTTTTTGTTTTTTACGCATGGCACTATGAAACTTGTCATCTTGTGCGTTGTATTTGTCAGATGCTTTTTGATCTCGGCGGTCGTCAGCATCAGCATATTTCATACCTGCCGCATCTCTTGCTCTCTTTAGCAGTTCAGGACTCAGTTCATTGATTTGGTCTTCGTTAGTGTCCTGTGTTGCTTTGCCTTTGACCACGGTGCCTTTGGCACCCTTGGGTGCTTTGTCTGGCACACGACCAAATGGATCATTGCCAATTTTGGCAGGAGCACTGGCCGCAGGATCTTTCTTAGGACGACCTTTGGGACCTTTTACACGAACAACTTTTTCTTTTTTGGCTGTGCCCTTGGCAGGACGGCCACGCTTGGGAGCGTCTTCGTCATCGGGATCACCTTGGTACTCAGTACCATATGTACCTTTATGCTTGGTGACACCGTTTTTATATTCAGTGTCACCTTCATTGAATTTAGCAAATTGCTCTTTGAGTTTTTCTTCGACTTTAGCCACACCCTCAAGAATTGACCCTTTGGCTTCTACGCTTTCGTAGATGGCCTGTGGTTTCTTATTCTCTAGCGGCTCTTGTTTTGGTGTTACTTTTTTGAGACTATCTAAAATTGTGTACATGTTGCTCATGATTATTTTCCTCGGGGACGTTGTAGGGTGTTTTTAGTACTGCCAATGGGACTGTTATTTTGTTGTGGAGTATCGTTGGTGGTTTTACCACTGGCATACTCCGTATCAGTGCCTTGCACTTCATATTTGCGTGTGTTGGCACTGAGTTCTTTGATCAGGCCAGTTAAGCGTTTCTGGCCAACTGCATCTTGTGCGCTGGCACCACCTAGATCTTCTTTGGTCAGCACAGGACTTTCATCTTCGTTGCTTTCAACATGTCCCCACACCAACTGCTCATTCAATGCATCAGCCATGGTCTTAACATCAACCCAGGCGGCATTAACACCGGCTCGTTCGCCAATCAATTGACGAATTTGTCCCGGGATAGTTGGATACTTCAAACCAACATCTAGCATGTAGCAATCACATGCACCTTCTTTGGCAAACTCATAATGCTCGGTTACCGGTAATCTTTTTACAGCACTGATAGTTTCAACTTGAAAACAATCCAGTGCGTTTTTGATACGATCTAGCACTTCGCCCTTGGGCTCTACGTGTGCCATTTTGATACGAAACTCGTAAACTTTGTGTGTTTCGTGAAAATATGCTGATAAATTTTTCATAGTGGAATAGTCCTGTATTCTATATTTATGTCCGATTACTTCTTTTCTTCTGTGCGATTTTTGCCCAGAATCTGATCTAGTAGCGCATTGCGGTCCAGTACCATGCCCCGGCCATCCACAGGTTCGTCTTCTTCTCGACTGTTGTCCTTGGCTATTTGATGATCCAGTTTGGCCTTGTTTAATTGCAACTGTATCATCTTGAGTTTTTTGTCCATTTTGGCTGTCTTGGCGGTGATACTATGGCCCAGTAACTGGCCCGCTGTTTGCAATATAACACCTGCAAATCGTGGATCAACATTCATACCCAAATCTATTAGGTCCTCTGCTTTGCTTTTGGCCAACAGGGCCAGTTCATCTAGTTCGCTGTCCGCGGTATCTAAATCTCTAACATAGGGCAGGGCCGCATCAATCTTATCTATAGCCGCATCAACATCAGTTATCATGTCTCTGTTTTGTGCAATTACTGTTCTAATATCTTCTGTGGTTGTACCACCAGCTTCATCTGTTGTTGCTGATGGTAAGTTAAATGTTTCTTCAAGTCGTTTAGTCATATGGTATTTATTGTATTATTTTTGGTATAGGTTTGTCTCTGTACCAGTCGCAGATTGCTGTCACAACCTCTGATTCTTTCTTGGCAAAAAAATGTCCTTCACTTGCAGGTACAAAATTAGCCACTAAGATAGAATCTGTCTTGAGCATTTCTTCTTGTGCTTTTCGAAACACTTCTTTCTCGTGCATGACTATAAGCACAGGACATGTTGAATCAGCAACATTGTACCAATCTAATCTAGCACCTTGACGGAATTCATCAATATTTTTAAGCACATGCCAAGTGCCAGATGCAGATACTATTTTTCGTAACTTGGATGTGTGTAGACTAATATTGGCCGCATCTTGTGCTCCATAACTAATACCAAACCAGTTGATAGATGCGCCAGGCAATTTCTGTGCTACTAGATCAATAAGTTGGAAACTTTCAGCTAATCGATCTTCGCTGGTCCTGTAGAAACTACTTACCCATGGATTTTCGTAAGACATGAAATAATCAGGTACATCGAATATAACGACAGCAACCCCTTGGTCTAACCAGTGATTTATCCATTCCCATGTAAATTGATGGTGCTTTACTGTCTTATCGGATATTTCCCCAGTATTAGTAAAGTAAAAGTGATGGGGAGTTACTCCGCCGTATGTGTATATTACTACTACATCAGGGTCGGACACCCGACTTAAAGTTAAATATGCAGTTTTATGTGCATTTCTTTCGATGAACTCTAACTGCTTGATAGCTAAGTTGCCCAACAAGATACTATCTCGTTTACGCAAATATAATTTGTTGAGTATCTCTTGTCGATCAGGATAGGGCATAGAGTATTTAACATTGAAAAAGGACCTTGCGGTCCTTTTGTTAGTTAAGTTTAATGCCTGTGGTTAACTTTTTCCACTTTTGATGTTGCTCGGTGTACCAAGAGTCTAGTTCGTTGTCTTTTAGTACCAGTGGCTCACACATGTCTGCTTTGTAACTGTCCAACACAGTTTTGGCCTGTACTGCTTGTGTTAGTATAGCTCTCCATTCTTTAAACTTGGCATCTGGTGTTGTGACTGGCACTACCATATGATGTGGAATGTTTAACAATTTAGTAACTGGATTGAAACCCATTCCGGCTATGGGTTTGTATCCCAACATGGGTTTGGCACCTGTGATGCCCAGTACATATGTCTGTACTTTTCTAGCTGGGTCGCTGGCCCAGGCGTGATGATCTGTTAGAAACCCAAGACTAAAATCCAGTGATCCACTGATCAAACCCATGAAGGCTTCTGAAGTGCTTTTGAAAGGCACTGCTTGTGCATTTGGATATTTGTCAACAATCTGTAAACTGATCAAGTGTGTAGTAACGCCAAGTCCACTGACACCGATGTTCAGGGGTCGATCTTTGGGTACTTCGTCCCAAGACTTGTACTTGACTGAACTGATTGCCACTGGGCTGGTACAAAATGGCATAAACTCACGAAAGTCTCGTACCTCATAACTTTCGTTTGGGTAAAACTCTGGACGAATAAAGAATGCACTACTGGTAAACAAGATAGTGTTGGGATTTGTCTTTACAAAGTTTGCCGCAATGGCATTGCCTGCTCCGGGTTTGGTGTCAAACATAAAATTGTATTTGGTTTGAATACGATTTGCTTCCTGTACCAGGGTACGGCCATAATTGGCAATACTGTCAGCAGGACTAAATGCGTAATAAATGGTTACATTTTCTTGAGCCGTTGCCGCAAAAGACAAGGCTATGGCTAGTGTAGCTAATAGCTTTTTCATAATTTCCTCAGTAATTGTGTCCGTTCATGGGACTAGTAGTCGATACTAACAGTATTTATTATCTCTTCTTGCCTTGATGAAAAATTTGATCTTCTGTTATCACACGAAAGGACAAGCCTTGATTCTTGCACCAGGCTCTGGCAGCTTCCCATTTAGCCATATTGAGTATTGCGGCGGCCTGTGATCTAGCATTGGTGTTACCTTCTAGCGTGGTTTCTTTTTTTGGTTTAACTTCAATCACCTCGGCATGTTGTCGGCCTTGAGCATCGTTGTAAACAATTAAAAAATCTGGTACATAAATTGTATTTTTGCCTGTCAACGGATTACGATAGTTAACATGTATGGCTTCGCTAGCCCATTGAAGTATATTTGGATTAACATCACAGAACTGCATAAAAGTCCACTCCCACCCCGACCGGTAAGTTGGCGTCTTGTTACCCACATACTTAGCCGGATTCTGTAATTGATATTTTCCCTGTGCGTACTTACTCATGCTATAATTGTTCGAGCTACATATTTGTTTTTATTTGTACTGTTTTGCACACCTATCAGGCTGGTGCCAATCCTACTGAGATTTAAAAAGTAGCTTATATACGGACCAAGTTGTTCTCTACTTAACTTTTTAAACTCATCCAATACTGCCATGACATCAACATTTTGAACTCGAGCTGTATATATCACTGCACTACTAAGTGCCAACGCACTTTCTTTGTTTTCACAAATTTTTTCAAAGTAAGTGAGTACTGCATCATCTTTGGCTGAGCTAATTGTAATAGTTTTATCAAAATAATTGTTAAAGAACTTACTGCCGTCACCAGATATATTATTTAAATTGATAGTTCCTAGATTACTAGGATTATTTTTTAATTGTGCAAATGTATCTATTACTGCCATGGTTGTTCCTTAGGGGTCCGGGTATGCGGTTGATTGATTGCTTGATGCATTGGGATTATCTACAGGATTTTGCTGTGGGTTAGTATATATAGAGCCATCTGCACTAATAATGGTCTGACTGCCGTCTGGATTAGTTGTAATAGTTTCGCCAGACGCCGGATCGTATTCAGTACTACTACCCGGGCCGGGTCCTCCTTCGGAGGCGCTGTTACCACTGGCATTCAATGCTTCTTTTAATTGATCCAATTTACTAGTATTTTCCATCACTGTGCTAGATAACCCATCTAAGTTTTCTCTTGTTGTTTGGTTTTCATTGATCACTCCAGCCAGTTTGGCTTTGTTATCGTCAATGATTTGTTCAAGTGCCGCTATGTCTTCTTCGGTTAAGTTAGGATCGTACTCTAAGTTATAAGTGTCTGCTTCAATTTGTGTTTCTAGTTGGGCTTGTTCGGCTTCACCATTTTCTAGGTCAGCATTTGCCTGTTCAATTGCGGCTTCGTCGGCAGCAATCTGTGCAGTAGTTTGATCTATACTGGCTTGAACCTGTTCTGCTGTTTGAGGTTGGGCGGGATCGCCAAACAATCCGTTGCCGCCATCGATAGTAGCTCCGTCTACATTTTCGCCGTTGCTAAAAACTTTACCCAAGCCTGACTTGGCCTTGCCCAGTAGGTCTGATGCTCCGCCGGCAATTGCTTTTATACCCGATCCAAAATTGGCAACACCAAATCCCACTGCACCAGTTAGCAAACCAGAACCCACTGTGCTTAGTGCTCCACCTAGTATGGCAGATCCGTTGATATTTTTAATATTGTTGAGTATGCCCGGAAGTCCGGTTAGTCCATCGCTCATTTCATGCACAGTACGATCTGTCACTGGTGTTGTACCCATTGGACTTTCCCTTGTGTCATATGATAATGTAGCAAAACCTGATACTGTGTCTTCACTGACTTGGCCATATTTGTATTTCACAGCCTGATACTGTATGGTCATGGTATTTTCCAATGTACCAGCGTCGCCACCGTGGGCATGATCACCGTGTTGGAATTGTGTAATAACTGGATTAATTAATGTGTATTCAGCAAACTTTTTATTGTGCAAACTGTAAATTCTAATGGCACTTAGAAATTGTTGTGTGGCAGGACTACTAGCTGGATATTGTCTAGGAGTGTAACCCCAAGTCTGTTGCTGTCTTTCGCTGTATTTTGTAGGCGAGGCATATATGCTTTCATTCCAGTCACTGTCTCTGTAATAATAACTGTAGTAGTCATACCAAAAATTTCTAACAATGTCTAAGTTGTCATCGTGAAATTTAATTGAAACAGTATCATATTTTACTTTTGTCTGCACTATGTCAACTCGATTGTAGGCATTTAGTGTTTTTGTATCAATTGTAAATCGTGGTAGACTTGTACTCTTAACAACAAAGCCCATTTTTAATATATCGTCATTTGATATCCTGGCTATTTCAGGATTCAAGTCAAATGCCACATGAAATAAGAAACCGTACTTGGGCGACAACCCATGGTTGTTGGCAACAAATATTTTTGACGCATGGTTACGGTCAAATAAAATTGGGTCATCGGGTCTGCGAGCGGTAGCCATATATATTATTTATGGTCAAAAAAAAGCCTGGAATTAACCAGGCTTTGTGTACTGTATAATCAATTAAGCAGTTGTACGAGAACCACCTTGTTGATGGGTTTGACCAAAACCAGCTGTATCAGCATTTGGTACAGATAATGGCACTAGAATTGCATTATCAAATCTAATTGTCACCGCTATCATTGCGGCTTCGTTTGATCCGTAGTTCATGTCGCCCCAATCACATTGTGATATTTGACAACCATCTAGTTCCCATGTTTCTAACACTTGATAATTAGTTCCATTGCCACCATCAAGTACTTCGTACTTCAATGCAAATTTATAGTCACCAGCACTGGCAGCACTTGATTGTTCTAAGAAGTCAAATTGCTTTTGGATTTGTTCGCCGACCAATTTAGATACCAAACCAGTCACATCATCACGCAAGTTAATTGAAGTTTCTGCCCACTCTGGTTTGCCTTGCATATAAATCTTGCTGTTGTAGATATCTAGTACAAAAGGATTAAAATTAACACTTGGTCGTTTAATGTCAACCACCTGACGAGTTAATTCTGTAACATCTTTACCTGAACCAAAATTAATAAAACTTGCACGGAAACGATATTTCAGTTTTGGCATCAATAGGCCACCACCGTCACTACCTACCGGTACTGTAAAATTCTTTAGACTTGCTGTAATAGCCATTGTATTCTCCTATACTCTTATTTACCAATTATGCTGTTAGATAATGTTGGCTGTTACCCCAACATTATCTACATAGTTAATTAAGCTCCTAATTGACCTGCGGCAATTGAACCTGGGTTCAACAAGCGAATTGGGATATAGATAAACTCAACATCCTTCACTGGTTCAATGGCAATATCAACATAAAGTTCATTGTTAGCAATACGGTTTGGAGTATTGTTACTGGTGTCACACACTACCAAGAAGTCGTAAATACCGCGCTTCGAAACCAGGTCGTTCATGGCTCCTTCAATGGTACGCTTGATCTGATCGCGAGTGATTTTATCGTTGGGCTCAAACAAGAATGAGTTACCAGCTTTACTCAGGATTGTACGAATATAATTGATTAAACGAGCCACATTCACACGATCCATACTGCTTGTGACTGGATTACGAGTCTTTTGACCAAATACTACCAATCCGACTCCTGGAAGAATTGTAATTGGATTAACATTCCTCTGGTACATGGCATCGCGTAAGCCTTGACTTACACCATTGCGATTAAACTCACCTGTATCTTGGTTAATATAACCAATATCTGTGGCATTATCAACCAGGCCACGGCGCACACCAGCTGGTGCAAACCACGGAAAACTAACACTGTCATTGCGAATAAATGTACGCAACATGATATGACTTGGAGGAACCACAACTGTATTGCCCCTGACATCAGTAGATACCGCACTTGGGTAGTAAACACCCAGGTATGGATCAGCTGTGCTTAATCCGTATCCGTCGCTGTTGTTACTCCAATTGGTAATGGCCACTGCATTAGGAGCCAATGTCATTGGCGTGTCACCAATAACAAAAGCTGTGTTGGCACGGTCATTGTTCAATGATACCATTTCATCAATCAACTCTGGATACCCAGGTGCACAAATAATGTTAAAGGCAAACTGTTCTTCACGAATTTCTTCGCTGGCCAACACAGCCGATTGCATGGCCTTAACAACCATGTTGCGCTGTGCGGCAGGGCCTGCAAACATGCTGCCATCAAACTTGTTGCCACTGACTGTTTGCCATACAGTGGCTACATCAGGTAATGAATTACCGGCGTTTGGAACAGCAGGAGTATCAGGAAAGCTAGTTGCATTAAAATAATTGCTTACATACTGCTTAACGTTAAAACCACTACGGCGGGTATTAAACAATATCATACCGCGTGGGTACAATCGATAATCCGGAGCATCTTGGTCAATATAATTGCTTGATAGCAGATCTGTAATCAATGGATATGACCCAGTTACAATATCAGTTGTACCATCTGTGTCCCACCGAGCATCAGCAAACAAGATACCATTTTGTCCAGTTTGATCTGTGCGGTCAATTGCAACAAACTTGGTACCGTTGTAGCGATACAGGGCCGGATAGTTCACTAGGTCGCCACTATCTAACCACAAGTCACCAGCAACCAATGCTGTGTTATCGGTTTGTGTTGTTGGCTCACTTGCACTAACAATAACACCAGCTGGATCTGTGTTGGTTAGGTTATATCCACGAGCATCACTGGTTACTAATTTGTAACCTTTCCAACCCGAATTGTTGATCATGATATCAACATCAGCAGGATCGCCGTAATACCACAATGTACCATCTGCTGGTGCTTGGTATGGTGTATAGAAGCTGAAAGTGTATGCTTGATAACCTGTACCGTCGCCACCGTTTACCCAATTGCTTAATACCAAACCTGGAGTAGATGGATCAGCACGAACACCAGTTGTAGTGGTAGTGAAACCAGCTGTTGCCAATGGTGTTCCTGTAACGTTATTAAGAATAATTTCACCACCGTAATCGTGTGTGAAAGTAATAGTGCCAGCACTGGTTACAGAACACGAAACATAATCAATTCCCGCTGTGCCCATGGCTGCCAATACTGCACTGGCAAAACTGCTGGCAGTAGTACCACCCAATGTGGCAGTAACAGTGGCCAACGAGCTTGTTCCTAATTGTGTTACTGCTACTGTAAAGCTATTACCACTAGTAAGTGCACCACCTAGTGTGTCGCCGGTCACAATGGTCTTTGGTCCTGCATTGCGGAATAATAATCTTACCCCGCATAAATTTCTATTAGAACTAATGAAATAACGGCCAATTACTGTACCGCCCGCAATACCGTTGCCGCCGCCCGATGGATCCAAACCATAGATAGCAGTTGCTGGTGATTCGTACACTGGCACAGATAATGTTGTAAATGTTCCTGCTGTGGCATTGTATTTTTTGACAGCAAGATTCATACCGTTGCCTTGCACTGAAGTTTTAATATACACACTACCACTCGGTGCGGCAACAGTATCAGTACTTCTCCAACTTGGTACACCAACATAGGTGTCACGTGATACCTGAGGACTATAATATGTACCAGCAGTAATGCCTGCGGCTGCCAATGGTGCGCCTGTAGCATCGGCCAGTAATATTTTACCATCAGCGTCGCTGCCATTGCTTCTTGATGTGTTATTTACTATTAAATTTAGTTTACTACCGGTGTCACTGGCAGTAACACCTGTGATGGCGGCTGAGTTGATTCTACTAACCACACCGGCCAATGTAGTTGCTGTTGTTAATTGCACTGTTGTTGTGTTGATTACAACATTGGAGTTTGCAGTAAATGTTGGATTTGTTGTTGTTCCTACTACTGTAGAATAGCTATTTTCCCAATCTGTGCTACCAACTTGTACCCATGCATTGGTGCTATTTTTATAAAACAATCCGTTATCCGAACTTGCAACTGTCACTGCATAGCTTCCAACCTTACCAATTGATGCCAACGGTACGCCGCTGGTCAAGTCTGCTGTGTCTGTGATAACTGTGGGTGTTTGTAGTGTAAATGTGCCTGCTGTGGCATCCCATTCGTTGATGCCCCATGTGGTGTTTGCTAAATCTAACCAATATGTGCCATTGTCAGGAGGACTATCTGGGCGGTTACTTGTACCTTCTAATTGGTCTAGGTCGATGTTAGCACGAACAGCAAATAAACTGTTGGCTGCACCAAGTGCGCTGTAAGCCGCTAACAAACCATATTCGTTTGTTTCGTCACCATTCAATGGTGTGCCGCTTGAGCTTTGTTTAAATGTTGCATACCCCATTGCCTGCGACAATTCACGTTGACTGGTAAACGATTGTAATCTACCAGCATTTGTCATTGATGTACCGGTTGCGGCAGTACCATCGGGAGCAGTTTTATCTTGAGCGGTGGCCAGGATAACCAAAGGCACAGTTCCTGCGGCGCTTGATACATAGGCGCTCATGTCTGTTACTGTAATGCTTTGTCCTGGTGAAACTAATATAGCCATGTTATTTTCCTTTACATAATAGGTTATGTTATTGATATTTATTCATATAGTCTAATTTCAGGCGGTTAGTTTGCCCTTTGCAAAGGTTTCTATATCTGAAAAATACTAAATACAGCATGCCTGAACGCCCATTATGCCCCACCTGTTTCGAAAGACCTGTTGCTGTTAACTATTTAACAGAAGATAGTGTACATTACCGTGGTGTTTGTGATGCTTGTGCTCGCAAAGGCAAGAAACTAAAACCAATACCACCGCAGTGGTTTAAACGAGGCTATAGAAAAAAGCCACAATGCGAACAATGTGGCTTTACATTCAAGTTTCCAGATCAAAGTCTGGTGTATCATGTGGATAGTAATTTAAATAATTGCGATCAGAACAACTTAAAAACAGTTTGTTTAAACTGTAGAGTAGTAATCAGCAAAGGTCGGATGGGATGGAAACCTGCTAAGGTTGTACAAGACTTTTGAGCTGATTATACAAGTGACCAATGCTTTGATCGTTGTCAATTGTCACATCAAAGTCTGTGCCAGCCCAGCTATATTCACTGGCATGTATCTTTTGCTCTGTTAACCAATTTTGTGCATTTGCACTACCCCGGTTGGCCTGTGCCGCAATATCATACCAGTGTGGTGTTATACCACGCTGTATCCATACTATCCGTGCACCTTGGGCTTTTAATCCTTGAATCTCATTGGGGAAACGGCAATCGCTAATAACAATATTATCTCGTGATGTACGCAGTTTATTTTCTAAGCTGGCAATCCAGATATCATCATGAAAATGTTGACGCAATACATCAGTACCCCAGTACTGTAATATCCATCGCGGGGTAATAGGTGTACCTAATCGAGTTGTCCACCAAGCATCTTCGGTTTCACGCCACTCACGGCTTTCTTTGGTGCGCCCTTCTAGCATGTCGCGGTCCCAACCAAACACATGGGCCACAGCATCTTTTAATGTTGCCGCAAAACTCTCGCGTTTAAATTCATGAAAGTTAACTAGATAGTCGGCCGCAGTATCTTTGCCCGAACCAATGAACCCGCAAATGCCAATGATCATAAAAAATGCTCCTATTACAGAGCATTTTAACTTATTTGTAATATAAGGTCAACTTTAACAATTCCATTTACGCAGGGCCAGGGCTTTGCGTGTGGGTTTGCCGTTGGGTTTCTTCATGGGGCCTTTTACACCGCCCATTCTAGCACAGAATGATTTACGGCGGTTGGCGGCCTTTGAGCCTGCTTTTAATTTACTAGGCTTTGTGGTCACTGCCATTTGTAGTTTAGATCCAGGATTTTCTCTACGGTAGCTGGCAACACCTTTGGCATTGAGTCCACCGTTCTTGTTCTTGCCGGCTTTGCGATGCCAGGCAGCGGACTCGTCCAGTAGCTCATGATCATCTACAGATTCAAACTCTTCCCAAATCTGTTCGGCATCAACTCCGTGATGTAGGGCAAATGCTTCTACCATGTCTTCGATCTGATCAAATTGTTCTTCTACGCTTTCATTGGGCACACAGTTACGAACCTGGCCGCCATTCTTGCCCTTCTTGGTGCCTTCGGCATGCTTGCCAGGCCAACACTTGGTATATCCATTTGAGTCTTTGGCACCTTTTGCAATCTCGTTGATGTTACCATGTGTTTGACACATGCCACAGTCTTCACAAGTCATTTCCATTTCAATGGATTCCGTGTGTTTTTTCTTGCCGGCACAATGAGCCTTTTGTGAAAATCCCTTAGGATGGCTACAATTGATACTGCTCTTGTACTTTTGACTCCACCCTTCTGTGATTATTTCATTAATTTTCATAAGTTATCCTGTTACCCAGGTTAGTGGCATATTGCCTTCTATGTTGTTTATCAACTGTTTTTCTAAATCTTCCATTTCTGCGGCAGCCTCGGTCTTGAGTGCATCGCCATTCAGACTTGCACCGCCTTGTGGGCCTGCAATTTGATTAAACTTACTACGAGCTTCACCTAGTATGCGTTTGGCAAAACTGTAGGCATATTCTTGCAACCACGGAAAAGCATAAATGTCATTTAACAGCATTTGATCAGGCTTTTTATTGTATACCCAAAGCAAACAATTCTCAGCAAATTGATCTACCACATTACTGTAAATTTTAGTTTTACTCAAATCAAATCCAATGACCTGTGTACTGCTCAATGTGCGACCTGCTGCCACTGTAAACAAAGTATGATCATCATTGCGTGTCAGTACGGGATACATGCCGTTGTAGCCTGGATCGGGACAGTTGCTGATAATAATGGTATCGCCCACACTTACCATGTAAGGTGCGCCAGTGGTTATTGTAATAGTGCTACCAACTGCTGTGCCACTTGCTGTTAGTGTTGCTACTCTAGCATTGGTATGTCCAGCATTAGGTATCTTACGGGTGATAGTTAATTTTTTAGTCACCGGATTAAATGTATAAGTGATGTACCCGCCAAACATGGTCATGGCCAACTTCTGATAACTGGCAAATAGTTCATAGTTGACCAGGCCGCCAACACGACCTGCAACCAACATGTATGTGTTCAAGAAACCTGATGCAAAAGGTTCAAATTGACTGGTTGTAGTGCCTGTGACTGATCCAATACCTCTGCGGAACACTTGTCGCACAGACTGTATTTCCGCTGGTAGTATGTATTCTTGTGTTTCTGGCAACAGGTCCAAGAACGCATAACTTTCTTCAACTGCATTGGCACTACGCTGACGATATTTGATCAAGGCCTGTTTGATGGCCATTTCATAGTGTTCAAGTTCTAGCTCAACATCCACAATGCCATCGCCAAGGCGCATACGAATATAATCAACCACTTCTGCCCGCTTGGTATTCGAACTGTCGTAAAGTGTTGCGTCGTATGCTATTGGGCCCGGACCTGCTAGACTATCGGTAGTTATACTACCCTGTGAGCTGAGTCCGGTTTTAATTGTTACACTCATAGGAAATCCTGTTTACAGTATTTATTACCGCAACAGGATTCCTATTTATTGCACTCGGAGCAGGACTATATCTGCGTTGATACGCCCAGTTAACAGTGTTTCTGTGGCACGGACATCATCTAAAAACTTGCGTAACTGCACTTTGCCTGCTTTGGCAAACTCTTTGAGCTTTTCTTCAGGCTTACGCAATGTTTTACTGGTGCTCTTCTGTTCATCAAAGTTAATGATCGTGGTACCCTTGACACTGAGTGTCTGATAACTTGCGGCCACATACTTGCCCAACTTGCGTGACTTTGTGTTATATACCCATAGTTCGTTGGCACCCAGGATGTCTGCAGGATTGATGCTGACAATTTTTAGTGCTGTGTCAGTTTTTGCATATTTGAGCTTGGCAATCAGTTTTTCCTTGCTTGGTGCTTTCTTGACACGGGCTTTCTTAGTGGCTTTCTTAACTCCGCGGTATTGGTCCACTGCCGCTAGTAAGTTATCGATCCAGGTGATCATGCGTTTAAAGTCAGCAGTCTTGTAATTGCTGTAACCTTCTCGCACTTGTTCGTCTTTTTTACTTTGTGCAAGTTCCAGTTCTGCTCGTCTGTTGCCAAAAAGTGTTTCGTACTTGCCAAGCTGACTTTGTACTACATTGTTGGCAACCAAAAAGTCGTAGGGCTTGAAGTCAACCTTGTTGTTTGAATGTACTTCATCATACACCCCTTCAATTTCGCCAAGTATTTCGCTAGTACGCTCACTCAATCGGTCTTGGATAGTGGGACGATATACTTCTACTTTTGTTGTGGTGACTTCAACTGCTTCTGGCTCTGCTAGTTTAACAGCTTCTCCGATTGCTTCTTTCAAAAAGTCGGTATGGCGAGCTTTTAACGGCATACCTTGTCTATGTGCCATAATCAAACTACATGCAGTCATTGACAACGAACGGTCTGGCGCACGGATAAAAGCACCAAGGTCTTTCTTAGTAAAAACTGTCGTCTGTTTTTGCATCCATTCTACCACATGCTTTTTACAGTCCTTTTGATTGTAATGATAATTGTAATAATAAAAACTACGACGCATGTGGTGATCAAAATCTGAATCAGTAAATCCCAATGCTCGTTCGGTATCCCATACTGGCTCACTGCCTGTGTACTTTTCATCGGCAAACTTAGCCCGCTGGACCTTGGGTGCTTTTGATTTAATCTTAATGCCTGCTACTGTAGCCATTATTTTCGCTCCTTTTTTACACGGCCAATACGGCTCGTCTTGTTCCAATCATATGCGACTCCATCGGGACATTTGCCATCCCGAACAGAATCCACGCCAAACCGACCCACAATCTCGAATCCGTTGCCTGTTATAGTAACAAACTCGTTGAGTACTTTAGCCCGATCCATTGCTAGATCCAAATTGTCAAATTCTTGTTCTTGCGTTTTTGTTATTAATTTATACATCATACCCGTATTATAGCAAATCAACCATTTTGTGTCAATTAGTACATTAGTGCGGCCATTACAGTCCACTGTTCAAATGTGTTTATGGCCTCAGAGAATTGGTCCTCTAATTCTGTGTACTTTTGTGTTAATTTACCTCTGCGCCTGCAAAGAACCATTTCTTTGTCCATTTCTGTGTAAATTTCCCTGCATGTTTTATAGAATTTATGAAGAGTGCTACGGGCACGAATGTCTTTGGTGTGAGCAACGGATGCCAACAGTTGCTCCAATTTGACTATATGTGCTTCGTGTTGCGGTTGCATAAGTGCGTATTATACGATAAAAGCCAATACATGTCAAACCCATAAATACTATAATATAGGATGATACATGGCTCGCTTATCGCTTTGGAAAGACGGACGACACTCAAATGATTACAAGTTCTTCGATCGTAGGATCAGTGAGATGTTTACTATGGGCGGCACTGGTATTATCATTCACAAATATCTGGGCACAAATCAACAAACTGACAGCACAGATCTTACACAGCCTAACTACACAAACCAAAGCGAAAAGAACATACAAGATTTGCTGTTTGTGGAAAACCGTGATCGCAAGTACGACCCAGATGTTTATAAGATGCGGGGCATATACACTCGTGCCGACCAAGACTTTGACCTAAGCCAATTTGGTCTGTTCTTACAAACTGGTACCTTGTTTATGACCTTTCATATCAACGATATGATGGACACCGTTGGTCGTAAACTAATGGCTGGCGATGTATTAGAACTAGAACATTTAAAAGATTACAATGCATTGGACCAAGATGTCCCTGCGGCATTAAAGCGTTACTATGTTATCGCAGATGCTAGTTTAGCCGCAGAAGGATTTACTCCAACTTGGTGGCCGCACTTATGGCGTGTTAAGATTAATCCGCTAGTAGATAGTCAAGAATACAAAGATATCCTTAACACCATTGTAGAAGGTACTGCCAGTACCACTACTGCCAGTATCATGAGTAATTACGGTGTTTATATGAACATCAATGCGGCTGTAGTTGCACAGGCCGAGGTAGATGTTCCCAAGTCTGGATACGATACTAGCAAGATGTATCTTCGTCCTGAATATCAAGGCACAAACGCCGACAACACCGATGTCACTGCGGATGGTAATGTTACTGTAGATAATACAACTATTAGTTCAGAGACAAAAATTAAAGGTTACTTGGTAGGTGATGGGTTAGCACCAAACGGATTACCATTGGTAGCAGGCATAGAATTTCCAAATTTACCGTCAACTGGAGATTACTATTTGCGTACTGACTATTTGCCCAACAGGCTATTCCGATACAATGGAAAACGCTGGTCAATGGTTGAAGATTTATTAAGAGCAAATATAACACCCGGATCAAATAATACCGTGAAGGGTAGTTTTGTTAATAATACCAAGACTTTTACAAACTTAGAAGGTCAAGTTGAATCTGAACGCCAAAGTCTAAGTCAGGCATTAAAAATACAGGCAGATAACTAATGGCACAGCAATTTTTTTACGATAATCAAATACGCAGATTTCTAACTCAGTTTATCAGGCTGGTGTCGGGTTTTCAAGTTGAGTTTGGACAAGGTGCCAATGGACAGAGAGCCTTACAACAAGTACCGGTTATCTACGGCGATCAAAGCAGACAAGCGGCACAGATACTCAAACAAAACAGCGAAAACTTGTTGAGTAGCGTGCCTGCTATTGCTGTTTATATCAGTGCATTGGATTATGATCGTGAGCGTATGCAAGATCCCAGTTACATTAGTAAAATCAGTGTTAGAAAAAGAGAATACGACCCAACTACTGGTAACTATCTGGCCGGTCCAGGAGATGCATATACTGTAGAGCGTATGATGCCAGTGCCATATAAGTTGACTCTTAAGATGGATGTGTGGACCACCAACACAGAACAAAAATTACAATTATGGGAACAGATATCAACTTTGTTTAATCCCAGTGTGGAAATTCAAAACACTGACAATTTTATCGACTGGGGCAGTTTGACAGTGGTAGAACTAAAAAGTACCATATGGGATTCAAGATCAGTTCCTAGCGGTACCGACGAAAGTATTAGCATTGCCACACTACAGTTTGAATTGCCAATTTGGTTAAGCAGTCCTGCTAAAGTTAAACGACTGGGTGTAGTAACAAAAGTTATTGCCAACATGTATGATGCCAATGGTAACTTGACCGAAGACATATTTACAGATGCAGATTTGTTGGCACGACGAGCAACTACCTTTAGAAATTACAACTTAGTATACATCGGAAATCAATTAAAATTAGTTAACAGCACAGACACCATGGATAGTAATGTTCATGTTGGATCCGCAAACAGTTGGGCACAGTTAATGGCCGAATATGGACAAATAAGAAACGGTGTTAGTCAAGTACGGCTAAGACATGCCGATGGCGTTAGTGAAGTTGTTGGCACTGTTGCCCAACATCCAGCAGATGAAAGCATACTGTTATACGACCCAAACATAGACACTTTGCCCGTAAATACCATTACCGCAATTACAGCTATCATTGATCCGGAATCTGTTGATGTGGACAGTTTGCAGTTACTAACACCAACTTTGGGCACACGCTACTTGATCACCAACGCCATTGGCAGTTATAATAACAGTGAGGGTGCCGTAGCCTGGGGAACTAATCCGTGGTTTGTTGCTGATGCCAATGATATCGTTGAGTATACTACAAATGGATGGACTGTTAGTTTTCATAGTCAAGAGGCAGACAGATATATCTTTGTAACCAATTTGGCCACTAGTATTCAATATAAATTCGATTACGAAAATAATGAATGGGTTAAGAGTGTTGAAGGATTGTATCTAGCAGACAACTGGAGTATTGTAATTTAAATGTTATCAAGTACCGGTGCATTGATATATTGCATCCAAACACATCGATATTTGTTTTTGCTTAGAAACAGTAACCGACACTCGGGTAGTTGGGGAATTGTTGGCGGGAAAGTAGAAGAAAACGAATCAGTTATACAAGCACTGCATCGAGAAATACAAGAAGAATTGGGTGGCGAAATCAAAGACGCTAAGATTATTCCCATCGAACAATACACCAGCGACAATGATAAATTTGTGTTTCACACTTATCTAATCAGTGTGGACCGAGAGTTTGTGCCGATGCTAAATCACGAGCACAGAGGATATTGTTGGGTTCCCTTAGATGATCACCCTAAGCCATTGCACCCAGGGGTGTGGCGTAGTTTTAAGTTTACTGCCATTGTGGATAAATTACGAACTATGGAAACTGTATTATCCGATGTCAGCTTCAAGAACGAACTCTCTAAAAGTAATTTGTCTTAGGTTGACCTGAAACTTCCATGACTCAGGCATGTAGTATTCAGAAGTTGGTGTCACACGAACAAAATCCACATTGGGATATAGTTCAAAAACCAGTTTCAAAGTTTTTTCGTAGAATGTATCATCACCTTGGCGGCCATCAAATCCCATTAGATACACTTTTGAATGTCCATCAAAGCAGGCTAGATATACAGCGATAGTGCCTGCGTTCCAGCTGGGGTCTTGTGGAATTAAATAAAACTTACCGGGATGAGCCAAAATTGGATTGGCGTGTGCATAAACAATGTTGTTGTTGCAGTAATCAGATTGTACTATCTCATCAACTTCTTTGTTGTCGATAATTAGAAAATCTGGAGTGAATTCCTTGTATAGGCCATTGGTTCCATAAGTCTGTAATTTGTCTGCGCCAAACAGGCCACCTTTGTGTGTGACCAACAAATTGATGTCAAATCCTTGGTATTCATGGCGCCATTCGGCTCGTGAGCTGGCGCCAATTACTATGGCTTGACTGGTTGTGTGTATATTGGTAATGGCATTAGGAATCCATTCATACTTTGGTGTCCATTGGGCGTTTTTGTAAGTCAATGTAGTAACTACATCTTCACCCGTGTATGATTCGCGATATAACTGTTTAACTGTTTGCATGTGTATGGATCCTTATACTGTATTTATTGATTATAGTGTTAAGTTCAGTCCGATGGGACTAAAAGTGTCTCGCATACATATCAATTGGCTTCATCATCAAAAAATGCCAAAAACGAACCTTTGGCATCGGTTGGTGGATATGTAAAAATCCAACCAGAATTTGATCCGTTATCTATGGATGCTCCTGCATACCAATTGGCACCACCTGTGGCTGTGGATCGTATTATTGATAAGTTGTACGAGTTCACAGTACCACTTGCTTTAGACAAAGTAAAAGTTCCTGAGCCAGTACTGGTATCTAGTGTCACATAGTATGGGCTGAGTCCGTAAACGCTCCAATTGGTAACTGTGGTAGTTGTGCTCTCAGCGAACAATAAACTTCCTGAATATAGCGGATTAAATTGTATTCCTGTGAATGTATTAGACCCCACAATGGTTGTACTACCTGTCATTTGAAGAGTGCAATTATAGGTAGAACCGCCTCCTTCAAAGTGTCCCCCGTACATGGCAATGTATCCTGTACCAGTGCCTGCAGTTGTTGAAAAATTAGTTGGAACTTCATTATAAAATCCATTGTTTGATGTACCTGTGACGATACTTCTACACAGCAATGTGCCACCATTAAATGTGATATTTTTTGTACCAGTTGCTGTTATGCATCTATTCACGCTTATTGTGCCACCATTCAAATTCAATGTACCGTTTGTCAAGGTAAGAAGATCTAAATAATTATTGTTACTACTGGAAACAATCGCCACTGAACCAGTGGCGATTGCCAAAGTTGCTCCTGAACAGTTCATAACAATTGGAGCAATTGGTACATTTAGGCCAGGTGTGAGTGTTTGTGTTCCACTGGTGGCACCAAATGTTATTCCGGCTGAGACTCTAGAAGCATCAGTCACACTCATTGTGTTGCTGTATGTGATAGATCCGTAAAGAATACAAGTACCGCCATGCAGCCAGGACCCAGAGTATCCGGTGAAATTTACAGTTCGTGCGTTGTGATTTAGGCCATTCAGGAAAGTCAACTCATAGGTGCCTGCTGTGAAATTAAAATCAATAGCCTGTGCTTCTGTCAAACTTCCCGGTATCACTGTTGTTGCAGTTGCAGTTGCGTTGGTCACGTTGACAGTTCTAGAGCCAGTTATTGTCAAGTTGGTGACAGTTGTTGTGGTCCAAACGGTTCCAGACCCAGTCACTGTGATATTACCAGTACCAAATGCAATTGTTCTTACGTTGTTATTAGCAGAACTAAATGCGTCACAGGTCAAAGTAGAACTACCAAGTGACAATGTTCCGGCAGTCATTGTATATGTACCGGTTGTTGTCAATGCTTGTCCCAGTGTTACTGTACCAGCGGTGTGTGTGAACAACGGAGCATTTAGTGTACCAGCATCGTAATTGAATGCACCTGATGTCAATACAAAACTGGTACTTGGTGTAATTGTGCCACTGGTCATGGTAAATGTCGAAGCGGCCGCAATCGTCCAACTGGTACATGTGACGGTGCCCATGTTGCTTAATGTACCTGCGGTATAACTCACAGCACCAGAACAGGTCAAATTGTATGTGGCAAAGTTAACTGTACCTGTGGTTTGAGTCCAGGTGGTACAACTGCCAGCATCGGCCAAGGTGGTTGTACCTGAATGATTGATGGTCAATGCCGCAATTGTTTTACCGGTACTGGTATATGTACCTGTGCCAACAAAAGTCACAGTTATTCCAGTGTATGAGCCACCTGTGGCCAATGTCAATCCATTTAGGTTCAATGCTGTGGTTAATACTGTACATGAACTACCCGTAAAACTCAATGTTCCAAAATAACTACCTGTTGTGATAGTGGAGTTGATTGAACCAGAAGTTATTGAAAGATTTGGTGCATTAGTGGTACTACCACCACTGCTATTACCAAAACTAAATGTTCTGGTCACTGTCATTGCTGAAGAGAACCCACCTGTACCTGTGTATGTAAAACCGGTGGCCGTTGCCATTGACAGTACAGTTTGAGACGCAGATGTATGGGCCAATATGATGTTATTGGTACCAAATGCAATTGATCTGGTGCTTGAGGTCGCGGATGAAAATATACCAGTGGTCAAATCATAACCACCAAGATCCAGTGTGCCAGATGTTAATGTTGTTGTGGCTGTGGCTACCAATGATTGTGATCCACCCATGGTCACAGTTATTCCGGTGCCTTGGATACCAAATCCGCCAAGTTGTTTGCTGAATTGTGGAGTCCATGTTTGTGTCGCAGTAAAGTACGGTATTAGAGAAGTATAAGTACCACCTGTGGCTAATGTCAAACTATTTACGTATACAGGGTTAGCGACTGGTGTACATGTACTACCAGTAAAATTTAATGCGTTGAAACAGCTACCTGTTGTGATAGTAGGAACAGCTGAGCCAGAAGTTAATGCTAAATTTGGTGCATTGGTCATAGTAGCTGAACCAAATGCAAATGTCGCGGCCACTGTCATTGGTGAAGAGAATCCACCTGTACCTGTGTATGTAAAATTAGTGGAAGTTGACATTGACAGTATCGTGGTAGCCGCAACTGAATGTGATAATATGATGTTATTGGTACCAAATACAATTGCTCTTGTGTTGCTGTTCGAGGATGAAAATATACCAGTGGTCAAATCATATCCACCAAGATCCAGTGTGCCAGAAGTCAGTGTTGTTGTTGCATCTGCCACCAATGATTGTGATCCACCCATGGTCACAGTTATTCCGGTGCCTTGGATACTGAATCCTCCAAGTTGTTTGCTAAATTGCGGAGTCCATGTTTGTGTCGCAGTAAGTGTTGGTATCAACGCTGTGTATGTGCCGCCTGTGGCCAGTGTCAGAGTGTTTACAAATATTGATGTGGCAGTTGGTGTACATGTGCTACCAGTAAAATTTAATGCGTTGAACCACGAAGCTGTTGTGATAGTTGGGATACTCGAGCCTGATGTCAGTGAAAGGTTTACTGCATTAGCAGTACTACCACCAGTGGTACTACCAAATTGAAATGATCTGGCCACTGTCATAGCTGAAGAGAATCCACCTGTACCTGTATAAGTAAACCCTGTAGCAGTTGCCATGTCGAGTCCCATGACAGACGCACTCGAATTATTTAATATGATATTACCTGTGCCAAATGCAATTGCCCTTGTGGTTGAGTTGCTGGATGAAAATATACCAGTAGTCAAATCAAAACCACCCAGTGCCAGTGTGCCAGAAGTTAGTGTTGTTGTACCAGTAGCAGTAGTGGCGGCTGCATCAGCCAAGGTAGTTGTTCCTGAAGTACTATTAATTATTAATCCGCTTAGTGATTTACCAGTACTGGTACATGTTCCTGTGCCACCAAAGGTCACAATTAAACTGGTGTATGTACCACCTGTGCTTAATGTTAATGAGTTTACAAATATTGTTGTGGTTGCTGGGGTTGTTGCACTGCCGGTAAAATCTAATGTATTGAAATAACTGCTGGTGGAGAAAGTTGGAATACTTGAACCAGAAGTCAGTGAAAGATTTACTGCATTGGCGGTGCTACCACCAGTGGCACCAAACTGAAATGTTCGGGTCACTGTCATTGCTGAAGAGAATCCACCTGTACCTGTGCGGGTAAAACCGGTGGCCGTTGCCATGGCGAGTACAGCAGTAGCCGCAGTTGTGTGGGCCAAAATAATATTACCTGTGCCAAATTCAATGGCTCTTGTGCCCGTTCCCGTGGATGAAAATATACCAGTGGTTAGATTGTAAGTACCAAGTGACAATGTTCCGGTGGTTAATGTATATGTACCGGTTGCTGTCAATGCGTAGGCTTGTCCTAGTGTCACGGTACCGGCTGTGTGTGTAAATGTTGGAACAGCACTCAGTGTACCACCATTGTAATTGAATGCACCGGATGTCAATACAAAACTGGTACTTGGTGTAATGGTTCCTTGAGTTAGTGTGAATGTACCAGTTACAGTCCAAGTAGTACAAGTAATTGTACCAATATTAGATAGTGTACCTGCTGAGTATGCCACCGCACCAGAACAGGTCAAGTTGTATGTGGCAAAATTAACAGCACCTGCGGTTTGAGTATAGGTGGTACAACTGACAGCATTGGCCAAGGTAGTTGTACCTGCACCGTTGTTGACCGTCAATGCCGCAATTGTTTTACCGGCGGTGGTAAATGTCCCTGTAGTGGTTGCATTTACAGACAATGCTGTGTATGTACCACCACTTGATAATGTTAAGCTGGCTACATTTAATGTTGCCACTGAAAAAACAAATGCAGTGGTGCCGAAATTTAATGTATTCCACCAAGTGCCAGTGGTAATATATTGTATTGCTGTACCCGACCCAGTAAATGTCAAGTTGGGTGCATTTGCGGCACTACCACCACTACCATTACCAAATGCATATGATTTTGAGGTATCTGCTGTCGCAGTAAAGCCCCCTGTACCTGTCCATGTAAAATTGGTGGCGGCTTGCATATAAATTACATTAGTATTACCTGCATTATAAGTTAGTATAATATTACCAACACCAAATAAAATGGATCTTGTGGTTGATACATCGGATGAAAATATACCAGTGGTTAAATTGTATCCACTAAGATTTAATGTTCCAGCAGTCAATGTATACATACCATTGGTTGTCAATGCGTATGATTGTCCCAATGTCACAGTACCAGCTGTGTGTGTAAATAGTGGAACAGCACTCAGTGTACCACCATTGTAATTGAATGCACCCGATGTCAATACAAAACTCACACTAGGTGTAATGGTACCACTGGTCATGGTAAATGTACCAGTCACACTCCAAGTAGTACAGGTTATGGTGCCCGTATTGCTTAATGCACCAGTATAATATGCCACAGTACCAGAACAGGTCAAGTTAAATGTGGCAAAATTAACTGTACCTGCGGTTTGATTATAGGTGGTACAACTGCCAGCATCAGCAAAAGTGGTTGTACCTGCACCGTTGTTGACTACAAATGCCGCAATTGTTTTACCAGTAAAAGTAAATGTCCCTGTACCAACGGCGGTTACACCCAATGCTGTGTATGTACCACCTGTGCTTAATGTCAAGTTGGCTACATTTAATGTTGCGGCTGCTGGTGTGGTTGAACTACCAGTAAAACTCAATGTATTGAACCACGAACCTGTTGTGAAAGTTGGAATACTTGCACCAGAAGTTAATGATAGGTTTGGTGCATTGGCGGTACTACCATCAACGCTACTACCAAAACTAAATGTTCTGGTCACTGTCATTGCTGAAGTAAACCCACCAGTACCTGTATATGTAAAATTACTTGCCGCAGCCATTGACAGTACAGTTTGAGCCGCAGTTGTATGGGCCAATATAATATTATTGGATCCAAATGCAATTGACCTGGTGACATTGCCTGTGGAACTGAATATACCAGTGGTTAGATTGTAAGTACCAAGTGTCAATGTTCCAGCAGTTAAAGTATATGTACTGGTTGCCGGAAGAGTCATGGCCGCACCCAGCGTTACTGTACCGGCGGTGTGTGTGAACAACGGAGCATTTAGCGTTCCGCCATTGAAGTTAAATGCACCCGATGTTAATACAAAACTGGTACTTGGTGTAATGGTACCACCAGTCATGGTAAATGTCGAAGCGGCCGCAATCGTCCAAGTGGTACAGGTTATGGTACCCATATTGCTTAATGTACCTGCGGTATATGCCACCGCACCAGAACAGGTCAAATTGTATGTGGCAAAATTAACTGTACCTGTGGTTTGTGTATAGGTGGTACAACTGCCAGCATCAGCCAAAGTGGTTGTACCTGAATGATTGATGGTCAATGCCGCAATTGTTTTACCGGTACTGGTATATGTACCTGTGCTAACAAAGGTCACATTTAAACCGGTGTATGTGCCACCTGTGCTTAATGTCAAATTGGTTACATTTACTGTTGTTACGGCTGCTGGTGTAGTTGAACTACCAGTAAAACTCAATGTATTGAACCACGAACCTGTATTGAAAGATGGAATAGCCGTGCCGGAAGTTAATGATAGATTTGGTGCATTAGATGAGGTACCACCACTCGTTGCACCAAAGTTAAAAGTTGCGGTTGCTACCATTGGTGAAGAGAATCCACCTGTACCTGTATATGTAAAACCGGTGGCAATTGCCATTGCCAGTACAGTTTGCCCCGCACCCGAATGATTTAATATGATATTATTGGTACCAAATGTAATCGCTCTTGTGTTTGAATTTGTTGAAGAGAATATACCAGTGGTTAAATTATAACCACCAAGGTCTAATGTTCCAGTAGTTAATGTAAATGTCCTAGGAGTAGCAGTGGCAGCGGTACCATATGTACCGGTTAAAGTAACTGTTCCAGCCGCATTGTTAATTGTGACGGTACCAGCTCCATTACCATTACCATTAACTGTATGTGTAGTACCGGTAAAGTTAACTACAAAGCTGGTATATGTGCCACCACTTGCTAGTACTAAATTATTTGGAGTTACAGTTCCGTCTGCGTTAGTAGTTGAACTACCAGTAAAATTTAATGTATTGAAAAAACTAGTTGGGGTGAAAGATGGCATAGCCGTGCCAGAAGTTATTGATAGATTTGGTGCATTGGCAGCAGTACCACCACTCGTTGAACCAAAAGAAAATGTTCTGGTCACTGTCATTGGTGAAGTAAATCCACCTGTACCTGTATATGTAAAACCGGTGGCAATTTGCATTGCCAGTACAGTTTGCCCCGAACCCGAATGATTTAATATGATATTATTGGTACCAAATGCAATGGCTCTTGTGTTGGTGTTTGTTGAAGAAAATATACCAGTGGTTAAATTATAACCACTCAGTGCCAATGTTCCAGCAGTCAAAGTAAATGCCGTAGTAGTGGCAGCGGTACCATATGTACCGGTTAAAGTAACTGTTCCAGACGCATTGTTAATTGTGACGGTACCAGCTCCATTACCATTACCATTAACTGTATGTGTAGTACCGGTAAAGTTAACTACAAAGCTGGTATATGTGCCACCACTTGCTAGTACTAAATTATTT
>Ga0208974_1000177_pt1 | contig 28094 bp, 16 predicted proteins | sample GreLakmeER15MSRF_FD_187699 | JGI IMG/M metagenome (GOLD analysis project Ga0208974, IMG submission 187699) | Freshwater lentic microbial communities from great Laurentian Lakes, MI, USA - Great Lakes metaG ER15MSRF (SPAdes) | ecosystem: Environmental > Aquatic > Freshwater > Lake | place: Great... | reverse complement strand
ATGTACTTCTGTGGGTTTGAAGGTTTAAATCGTCCTGAATATGCCATAAATAGTATATATCACTTTTTTAGAAAACAACGATGGCAATAATCTCAATACCAACATCAATTGGCGGAATTAATATACCGGGCGGGATATTTGATGGTCCACTATCAGACTTGGATAAAGTTGGTGGAATATTCATGTATAAGTATCCAAGAGACTTAGAAAGTGCAACGAAATCACATTCTGTTAATTTCCGAATTTATGAAATAAAAGAAGTTACATTGGAGGAATTGAATAATATAGTTCAACAACAAGCTGCGTCTGTAATGGATGCTGTCAGCAAAGCTGATACAGCAACACTTAAAAAGGCTGTAACCGGTGGTGTAGATGTTCTTGAGGATAAACTTGGTGCGCTCACAACTAAATGGGACGAAACTACTGGTCTCCAATTCGCTAAAGATACAGTTACGTCAGTCATGAATTTTGGTACTGATGCGTTGGTGACTGGTGTAGGTTTCATTGATAAAAATAGTGGCTTTCTTAAACAACCAGCTGGAGAATATGTTGGTCACATAAGTCTATATATGCCTGAGGCTTTTAATTTATCATCTGCTATAGCTTATGATGATAGTACTAGTGTTGCTTCGGCTCTAGGTACATTACCATTGTTGGGAAATATGATTAAGTCAGCAACAAATTTTATTGGTGATGGAACTGGTGGCCCCCAAACCGCAGTTCAGGTTGCTTTGAATAGAGCAGGTTATGTTTTCAATCCACAAAAACAAGTATTGTTTCAGGGTGTTGAATTTAGGCAATTCAGTATGTCTTTTACATTCACTCCATACTCACAAGCTGAAGCTGAACAAATTAAACAAATAATTCAAAAATTTAGAATGTATGCGGCACCAAAAAGAAATGAAAGTCTTAATAAAAATATGTTTTGGGTTCCACCAGCACTCTTTGAAATTGATTTTAGAATGAATGGCACTCACAATAAACATTTACCAAAATTACAAAAATGCGTTATTAACAATATTGATGTTAATTATGCACCAAATGGATGGACAACTCACACGGATGGTGCACCGGTACAAACAATATTGACTCTTGAATTTCAAGAAACTTCACTTATTGGTAGAGATGAAATCATGGAAGGATATTAAAAATGCAATATTTCAAAGCTTTACCAAAAATTCTATACAGAGATAATAATAATATATCCACCATATACACCAATTTAATTACTAGAGCCAATATTATTCCGAGTATTTTGAGAAATGTTCTCGCTTATTATCAATATGATATAAAAGACGATGACACTCCCGAAATTGTTGCTCACAAATATTATGGTGACATGAATCGTTTTTGGATAGTATTATATTCAAATCAAATTATAGATCCACAATGGGATTGGCCATTAAGTAGTAGTAAATTTGATAGTTTTATTGAATCTAAGTTGGGTAATACCAAAAACAATTTACACCACTATGAAAAAGTCATAACCACAACAAATCGAACATCTGGTACGGATAATGATATTACTACCACTGTAGAAGAATATGAAATTTCAACGGAAGAGTATCAAACCTTATCACAAACTTTAATAAATGGTTCAATAACATATACATACAATTTACCCAATGAAAATATAACTATGTTAATTGAGACCAAAGTAGTTACAAATTTTGATTATGAATATGATTTAAATGAATCTAAAAGAAGTATACAATTATTGAATAAAGATTATGTTGGACAATTGGAAAAAGAATTTATGACATTGATGGAAACAAATGGCTAATTACGCACAAGATTTTAGTTTAGAATGGATTAATATTATTATTGACAATGGTCAATCTATCAAACTCAAATTAATGTTTGTGGAACTAAATCTATTTGAGGACTTGTTTTCATTTACTTGTTCAGGCAATGTAATATTGAAGGATGCTCTTGGATTAATTGAAAAATTAAAATTAGATGGTTCTGAAATACTTGATATGGGATACAGGAAATTTGCAGATGGTGAAGTAGATCAAAGAAAATTTAGAATATACAAAATTGGCAATAGAAAACCTACAGGTAATAAAAATTCAGAACATTTCACAATGTACTTCACTTCTGAAGAATTGTTTATATCAGAACAATTAAAAATAAACAGATCCTTCAAAGCAATGGATATAAGCACCATGATTGCTAGAATTTTGTATGATGAAAATCAAGGTATGGGTGTGAAAATTGGTAGAATTAAAGGTATACAGGAAAGTTACGGAACCTATAAATTTGTCATACCAAGTTTAAAACCATTAGAAGCAATAAGTTGGTTATCTAATTATGCTTTACCAGCTGAAGGTGCAGGGGCCGATATGTTATTCTTTGAAACCAAAAAAGGTTTCTATTTTAACTCATTGAAAACTTTGTTTGATAAAAATCCTTTTGCAGTATATAAGTATCAACCATCAGATTTAGCTGGTGTGCAACTTGATAACTATTTCACCATTTTGGATTATGAATTTATAAAAACTTTCGATTCATTAAGTGCAACAAGTGCTGGAATCTATGCAAGTAAATTGATTACAATTGACGCCATAACAAGGACAAAAACGATAACATATTTCACTAAAGGTGATTTAAGTGGTTACGATTCTGCCGGTACCTCATTAAATAGATTTAATAAATATTCGGAAGAAATGTATGAGAGTAATTTAAAATTGGCATTAGGAAATTCAACACAATCCGAAACAGACTATATAAAGCAGGATCTAAAAAGTGTTGCAAAAGATATTCGTGCAGAAACATATATTCCAAATAGAATAGCACAAGTTGCATTAGCCAACCGCACAATAATGAAAGCTATAATTCCAGGCAATAGTGATATAACTGTAGGAAAAATAATTTATGTTTCATTACCTTCTTTAGGTATTAATGAAGGTAATTCAGTGACCGAAGATACATACTATTCCGGTAAATATCTTGTGACTGCGTTAAGACATATTATACAAGCACAAGGTGTTTTTCAAACAGTTTTGGAGTTGGCGAAAAACACTATGGAACAAAAACATCCAAGTCAGTCAGTGGTAATATAAAATGAGGATTAAATGAATAATTTTATTGGTAAAGATGGTTTCATATGGTGGGTTGGAATTTTAGAGTCTAGAGGAGACCCACTAGGACTGGGTAGGTGCCGTGTCAGGATTTTTGGATGGCACACAGATAACAAAATGAATTTGCCTACAGAGGACCTACCTTGGGCCTTACCAATGTATCCATTAAACAATTCGAAATCCTTTTCTTCACCTATGTTAGGTGAATGGATTGTTGGTTTCTTTATGGATGGTGAATCGGCACAGGCGCCTATCATGATGGGTGTTTTACCTGGTATAGTTAAACCAGAATATGCAACCAGCACAGAAGTTACGGACACAGGAGGATAATATGGCATTTACATTACCCAATGGTACAGAAGTTACCGCACAAGAATATCAAGCGTATATCATTTCACAATCACAATTTACATATCCAAAAGATTCTCCTAAAGATTTGCCAGCGCAGTGTGCTGAAGCAAATTTAAGTCCTCCAGGTAGATTCGGAAATGATGGGCGGATTGCCGGTACACCATCAATTCCCGCTGCAGCAAGAGGTAAAATATTCGGAACATCAACACATTATACAAACACCAAAAGAACACACGTTTGTGGTTTCATAGATGAGATGCGTAAAAATGTATATTTGAAAGAGTTTATAAAAGCCAGTGCTGGAGTAATTAGAGAAGGCATACGTCTTGTTATGAGAACATTAGGGTTTACTGATAAAACAGGTTTTTTTACTTCAATCATTGCTAGATTAAGAACAATCCAGAAAGAGTTGAAAACCATTCAATATTATTTGAAAAAAGTTCTCGATTTTCAAAAATATGTTCTTGCATACATAGTTAAAATCAGAGCAATCATTCAATGGATCATAAGTCTACCTGCAAGATTATTAAAACTTTTGGCTGAATGTTTAGCTAAGTTTTTAAAATTGGTAAAAAATGTGTTTACTGATTTCTTAAGCGAATTAGGAACAGGATCAGATCCGACAGGTGCAGCTGCACTTATTACCGAAACAAGAAATACAATAAACGAAGCAGTCACCACAGTTAAAACAGCATCAGCTATTGCTGTAGGCGCAGTTACAATTGCTGGTTATGCTACTGCCGGTTTTGCAGTTCCAGTTTCACAGGCAGACCTGAATGCCGCAAATCAAACAATTTCTGCTTATGAATCAACGCTACCTTCAAACGATAGTGTTGCGGCAAGTATACTACCCAAAGAAATTAGTAACTCAACTCCTTAACTCCTTAAATTATGACAACAATATACTCAGATCAAATGCCTTTCGTTGAAGGCGCCTGGACAGAACCCGAATCTGCGGCCAACACGGACTATCAACCAATATATCCATACAATAATGTTACTCAAACAGAAGCTGGTCACAAGCTTGAAATGGATGACACACCGACCAGAGAACGTATTCGATTATCTCATCGTGTAGGAACATTCATTGAGATGCATCCTGATGGCAGCGAGGTACACAAAGTCTTTGGTAACGGTTACACAATTATTGTACAAAATAACGGAGTCCGAATATCAGGTAATTGTAACATACAAATAGACAGCAATTGTCATCTAGCTGTTGGTGGTAATTTAGGAGTTCAAGTTGGTGGTAATTTTGATATGTTGGTTGGTGGTGATACTAGTATTAGGTCCAAAGGTGCATTGGTCATTTCAGGTGATGGAGATGTAGAACTATCAGCATCTGAAAATTTTGGTGGAACATTGCTCCTAAGAGCAGCAGACCACGTTTCGGTATCATCAGACTTGGAAGTGCGTGGTATGGTAAGTGCGGATGTTATGACCGCAGAATCTAGAGTCACAGCTGGTAATGCATTTGGTGGAGGTGTGTTTGCTGGTTTAGATGGATTCACCACATGTGGTGGTGTATCCGCTGGTTTCCCAACACCAGCATCACCAATTGCAATTCCAGGCCAAATAAATGCACTAGGAACAGTCAATGCATTCATAGCTATGAATGCACCAATAGGTAATTTTTCTTTAGGTAACATTGGTATATTGAAGTCAGTAATAATGTCTGACATGATAAATTCTAATATATTTAATTCACACATGCATCCAGCACCACACGGAGCAACAGGAACACCATTTAGTTTATTTGTATAAGGAACATAATTATGACAACAATAGCGAATTCAGCAATACTTTGGCAAACTTTCAATTATAATTTCGATGACCCGAATGGACGCATACAGATATTATCAACAGATACACAAGATCATATGAATTCTATGCCGGCCTTTGTAGAGCCATGGCAGGTAATAGATATCGCAAATAGAGATTTTGGTGGTTACTATCAAAATCCAATAGCAAGTGTGGCCTTGTCAATTAAGACAAGTGCTCAAGAATTGGCTAATGTTGGATCAAATGGTGTGATCAACTTAGCCAATACTGCAGCTGCAGCAGCAAACCTTGTAAATTCGGCAGTTGAAATGTTAAACCATACAAATAGACTCTCAGGTGTAACTCTTTTTGAGGGTGAAGACCTGGTTAATCCTTATCTGAATATGGTTTTAGGTAGTGGTAGAACTCTAATATACATTACAAATCAAACAGATGGTGTTATAAACAGCGCACCAATTATGGGCAGCATGACCAGTCTGTTGATAGAACCGCAGCTGAGTGCAAATAGTAATACATTAATAACATATGAATCTAGTGTTTTAAATAGTATCGGTCCAATGGCCAATAGTACTGGACATATCATCACATCATCAAATTTAAGTAATTCAATGATAACAACAATCAATACATTTATAACAAATTTAACCAATTATATGGATTACAGAAGAACTTCTGATGTAACTTTTTATACCAACGTCAAGGCTTTTATTAGTGGATATAATGAAACCAAGAAACTTACTGATTTAGGTGAGACTGGAAAGTATTTGATGAACAATCTAATTGGTACAGAAAAGGCCAAAACAAGGCTTGCACAATGACCAAAATTTTGAATTTTTACGTTCCGGCCTAAGAATTTTCTCCAACAGATCCAAAAGTCCAGAAAAGCGTTTTACTCCTAGACATAAATAAAAGATGGCAACCATACAAAAACTTTACTCCGACATAGACTTCACCATGGCCAAGAGGCCAACAGTGAATGATATTGCTTTGAGTTATGACAGTCAAGCAATTATACGTTCGGTCAGAAACATATTATTGACTAAGAAATTTGAAAAACCTTGGAACCCAGCCTTCGGATCAAATATAGATGCACTTTTGTTTGAAAATATCTCATTTATGACTGCATCGGCATTGGAAAAAGAAATTTCTGTTGCAATAACCAACTATGAACCTAGAATAAATCTGAAAAATGTTACAGTACAACCATATCCAGATAAAAATGCATATGATGTTACCATGACATTTTTTATAGCAAATGCAACACAATCAACTACTGTAACAGTTTTTTTAGAGAGAAACAGATAAAATGGCAGGTGCTAACTCAAATTTCAACATTACTGAATTAGATTTTGGTGCAATAAAAACTAGTTTAAAGGATTATATGAAGAACAATGGTGTTCTTCAGGATTATGACTATGAAGGTTCTGCTATATCCACTTTGTTGGATGTTTTGGCATACAATACACAATATAATGCATATTATTTAAACATGGTCGCAAATGAAATGTTTATGGATACTGCATTACAAAGAAACTCTGTTGTTTCTCAAGCAAAACTACTGAATTATGTACCAAAATCTGCAATTGCTCCTTCAGCCACAATTAATTTAAGGGTTAGTGAAGTAACTGATGCGTCATTAACTTTACCAAAATATACAAACTTTCTTTCAGAAAATATTGATGGAGTCAATTATAATTTTGTTAACACAGATTCAGAAACAGTAAATGTTGTGAATGGTGTTGCACAGTTTAATGATATAACATTAAAACAAGGCCAAGCCGTAACCTATTCTTTCACTGTTGATGAAACAAATAATCCAAAATCTCTTTACAAACTACCTGAAATTGGTATTGATACAACCACACTTTTGGTTGCAGTACAAGAATCTTCTTCAAATAATTACACAACAACATACTCTCCATCTTCGAATTATTTGACGTTGAATAATAATTCACTTATATATTTTCTACAAGAAGGTATGAATAGTTACTATGAAATTTATTTTGGTAATGATGTGCTAGGTAAATCTTTAAAGAATGGCAACATTGTTAGGGTGTCATATGTTGTAACAAAAGGAACAGGTTCTACTGGTGCAAACAATTTTGTATTAATGGGTACAGTTGGTGGGTATGGAAACACTGCCGTAATTCCAGTAACTTCAACAACACAAGGTTCAGTGAAAGAGTCTATTGATTCAATTAAATTTCAAGCACCAAAAAGTTATGCAGCACAAGGTCGAGCAATCACTAAAGAAGATTACATCACAGCGATTCAACAAAACAACCTAGGTTATTCTTTTGATGCAGTCAATGTTTGGGGTGGCCAAGAAAATGATCCGCCAATTTATGGACAAGTTTTTGTTTGTGTAAAACCAACTGGTGCTTACTCTATGACAGAAAATCAAAAATTGAAATTAAAAAATGATGTGTTGAGACCAATATCAATGATGACAGTAGAACCGGTTCTCGTTGATCCGGATTACACATACATTCAAATAACTGCAAATGTTTTATATGATCCAACGAGAACAACCTCCTCATCAGGACAAATAAAAGCCGCAATTAGGTCAGCAATTAATTCATATGCAAAAACAACATTAAATACATTTAATTCCACATTTAAGGCATCTGATTTTAATGTAAGAATTAATGCAGTTGATTCATCTATAATTACAAATGAAATAAGTATACAAGTACAAAAGAAATTCTATCCAAACCTAACGACACCAACAACATATAAATTGTATTACGGCACAGCATTAAAGAAAGGTATGTTCTTGAGCGGTATTCTAAGTTCACCTTCTGTTGTGTATAGAAATCCTTTAAATTTGGCCGCTAGAATTGAAGGATTGTATATTGAAGAAGTTCCATCATCATCAGGTGGTGTAGAATCTATTACTTTAATAAATCCTGGATATGGTTATCAAAATCAACCATCTGTTTCTATATTAGGTGATGGAACAGGCGCAACAGCTGAAGTGGTATTAACAAATAATGGTAATATTAGAGAAATTAAAGTGTTAACCGCAGGTAAAGGTTACACATCAGCTATAGTAAAAATTACAAGTGCTTCAGGTGATACGACTGGTGCTCAAGGTGCGGGCAGTGTTACACTTGAAGGTCGATATGGTACTTTGAGAACTTATTACAATGATACAACAAATGTAAAAACAGTATTCAATGGTAACATTGGTACAATAGATTATAATTTAGGTATAGTTACTTTGAACTCATTCTCACTTTTAGATGTTGACAATGATTTGGGTTTACTAACAGTTACCGCAAATCCAACATCAACAATCATTTCTTCATCATATAATAGAGTTATTACGGTAGATGAATTTGATCCACAATCAATTATTGTTAACATAACTGCAAAAACAACATGATAGAAAATGGTCATTTAAACTCACTTCAGGTACTTAAACAATTACCTGAACATATTCGTGACAATCCGGATTACGCCAAATTTCACAGATTCGTTCAAGCTTATTATGAATGGACGGAACAAACTGGAAAAGTATCGGAGAGAAGTAAAAATCTACTATCATACAAAGATGTTGATGAAACTACTAATGAATTTTTGGATTATTTCACTAATGATTTTTTACCTTATTTTCCAAAAGATTCATTATTAAGTAAACAAGAAACAGTAAAAGTTGCGAAACAACTATATCAATCTAAAGGCACACCAGCTTCATATGAATTCTTGTTTCGTATTCTCTACAATTCAGAAGTTGATATTTTTTACACCAAGGATGCAATTTTTAAAGCATCCGCAGGATCATGGTATATTGCAAAAAGTTTAAAATTACTATCAAACAATGATAATTTTTTACAAACTAAAAATTATAGAATTTTTGGCGAAGAATCTAAATCTATTGCAACAATAGAAAGTGCTGTAATTGTTGGTGATAAAATAGAAATATTCATTTCCAATATAGAAAGATTGTTTCAATCTGGTGAATTTGTACGAATTGTTGATAATAACAATCAAGATGTTTTATTTGATGGTTCAATTCTTCGTGCTAAAATTCTTGGCCAAATTAGTCAAATTAAAATTAATTCAACGAACAGAGGACAATTATACCAACCAGGTGATCCAATTGTTGTTTATGATGGTCTAAACGCAAATGTTCCTTTTCCAATTGGTGCTACAGCGATTGTTGGAGAAACTACAAAAGGTTCTATTCAACGCATCAATATGGTAAATGGTGGGTTTGGTTATTCAACAAAACCAAACACAACAATTAGAATAACAGGAGCAGCAGGTGCAAAAGCTAATGTTGGTTCCATATCACCATTTTTACCTCCTTCATTCACTATCGTAAATGGTGGTAAAGGTTATAAAATTAACGATTCGGTAATTTATGATGATGCTGCAATTGCATATGTTTCCAGCGTTAATGCAAATGGTACCATAACAAATATTACTTACAGCGCAAGCGTAAACGCAAGAGCTATTGTTGGCATCACAGCATCGGTACAATCATCCAATAATTTAGCATCTAATGCAATCATTAGAACAGCTTCTTCTGTTGGTAATGCGATTGCAAATGTTTCTTTTATACCAACAGACATTATAGGTTTTAAAAGGAATATTACCATAGGTAATGCACAATATAATTTTGCAAAAACCTTGACAGCAAATGCAAACACCACATTAGCTAACGCATTTTCATTTGTTAGTTTCTCGACTTTTCCAATTTCATCCATTATTGTTGAAAACGGTGGTGGTGGAATTTCTCAACTCCCTCAAGTGCAAGCCATATCAACATATAGAACAGACGATTCGGCTGATGAATTTTTTGCTTCTTATGGTGATCTGGCGACTCTAGGCATATTAGGACCAATTCAAATTTTTAAGAGCGGTGTAGGTTATGAAGCAAATGATAGAATTATCATTACTGGCGGCACCGGCCGTGGAGCATACGCAAACGTAAAATCTGTAGATGCGAACGGCGCAATCACAGCTACAGAATATGCATTTGATCCGAGTTATCCTTATCCTCTATATCCATTAGGCGGAATGGGTTATGTAAATGAATATATACCAGGTTTAACAATACAATCAGCAAATGCACAGGCATCTGGCGCAGAATTGTTTGTTCCTGGAACACTCGGAACAGGTGCAACATTCTCATTAGTTGTAGATAGAGTTGGTTCAATAACTACAGTAAACATTTTAGATTATGGACAAGATTATGAAAGTAGACCATCGATATCATTAAAAGTACAAGATATCGTTGTTTCAAATGTTTCAATTGGCAATTTGCCACGTAAAGATGATGTGGTCTATCAAGGACCATCAATAAATCTTTCAACATATGTAGCAAAAGTTAATTCGGTATCCCGTTTATCAACTGATGCAAATTCTGAATTATCACTTTTCAATTTGAGAGTATTTAACTACAATACTAATCCAAATCCTGATTTGATACTAAAAATTGATGAAAGAGATTTGAATTATAAAATGGGAAATTCTGCTTATCCAGAATTCGCAAGAACTTATAATTATTTTGATGCCGTAGGAAATCAAACGTTATACACAAGAGAATATAACAAATATGGTGTTATAAATTACGGTGATGGTTCAGCAAAAGCAAATGCAACTTTCTTGAATGGTTTGGTTATTGGTGAAGGACAATATCTAACGACACAAGGACAACCAAGTTCTTATGATGTTTTACAAAGTGATAAGTATAATAATTTTACCTATCAAATTACACTAGAAAAAGAAATTTCAAAATATAAAGATGTATTATTGAATCTTTTACATCCAACAGGCACAAGAGTGCTAGGTCGTTATGCATTAAAATCTAATAATAAAATGTTCTATAATTCACAAGAAGGATTATATGGCGGTAAAGCATTAGCTTATTATCTCGGTAACTATGTATCTGATGTATTAACAATTAATACCAGTTTTACCAATAAGAGTAATAATATTATTAAATTTAATAATACCCTTGGTGCAAATTTAGAAACATTTATATTCCCAAATCAAACTATTATAGAAATTGCATCGGATCGTGGTAGAAGTATCAAATCATTGGTAACCGGAGTCAATAACTTAGCCAATACCATCACAATCGCAAGTAATGTATGGTTAACATTTGGGAATGTAGCTGTTGTTAGTGGCACCTCTGGTACCAATACACTAAATATTACATCACTGACGGGCCAATTTGATTATGAAAATAATGGAGTTTACAGTAATACAAGTTATCCTTTAAAGGATATTGTTTACGGTGGTGATTCTGTTCAAGTGAATAGTAACACCTACACAATTCAAACAGTAGACTATTTGAATGATAAATTAGTTTTAACAACAAATTTGGCTGTAAATGAAAATTCAATACTTTCTGTAAAAAGAAAATTCATTGCAAATAGCGCCGTATCGTCAAATCAAATTAAGATATTAGGTCCAATTGGGCTACAATATATACCAGAGATTGCCACAGAAGTTGGCGAATCATTATTAACGGAAGATGGAAGAACAATCCTATTGGGGTAAACAATGTCAACAGTAAAAATTTCGCAACTACCAATTTTAACAAGTTTAGGTAGTAACACATCTAATACTATTTTAGTTGGTATTGATATATCCACAAGTGTTACTGGCCGATTTACAGCAAAGGTTCTTGCTGATGTATTATATGCAAACACACCATTAAATGTGGGCAATAACCAAATTACATTTCCTGGAACTGTTGCACAATTTGTTGGAAATAATGAAAATTATTTGCAAATAAATCTACAAAATAAAAATGGTTCTGGTTCATCAGATTTTGTTGTAACAGCTAATAACGGAACAGATTCAATTTACTATGGTGATTTCGGTATTGCTGGTTCCACTGATAATGATGTTGATTATGGTGCAATTTTACCTTTAGACACCTACTTGTATTCACAGGGTAATAGTTCCGGTGATGCAGGTGGTAATTTAGTAATTGGTACTGCAACAACAGGTAAAACGATTAAATTTATTGCTGGTGGCACATCAAATACAGATTATGTTGCACAACTGTCTACTGATGGTTTTCAATTACTGAAGAAACCATTAATTTTCGCAGACGGCACAACACAAAACACATCCGCAACTAGTACATCAACGTCATCAGCAAGTTTTGCTAATGGTGCATTTTTAAGATCCAATTCAAGTTATGACCAAGCAAATTCTGGTGCATCATTCGCCAATGGTTCTTTTGTAACTGCTAATGCAGCAGCTTCATTTGCTAATGGTGCTTTCGAAACCGCTAATGCGGCCGCATCTTTCGCTAACGGTGCATTTATAACGGCCAATTCATCAGCAGATTTTGCTAATGGATCTTTCAACAAAGCCAATTCATCTGCTTCATTCGCTAATGGTGCTTTTGTAACTGCTAATAGTGGATCTTCATTTGCTAACAGTGCTTTTGTAACCGCTAATGCAGCAGCTTCATTTGCTAACGGTGCTTTCACAGCAGCCAATTCATCAGTGATGGCTGCAACAAATGCCAACGGAGCTTTTAACCGGGCAAATTCAGGTTATGGTGTTGCAAACTCTGGTGCAGTTTTTGCTAACAGCGCTTTCTTGGTGGCCAATAGCGCTTCATCTAACACAATAACTACACAAGGTGTTGATTTAACACAAAATACAAACATCACATCTGCACAATCTTTTGCTAATGGTGCTTTTGCTCATGCTAACGCAGCTTATGATCAAGCAAATACGGGTGGTACTGATGTGTGGGTAAGAACTCAGGCAAACAATTCTTACAACACAGCTAACTCTGCTGCATCATTTGCTAATGGTGCATTCACTTCTGCAAATTCTGGATGGACCAAAGCAAATTCTGCATTTAGTTTGGCGGGCACTCAAGCAGGTCGATTGGATGTTATTGAACCAATTGCACAAGAAGCTTTTACAGTTGCACAATCTGCCTTAGATTTGGCCACAGGCGGTTCAGCGGCTTGGTTACCATTAAGAGCAAACTCGGCAGCCATATTTGCCAACGCAGCGTATGCTCATGCTAACGCAGCTTATGCTCAAGCAAATACAGGTGGTTCGGATGTATGGGTAAGAATACAAGCTAATAATGCATACAACACAGCCAATTCTGGTGCAGTTTTTGCTAACGGTGCTTTTGTAACAGCCAATAATGGTTATGAACAGGCAAACTCAGCAGGTTCATTTGCTAATGGTGCCTTTGATAGAGCTAATGCAGCTTATGCTCAAGCAAATACTGGTGGTACCGATACTTGGGTTAGAACACAAGCCAACAATTCATATGATACAGCAAATTCGGGAGCATCTTTTGCTAATGGTGCCTTCTTAACAGCCAATTCTGGTGCATCATTCGCTAATGGTGCCTTCTTAACAGCCAATTCTGGTGCATCATTCGCTAATGGTGCCTTCTTAACAGCCAATTCTGGTGCATCATTCGCTAATGGTGCTTTCGATAAATCTAACACAGCAGCAACAAATGCACAAGCAGCCTTTAACTTTGCAAATACTACTTCAAATATATTATTAACATTTAGTGCTACGACTGTGTTGGATGTATCTGCAAGCGGATCCTCAGCTTATATTTTTTCTCAATATACAGGATTAAACAATCCTAATATATCAACTTTTAGTGCTACAACTTTAGGATTTAATCTAGCTTCTGTTTCTGCATCCCATCCATTTCATATTAGAACAGGTGATAATAGTGCTGACTTTGACACAGGATTAGTTCACATTTCACCTACAGGAACAATTTCTTATGGATCAGCCGCACAAGGTAAAACAAGTGGATTATTATTATGGAGAATTCCACACACATCTGTTGGCAATTACAAGTATCGTTGTTCCGCTCATGGATCAATGATTGGTAATATTAATATTGCTAATACAGCAGGCATATATTTCGCCTATAGTTCATAATGACAGATAAATAAATCATGACAAATAAAAATACTCTCACAATCGGTTCAAAAGTTTCTCAAATAGAGATGATGTACTATGGGACGGTCGCTGTTGTGCCACCAAATCTAACCGAACCAATAAACAGTTATTATTGTTTCTTGGCAAAACCTTTGCCTTGGACGGATAATGTGAATCCTCCTGTACCAACAACAGATTTAAAATCAATCAAACAAATATTTAAAAATATATTTGTAGTAAAACAATTAAAACCTAATGACATAGCTCCAGTCATACAAAGGGTGGATTGGACTTCTGGTGTAACATACGATTATTTTTCAGATGAAATTGATATGTTTGAAAAAGATGTAAATGGTTTTTTGAGAAAAACTTTTTATGTTAAAAATAAATATGACCAAGTATTCAAATGTTTATGGAATAACAATACACAACCTTCCACATTAGAACCATATTTTGAACCAGGTACATACGGTGCGAATAAAATATTCAAAGGTGATGATGGTTATAAATGGAAGTTTATATATACTATCGACACTGGTTTAAAATTAAAATTTATGGATAATGAATGGATTCCAGTGGCAATTGGATCAAATACACCAAATCCATTGGTTACCACTGCGGGAATAGGAAGTCTAGATGTTATCAATGTTGTTAATGGTGGGTCAGGTTACGATCCTAGTAACGCTGTGGTGTATGTTACAATAACAGGAGATGGAACTGGTGCGGCTGCAACCGCAAATATTTCTGGTGGTTCAATACTAGATATAATTGTTACCAATTCTGGTTCAAATTACACTTATGCTAATGCATCAATAACTTCTACTCTTGGTGGCAATTCATCACTTTTTGTTGCAACATCACCAGTCGGTGGCCATGGATTTGATCCAATTTCTGAACTAGGATGCGACCACATTATGTTAACATGCCAATTTGAAGGCAATGAGAGTGGTTATATTCCAACAGACATTGACTTTCATCAATTAGGACTAATAATAAATCCGACAACAAGACAATCTAATCCAACTTATGCTAACGGATCAATTTATAGCACGACAACAAATATCGTTGTGGCGCCTGGTGCTGACGCTGGTTTTAGTATGGATGAAGTTGTTTATCAAGGTTCATCTACCAATCCATCATTTACTGCAACTGTTTTGAGTTTTGATGTTGGTTCCAATATAATTAAGCTAATAAATACATCTGGAACTCCATCAGAAAATGGTCCAATATTTGGATTGAATTCAAAAATTACAAGAACATTACTGTCTTATAACACTCCAAATTTTGCAATTCATTCGGGTTATTTGTCGTACATTGAAAATAGGAGTGGTGTACAGAGAAGTGTTGATGGCATCGAACAATTTAAATTTGTATTAGGTTACTAAGGGAAAAAAATGGCTTTAAATTTTAACGTTGATCCTTACTATGATGATTTCGATGATGCGAAAAACTTTCATCGAATTCTATTTAAACCAGGTAAGGCGGTACAGGCCAGAGAATTAACACAGGCTCAAACAATATTGCAAGATCAAATTACCAAATTTGCAAATAATATATTCAAAGAAAATTCTCCAATTACTGGTGGTCAAATTACCACAAATTTTAATTGTTATTATATAAAATTACAATCAACATACAATAGTGTTGTTATAGATGTTGCAGACTTTGAAGGATTATTATTAACAAATGCAAATGGAACAGTTGTAGCAAGAGTTATTGCAACAGCTGTTGCAACAGGCACAGCTGGAGAAGGTGATCCACCAACTTTGATTGTTGTATATAAATCAGGAACACAATTTACAGACAATGATGTCATCTTTGATGTAAATTCCAACAAAGCTTGTCAAGCAATTACAAATTCGTCAACTGGACAATCTTCCGTAGTTTCTATTGCAAAAGGTGTTTTCTTCGTTCTTGGTAATTTTGTACAGATTGAACCAACAACAATCATATTAGGTAAATATGACAACACACCTTCTAAACGTGTTGGTTTGGAAATTACCGAAACCATTTATGATTTTGCAAATGACTCATCATTATTGGATCCAGCTGTGGGAGCATCTAATTACCAAGCTCCAGGTGCAGATAGGTATTTAATTAGTTTGACATTAACTACTAAACCTCTATATTTTGGTGATGACCAATTGTTCGTTGAGTTACTTCGTGTTGAGGATGGTAATGTTTTTAAAATGGTCGATGGTTCTGTTTATGCAGTCATTGATGATTATTTTGCTAAACGTGATTATGAAACTAATGGTGATTATATTGTAGAAGATTTCAAATTAACACCTAAAGTTAATGATGATGATGATGATAAGTATATAATGAATGTTGGCAAAGGCCTTGCATATGTTCGTGGTTATCGTGTGGAGAATCCAGCACCATTAAATATTACTTCCAATCGTTCTAGAACAACATCATCAATAAACAATGATACAACAGTTTTGAATTATGGTAGTTATTTTATTGTTTCTGGTGTTGTTGGTGCAAATGCAAAAACATTTGATGTAACCACATCAAACACAGCGGATTTTCACTGTGTTACTGCACCAAATGTAGTTACGACAAATACCTCAACTTATAATTCAACGTTGGTGGCCAAGGGTTATATTCGTGGCTTAGATTTTCAAAGTAGTCCAACGAATTCTGATGCCAATACATACATTTATAAAGCTTTTGTATACGACTTACAAAACCAAGCATTAAGTGGTCTATTAACTTCTGCAAACTCTATTGCTGTTGTTTTACCAGCAACAAATGGAAAAACATCTTCGGTTAATGATGCTTATGTTGGTGTAGACATTTCAATTACATCAGGAACAAATTCTGGTGAAACAAGAACAATTATAGGTTATGTTGGTTCAACAAGAACAGCAACAGTAAATAAATCCTGGAGTGTAACGCCAGATGCCACATCAGCATTTGTATTGAATTTTGACACAACTGATATTGAAAGTATAATACAGGCTGATACTAGTTCTTATCCAGCAACAATATACGGTAAAGCAAAAATTGATGATGATGGAAAACAAAATAGTTTAACATCAGGTGATACTATTTTTGAAAATCCAAGTAAACCGGAATTAGTTTTTCCTATAGGTTTGCCATATGTTTCCGATATTACCGATGCATCTTATACAACTTATTTGCAAAGTCGAAGTGTTACTTTTGGTGTTTCTGGTAGCACATTGTCTGCTACATTACCTTTGTCAGGAAGTTATTTGGGTCTTATTAAACATATAGGAACAGAAAACACCACACTTACTTCTGATTTAGTTGAAGAAAATTTTACAATTATAGTAACATCTAAAGGTTCAAACAGCAAATTTGATGTTGGTGATATTGTTCCTTGGACAATAAGTGGTAGAAGTATTGCATTGAATTCAGATTTATCACTTGCAACATTAACAACAACCACATCTGATTTAACAGCATTCACAGCAACTATTTTATATAAAGCTACTATACCGGTTGCAACAAATTCCAGCGTTATTTTAAAAATCAAAAATTTAGTTAGTGCAAATGCAAATACTGTTGTGGCCACTGGAGGAACACAAGTAAATACCTATACTTATGTTGATGATGGCAATTCTTCTACCGGTCAAATTTACATACAAAAAGCTGGTGTTGCAAATCCAGGTGTAAACCAATCACTATATCTTTCCGATGTAAAAAGAATTTGGAAAATTATTGACACCAAAGATTCAGGTACAGCACCAATAACATCCATGTTTACTAATTCAACATATGATGTTACAACTAGATATTTGTTTGATGATGGACAAAGAGATGGTTATTATGACCATGCTTCAATTACATTGAAGCCTGGCGCTGCAAAACCAGCCGGTAATTTATTAGTATTGGTAGACTATTACAAACACTCGGGTGGTGATGGTTATTTTAATAAAAGGTCTTATATTGATATTTCAAATTCACCAGATGATTATAGAGAAATTCCAACATACACCAGTAAAAATGGTACAACATATTCTTTAAGAGATTGTTTGGATTTTAGACCAGCAAGAGAAAATGCTCAAGCAAATTTTGTTTTCCGTTATTCTAATCCTTCTGATACAAGATTTGGTGCATTGACACCTGTTGACTCATCTAGTTTCATTTGTGATTATTCTTACTACCTTGGCCGTAAAGATAAATTAATTTTAACCAAAGATAAATCGTTGCAGATTATTGAAGGATCACCTTCGCTAAATCCGTTACTACCAAATGAACCAGATGGATGTCTAGTACTTGCAACTATCACACATAGACCTTATACAAGTTATGTTCCAACAGAATTAGTATCTGGATTATCAGACTTGTCTATTGAACAAACTCAACATCGCCGTTATACAATGTCGGATATTGCTGGTTTAGACAACAGAATTAATCGTATCGAATATTATACAGCACTTAATGTATTAGAACAAAACGCCAACTCATTGCAAATTTCTGATGCATATGGATTAAATCGATTTAAAAATGGTATTATGGTTGATGATTTCTCTGGTTATTCAGCTTCGGATGCTAATATAACAGATTTTAGTGCATCTGTTAATCGCAGAACAAAACGAATGACTGCGAGCCAAACAGTAGTTAATTATCCATTGAAGAATTTGGCTTTGGTTTATAGCCTGAATAATGCAACACCAAGTTATATTTCTTCTTTGAATTTTTATAGGAGCAATGATGGATTTACAAACTATTTTATGTTGCCATACACTTCAACAAATATGGCTTCACAAAGATTAGCAAGTAGAAAAGTTAATTTAAATCCTTTCTCTGTCTCAAACGCAAAAGGTACGATATCTTTATCTCCAAACGTTGATAATTGGGTTGACACAACATATTCACCTTCTTTATTGATTACTGATCCTAATTTACACATATGGCAAGGTTCAGACACAATAAATACACTGAGTGCTGGTGATTGGCAAACAGTGTCTGGAACAAGCACTCTGTTAAAAACAACTTCTGCTGTAACAGGTTCATCTACCAGAAATGTTCCGAACCATGGTGCTTTTAATGGTCCATTTGGTAATAATGTTGGATATACAGAACGTGTAACGGAAACAACAACAACATCAACTTATACAAATGTTGCCAACCAAACTCAAAATAACCTATTAGGTAAATATACTCAGTTGGACAATACATATTCTTTGAATAATGGATATGTGACAGATATCAGTATTCTTCCTTGGATGAGAAAACAAGAAATTGCAATTACCGCAACAAACATGTTGTATAAAACTCAAGTCTTTAGTTTTTTTGATACCATCGGTGTTGATAATTATGTGAGAAAAACAAACATTATTGAATTAACCAATGTTACTGGAACATTTGAACAAAATGATGTTATTGGTTATTTTTCATCCGGAACATTTACACCAACAGGTGTTGTTATTGGAATATATGATTATCCAACCACAAACAACATGAGATTGTATGTTGCTGGTGATGGAAAAACAACCACATACCACAACGGACTTATATTACAAAATGCAAACTTCAATGGTGATGGTGTTTATCAAAATAGAACAGCTTACGGAACCTTTAATAGTCAAACACATTCTGGTGGACTAATTAGAACTGTTGGTAGTACAACTTCAATAACACTTTCATCATTAGCAACTACTTCAAATACAACTTATGTTGGCCAAACTTTATATGTAACTTCAGGGACTGGCCAAGGATATTACGCAGCCATTACTGCATATAACGGAGAAACAAAGGTTGCAACATTAGGTACAGCGATAACTTGTGCAGTAAATGACATTTATTCTATTGGCACATTTGAAACCAATGAAGAAGGTAGTTTCTATGGTATATTTACTGTACCAGCAAATACATTCCATACAGGCACAAGAGTGTTTCGCATGGATAACCGTATAAACGGTAATGAAGGAACAATAACAACATTTGCAGAGGGTAGTTTCTATGCACAAGGATTGCAAACCAATAAACAAAATATTGATTTTGGTGCATCTCCAGCAGGCGCAAAAGATACTTTCACACAAGTAAATAAGAGAGATGTAGTAACTCAATCTACACAAGCAAAAGTAACTAAGAGTTTTTTCTATACACCATATGATCCTGTTGCACAAACATTTATTATCGATGAAGCAAATTACCCCAATGGTGCATACATATCTTCTATTAGATTATTCTTTTCTTCAAAACCAGCAACAGATGCTGCTTCAGTAACACTTTCTATTGTTGGAACACTAAACGGATATCCAAATGGTGTAACATTGGATAATTCAATAGTTACTTTACCTGGATTTCAGATAAAAATTTCTGATACACCACAATATCTAGATTCAACAACTTATACAGAATTTTTATTCAAGTCGCCAGTTTATATTCAGGCCGGAACACTATATTCATTTATTGTAAAATCTCCTTCAAATGAATATAATTTATGGACAGCATCAAATGGTGACACAGCACTAGCATCATCTGTTAAGAATCTTTCAACTGATCCTTATCCAAGTTCAATTACAAAAATTTCTGCAGCACCATATATTGGTGCTCTGTTCTTATCACAGAATTCACAAACTTGGACCGCAGACCAAAATCAAAGCATGATGTTTACGATTGAACGTGCTAAATTCGATAAAACTAAAACACCTACTATTAGAATGGTTGTTCCTAAAAAATTACCACAAAGAACATTGTTGGAAAATAAAGTCGATTATTACAGTAATGCAAATAATATGACTAATACTACCGGATCAGTTACAAACACTAATTCGTTGATTGATGCATTTAATGTAACAACAACAGATTTTATACCATCATCAACTTCAATTAATTATAATTATAGTGCAACATTACAGACCGGTGCTTCAACGAGTGCAGAATACATCAATCCAGGTAAATATGGAACAACAATGTATGACCACATTCATTTGGATGATAACCAGGGTGAAAGATTGTTGAACGCAAATTCAGACACATCATTCTCATTGTATGCACAATTATCTTCAGATGATGATGCAGTGTCTCCTATGTTGTCTGATGCAGGAACATCTTTATTTGCAATACAATACAATATTAATAATTGTGAATTATCAAACAGTTTAATTGCAATTGTTTCTGGTGGTACCCAATACGCTACAGGTAACACAACAGTTTCCATTTCTGCACCAACGGGTCAAAACGGACAACAAGCTTATGTCACACCAGTTATCGTTGGTGGTGTAATTACGGAAATTAACTTTACAAATACAGGTTCTGGATACATTGAAACACCTACGGTTTCAATTGTTACTGAATCAGGTTCTGCATCAGGTGCATCCGCAATTATTGCTGGAGAAACATCAAAAAATGGTGGGCCAGCAGCAACACGTTATATAACTAAGAAAGTTGTACTGGATGCAGGATTTGACTCAGGTGATTTGAGTGTGTATATATCAGCATATCGTCCAGTTAATACTGATATATTGGTATACTATAAAATATTAAATAGAAACGACACACAAAGTTTCGATGACGGTTCTTGGCAATTAATGACTAAGACAAAAAATTCAAACACACTATTTTCTAAAAATAGAGATGATTTGAATGAATTCACGTTTGCTCCAGGTACCGGCGGTGTTGACCAAGGATATATTTCTTACCAATCCACAAATAATGGCCAAATATATAATGCATTCAATCAGTTTGCAATTAAAATTGTTTTAGTAACTAATGATAAAACGTCTGTACCATTCCTAACAGATATGAGATGTATTGCTCTACCTTCAAATATCAATAGTGTGCTTGGTTAAATATGACATATTTGAGAGTTGAAGGAACAAAATTGGTTAGAGATACCAGAAATGGTGCAATCATAAACCAAGATAAAAATGGATTGGAAACGTACTTAAACAGGCGCCGATTATTGGAGTCTCAAAAAGAAGAAATAAATAATGTTAAATCGGAAATTAAAGAACTCAAAGAAGATTTGACGGAAATAAAAAGTTTGATAATAAAACTATTAGAAAAAGGTTAAAATGGCTAATACAGTTACCACATTAAGTTATGCCAACACATTCGGTGATTGGATGGTTGCGACAGATGCTTTGATTGCTGAGAATAACACTTTAGGTAAAGACGATTACAGTAAAGATTCTGGTACATTATATCTTTCAGAATCAACAAAAAGTGCATTACAGTCAAACGGTAATGTAATTGTACAGAAGGCTTTGATAGTACAAGGTATTGGTTCCTACGCATTAATAGAGAAAAATTTAGATGTACAAGGTCAAGCTTATTTCACAAATTCAACATTAAGTCTTGCAACAACCGGCAATGCAAATGTTGGCAAAACTTTAGAAGTTTTAGGTTCAGGTAACTCATTTATTGTTGCAAATAATGCAGTAATTGGTGGTAATGTTGCAGTTTCTTATGGAACAATTACAAGAACACTACAAGCAAATAATACAGTTAATACAACAAGCGCATCTATTGTACACAGTGTTTATGCAAATAAACTTCAAGCCAACACTAGCATTTTAACCGATGTTGCTGTTGCGAATAGTTCAATTTACACAAATTATGTGCAAGCCAATACATATGTGTTGACACAAACCTTAAAGTCTAATAATGAAATACTTACCGCAGAAGCATCGGTTAGTGGTACAACTCATACAAATGTTTTACAAGCAAATACTTCAGCCAATACCAGAACAATGTCGGTCACCGGTACGACATTCACAAATAGTTTGCAATCTAATACTTCTGTAAATACTTCAATTCTGTCTGTTGTAAATACAACTTACACAAATTTTTTGCAAGCAAATAGTTCAACAAACACTTCTAATGCAAGTATTATGTGGACTCTATATGCAAATAGTGTTCAGGCTAATGCTACAGTTAATACAGAAACTTTATCTGTAACTGGTAATACTTTTACAAATGTTTTACAAGCTAATGCTACAGTTAATACAGAAACTTTATCGGTGACAGGAACATCTTTTACTGACACATTACAAGCCAATAATTTAGTAAATACAACAACATTATCGGTGACAGGAACATCTTTTACTGACACATTACAAGCAAATACTTCAGCCAATACCAGAACAATGTCGGTCACCGGTACGACATTCACAAATAGTTTGCAATCTAATACTTCAGCCAACACCAGAACAATGTCTGTTACTGATACAACATCTACAGACACATTACAAGCAAATAGTGTAGCCAATACCAGAACAATGTCTGTTACTGGTACAACATTCACCGACACATTACAAGCAAATAGTTCAGTTAATACTGCAAGTATATCAATATTCAACACCACATACACAGACACATTACAAGCAAATAGTGTAGCCAATACCAGAACAATGTCTGTTACTGGTACAACATCCACAAATATCTTATTAGCAAACACCTATTCTCGCACAACGAATTCTTTTGCTTCTGATACGGTGCGTTCAAACACATTATATGCAAATAATATTGTTTGGACACCAACTATTACAGTTACAAATTTAATTGATGCAAATGATGCTTCAGCATTTTTTAGTAGTCTTGAGGTAGAAAATAATTTCTCTGTTGGTGGTAATTTTGTTATCAATGGAAAAACAGTTTATAACATAAATGAATTCATTTTAAGTTCTAATCAACCAAATCGAACATCTTATTATACTGTTTATAGAACAAATAATGCATTACAATTAGCAAATTCCGTTTTTGCAAATGCACAAATTCGTTGGAATGAGGCACAAGATTATTTTGATATCAAAGACGTTACAACAGTAGGCGACTATTATAGAATCATTACAGAACAACAAATCAGTGGTTCAACAACATCAACAAGTACAATTTTAGCCGCTTCTTCAGCAGCTGCAAATACATTAAATAACAACATTCAAACAGCAAATACTTTCTTAAAAGAACGTATTGATACAGCAGATTCGTTTGCGAATGGTGCTTTTGTTAGAGCCAATTCATCTTATACATCACAGAACATCAGTGGTTTATTTGCAAATACTGCTTTTGCACACGCTAATGCTTCATTTGAAGCGGCAAACAATGTTGCTCCACAAATTCTACCAGCTTTTAATCACGCAAATAGTGCTTTTAACAAAGCAAATTCAGCAACAAGTCAAATTAAAGGTACAACCGGTTCTGTATCACCAACTGATGCTTCATTGACACTTAAGAGTAATAATGGTATTGTTTTTTATGCAACTTCATCAAATACATTTGCAGTTAGCACTTCACAAGATTTACAAGTTGGTGCTTCACCAACTTTTGCTGCTTTATCATTAACAAGTCCTTTGACTGCACCATATGGTGGTACAGGTTACACCTCACTATCATCATCATTTGACAATATGGTTCGAGCTGCAACAGGAGGTGCAGGTACTTCTGGTTATGTTCTTGCAACTGCCGGCGCAGGTAATTACTATTGGACTTCAGCCGGCACGGGAGGTGGCGGCGGTGCAACACCTGGTACAAGAATAACATCAAGTCGATTGTCATATTCGGGCGATTCAACGACAACACTGTTCGCAACACCAACGTTCAGTCAAGCAAACCAAGTAAGAATATACATCAACGGTGTTCGACAATTAGAATCTGAATACACACTAAACAACAGCAACCCACTGTTGCCAAAAGTTACAATGTCTACAGCACCTTATACTGGTGATACTATTTTAGTTGAAGTTGATGGTTATACAACATATGAGTATTATGCAAACAATATCACATACGGACCAAGAACTGGTTCTATTGACGCAGGCGCAACCACAATTCAACTTGCGATTGATGACATAGAATCTAGAAAGATGCCAAAAAGTGGCGGTACATTCGTTGGAGATGTTATTGGTTTGACTATGCCAACTGCAATCTCAAACACTTCTTTTGCAACAACCAGTTTTGTGTCGGCAAGAGCAAATGCGGGTTATACAGTTACACAGAGTATAACAGGTAATGCAGGCACAGTAACAAATGGTTTATATTCAACAGTGGATTATGCGAATCCATCATTTATAACATCGTTATCTGCGAATAAACTATCTCTTGGTACAATTCCAAGTACAACACTTGCGAACTCCACAGTATATGTGGGTACAACTGGAATTGCATTGAATCGTGGATCTGCTTCACAAACATTAAGTGGTGTATCTATTGATGGAAATGCAGTTACAGCTGGTGGTTTATCTGTACAAGCATACGGTAGTGAGGGAAGAAACCAAAGTGCAAATACTATTGTTCGTACAGATGCAACGGGCAACACAAGTGTTAAATATATTAACACTTCAGCACATGAAAAAGTTACAGCAAGTCCAACTTATGTTTTGGGATCAATTGATACAGGCACCAGTGCAAACCTACGTACATATCAAACCACTTCATTGAGTGTTAGTTATGCTGCAACAGCGGGTGGAGCACCAGCAACAGACGTATATGCATGGGCAAAAACAGCTGCAAAACCTTCATACACAAAGTCTGAGGTTGGTTTAGGTAGCGTTGATAACACAGCAGACTCTGTTAAAAGTGTTAGTTATGCAACAACAGCAGGTTCTGCACCGGCTAATGGTGGTACATCTACTTATTCTGAGTATAGTAATAATAAAACACAAATTTTTTCTGGTAATTGGAATACAGATTTTACAAACACTCTTGCTGGTAGTGTGAAAATTGCTGGAGATGTTAATGGAGGCACTAACGCTCCTACCGCAGGATGGTGGTTCCAAGAGAATTTCAGACACACCAACGCAACTAATGCATGGGGAACACAGGTTGCATGGGGTTGGGAAGATAATGCAAACGCACTTAGAACCAGAAACATAAGTGCTGGAGTTTATGGCGCTTGGGTGACATATTTAAATTCAAGCAACTACAATACATATGCACCAACACTGACAGGAACAGGTGCTTCAGGCAATTGGGGTATTAGTGCTGCTTCTTTATACGGTTCTTCAAACATTTATATTTCACCAACTAACGCTAATACTTTAAATAGTGGATTTGGTTCTGCGGCAAATGATGCTGATATGTGGATCAACTATCGTGGTTATAACGATGCGCTTGCTTATTTTAGAGATTTTCGTGTCGGAAATGGTAAAGGCACTGAAATTGCTCTATTTAAAGGTTCAACTAGTGCTTTAACCGTACTTGGTAATATCACCGCTTTTTCAGATGAACGTGTAAAGAAAAATTGGCGTGAACTTCCAGAAAACTTTGTCGATAAACTTGCAGAAGTTAAACATGGTATCTATGACCGTACAGACCAAGAGATTACACAAGTTGGTGTTTCAGCACAATCTTTGCGTCCATTACTTGAACACGCTATTATGGAAGATGCAGAAGGTAAATTATCTGTTGCATATGGAAATGCAGCTTTAGTAGCTTGTATAAAACTTGCACAGCGAGTTCTTGATTCCGAAAAAGAAATTGAAGAATTAAAGGCTCAGATGGAAACATTAAAGGGACAAATTAAATGACAACAAAGATTACGCCGTCAGTACTAGCAAATACAGCTGTAACATCAGGATATTATGGTAGTGCTTCAGTTTCTTTATCAATAGTTGTTGATGCACAGGGTAGAATTGTTAGTGCGGGAAATAATAACATCAGTATTGATACAAGCCAATTAGGTTCTGGTACTTTGGCGGATGCAAGATTACCAGCACAAGCAGATTTAACCGCAAGTGCTGGTAGAGGCAATACAAATACTGCTATTGCAATTGTTACGGATGCTAAAGGTCGAATTAAATCCGCCGCAAACGTTCCAATACAAATCACAACAGCACAAATTACTGGTTATCCAACATTTGCAGCCTCAGCAACTACAGATACAACAAATGCTAATTTTATTATTGCTGGTACATTAAACACTGCACGATTGGCCGATTCTGGTGTAAGCGCAACAACGTATGGTACAGCTTCAAGTGTTAGTCGAGTAACTGTTGATGCAAAAGGCAGAATAACTAGCGCATCTAATGTTGCAATCGCAATTGCTTCTGGTGCAGTTTCAGGATTAGCAGCCTCAGCAACTACAGATACAACAAATGCTAATTTTATTATTGCTGGTACATTAAACACTGCACGATTGGCCGATTCTGGTGTAATCGCAACAACGTATGGTACAGCTTCAGCAGTTCCTACAATTACAGTAGATGCAAAAGGTAGAGTCACAGCTGCATCGGCAACTAGCATTGCAATTGGTGCTGGTGCAGTTTCTGGTTTAGCGAGTGTTGCAACAACTGGAGAATACGGAGATTTGTCTGGAAGACCTACGATAACAGCGCCAGTAAATGCTGATTTTAATGCTACCAGCGGCCTCGCACAGATTTTGAATAAACCGGCTACATATTCTCCTCCCCAAGGAATTGCTACTACTTCAAATACTCAATTTAACTCATTAGGCATTGGTGTTGCAGCCAGTACTATAACCGGAGAAATTCGTGCGTCAGGTGGTGTTACTGCGGGATATTCTGATGATAGATTAAAAACTAAACTTGGTAATATTGAAAATGCACTAGACAAAATTGATGAACTAAGTGGTTTCTATTATGAAGAAAATGAATTAGCAGAATTATTGGGGTATACGAAACATCGTCAAGTTGGTGTGTCTGCACAACAAGTTCAAAAACAACTTCCTGACTGTGACATAGTTGTACCTGCACCAATCAACAATAAATATTTAACAGTACATTACGAAAAATTAGTTCCATTATTAATCGAAGGTATCAAAGAATTACGTGCAGAAGTTAAAGAATTGAAAAATAGTATTTAACTACAAATTTCGAATTTTTGCGTTCCGGCCCAAGAATTTTCTCCGACAGATGCAAAAGTCCAAAAAACGAATTTACTTTTTATCATTTCCTTTGAGTATAAATACCTTCAAAAGGGGTTAAATAATGCCAGCTGGTTACCAAGAATTATTTCTAGAACAAGGTTCAAACTTTAATACGTCCATTTCTTTGGATCAAGCTGATGGTTCGCCATTCATTTTAACTG
>Ga0208974_1000175_pt1 | contig 28408 bp, 53 predicted proteins | sample GreLakmeER15MSRF_FD_187699 | JGI IMG/M metagenome (GOLD analysis project Ga0208974, IMG submission 187699) | Freshwater lentic microbial communities from great Laurentian Lakes, MI, USA - Great Lakes metaG ER15MSRF (SPAdes) | ecosystem: Environmental > Aquatic > Freshwater > Lake | place: Great... | reverse complement strand
AAGATCTTTCTCCCATCTTCGGCAATAACCCTTCTTTTTCTATGATGTTGTAATTTGATCTAGTTGTAACATGATAATATGTTTTTCCCTTACTCTCATTCAACCATTGATTAAAACTTTTCATAATCTTATGTGTCCTTATTTAATTCCATGCTTGAAATGCACAACCTTGGCAATTGACTTATGACAAAAAAGCAATATTTTCTGGTATTTTTAATTTTTCAATACTCCACAATATCTGATTATATTTACCATCATAAACTAACTGGTTGTTTCCTAAATTAGGAGCCGAACTATTGATTGATCTTTCTGCATGACTATAACTCTTCGGCTTTATATATTCTGGTGCCTCTGCCGTCCAACCACCATTTTTCTTCCCCAGTTCAACATTGTATAGTGATATAAGACTATGTGACCAGTCTGACATGTGATTTTGATTGTCAGGATCTGCTTCCCATCCATCTTCATCATGTGCGTAAGTTACAAATATTGCTCCTCTTTTTATAAGCTCTGGAACATTAAGCTTTCGACGCTTGATGTTGAAAGTTAAAGAAGAATATTTAGAATCACCTTCTTCGGGATAATTCTCATTCAACCATTCAGCAAAAGAAAATTTATTTTCTTTAACACAATTTGGAACTGTTCTTCCACCTTTCTTTTTCATGCCTATTTGCCTATAACCCCTCCAACAAGCCTCATTCATGATTTTTCCTCACTGACATAAAATACTGGAATTTGTTCCTCTTATCAAAAATCACGGTGCCCATTTATCATACTTCTCGTCTTTTTGTTGAACCCAATTACGATCATAAGCATGAGACTGATTGATCCTATATGGCAATTCAAAACCAAATATTATTTCCATAGGAGAAGAAATAGAATTGTAAATACTACCAGTGTTGTGTATATTAGAAAATAATTTCTTCTGTTCTTCAGGTAAATTTTTAGCCCAATTATAATAATCTTCCTGAAAATCCAAATACTTCAACTTATATTTCTGAATATCATTAGCATCATCTACAATCTTATGAATATTATTTCTTATAAGTTCTATCTTTTCTAAAACATTTTTATACTCTTCTCTCATGCTCTTAAGACGATTAAAAAATTTATCATTTTCCACAGATTTCTTCCACTCATCAAAATCCATAGTTGCTACTACATCACTTATTATAACAGAATCATATGACCTATAACCCCTTTCATCTGAACTCAAATATTCACCACCAGTATCGTGAACAGTCTTTTTAATCTGCTCAATAACTATATCGTCAATGGCTTCATATCCAGAAAAAGGATTATATAAATTAGGAATCTTCTTCACAAAACTTGTTCTGTATTTTATAGGATATATCTCAAATTCATAAGAAATATACTTAGAAGGATTCTCTGGAGCCTTTTTGCCCGGAGGAACCATCACCTCGCCCGGATACTTAGGAATCTCAATTTCACCAGACCTAATTTTGGCAATAGTATCTTCAAAAGATACAGAACTTTTCATGTTATTTACAGCATCTTTAACCAAAACATTAATTGATATCATACGACCTTTTTCTACCTTCTGCTCCTTACCTTTATAACGCAAAAATACAGCATTCTTTTCTACCCTATACTCAAAATCATGAGGAATCAAATTGTGCAAATCCACGCAACCAGCGCAAACACCGGGATCAACTATTATAGCACCACTATTCTCATTAGGCTTAGTGTCAAACTTGAAAATACATTCCTGAAAATGAAAAAAACAACATCGACCTTCCTTGCCTCTCTCAGGAAATGCTATTTTATGAACACCTTCAATTTCACCAATTATACCTCTTCTACCTTCACTCCAACTAACCTTTACCTTCTGACCCCTCTGCAAATCATGCTCCAATAACTTCTCATATACTGACTCATTCAAAACACCAGCTAACTTCAAGATTTCATATTTTTCTTTCATGATATACTCCATAAAACTATAATCTTATATATCACTTATTCAAACTTTGTAACATGTCCACAACCAAGCTTTTCGTATAAATTCCGACACCATTTAATTATTTCTTCAGGTTCCAAATCCTTACTCATACTAACCGTGAAATGACGATCATCAGAATCCCTAAAGTATCCAATAAAACTATATCCATCAGGAATAATCCTATTCGGAGTGCTATACCTACTGTTTCTCCAAAACTTAATCTGCACAGAAAACTTTCTACCAATTCCATCATCATCTGAATAACTCCAACACTTATCGTGCTTGTCATTCAAATGATCATATATTTTCTCAGCCTTGAATCCAGCAGAGATTATATCATGTTCTGTCATCACACAACCCTCACAAATATCTCATTAGACCATTGATGATTATCAGAAAAACATTGCGATCTCGTTATCCAAGATCTCCTGAAAAATCTACTCAAATCTTGATAAGATGTGAAAGCACAACTACTTGTATGACTGTTAACACGAACAAGAGATTCTTCCTTCCAGATAGAATGCTTCGGTGTATTTGCACTAAAATTAATCATAATCCCACAATACCTCAACCAATCCAAACCGTAAAACCATAAAAAACATTTTTATACACAAAAATAACTAAATAATTCATGAATAATTTCAAGTATTGGCTAAACATACAAGAAGGACTAGCTCTAAAAGGAGGATTCAAAGGAAGCTGGTTCCAAAGACTAGTAGCAGCAATGTATGTACTAGCACCAGAATCAGAACAAGAAGCAGTCCAACTCTACATAGCACCAAATGGACTAACAAACGCAATCAATCACCAATTCAACCAACTACAAACCAAATACACCCACCACCTAAGCAAATCCGACCCATTCAAAAGCAGCAAAGAACTCGCCAAACATATAGATGACCAAAAAAAAGCAGGAATCAAAAAACCATCTGTACCTTCATATGACGCAGAACTAGGTCCAAATATCACACAAGACCAAAAAGGGCACCCAGTCTGGAATAAAGACCAAGACCAAAAATTCGGATGGGTACACGACCTCTTAACTCACTATGCCGGTAAATTACCATTCGATGCCCGTGGAGAAGCAAAAGCTTACCTCAAACACCTAAAAACACTACCACCTCATTTAGCACCAATACTATTCACAGAAATTATCGCCCAAACATCATACTACTACATCTATGGAGACTTCCCTAAACAAAAAGTAACTATACTCAAAGACTTCGATCACATCAATGTCGGAAAACTTAACCCACAATCAAAACTAAATCAATTCTTTGAATTCAAAAACAAAGAACTTATACCCAAAAAAAATATAAAATTAGAAGAACTAAAATCAGTAAACCCACTACTACCAACTATACTCAAAAACCAAGAATCAAGATGGCATAACAACGACAAACCTAAACACAAACTCGATACACTAAACCAAAATTAATTACTTCCCAAATGAAGAAAATTTAATCAATATCAAACCACTAAACATCATCAATATACCAACCAATCCAAACCTATCAAACTTAATCCCAAATACCAATATAGGCAAAAAATAATATACCAATACCAATGTAAAATCATAAATCATGCTAAAACAATATATCTCACTCTCATCAAAAGAAGATGAAGAAGATATAATCCTAACACCAATAAACCAAAGATAACTACATATACCACCCAATAATACACCTAAAGGAATATACCACCATAAAATATGAAAATCCTTCCTGTAACTAATAAAACATGATAAACAATTAAAAAGAAAAGCAAAAAAAAGAATCAAATATTGCATAAAATAATACCCAAAAATAAATCCGCCCACAATAAATGTGAACGGATTTATTAACTCAACTAAACTAAAATCAATCATCCAAAGAAAAGTAAGCCCACTGAGGCTGATATATTAACTCAACTGCATTCAAAGATATCACCACAGATGAACCAATAACATCCTCACTATTAGGACGCTCACTATTCGACGCACCACTACTCTCAACTGCCCTAGCCTTTGCCAAAATTAAACAATCATCTGTAACCTTAGACAATATACCACGATAATTAAACCTAGCACACAATACAGCTAAAGGCTGACCCAAATAATCCTTCAAAATACTAGCCATATTCTCACCAGTAGATAACTCAGGAGAAATACGACTAAATGACCTCTTAACAGACATTTCAAACTCCATTCTATAAAAAATTAATCAACCACAATCCTCGACTCAGATTCCAAATAATTATATTCCCTCTGACGAGATACACATATCCACTCACCACAAGGCAATGTCACTACATTATGCTCGTCATGACCAACAGTAATCTCTCTATCATTACTCCTCACATATATGTCACCATTACTGTCAACATAAGATTCCATCTCCGAAATAGATGGACTCATAATACGATGACTATGACCAGTAACCTCACCATATGCAAGAATATTATCAGAATTCCTCTTCATCCCCTCAACAAAAGGAACACTAACTACCCTAAAGAAAATATCACCCTGCCTAGCCTGAAATGCCATAAATAAACCCCCTATGTCTCCTGAACAGGATTATAATCATCAGAAGACATTCCAAATGTCCAAGAAACTGCCTCCTTACAACTACTCATCGTAGGAGGTACACACAAATAGTAATTCTTGAAACTACCATCTGACTCAGGTGTACTGTTAATCACCTTCAAAAATAAAACAGGACCAGAAAAAATCCCAGATACACTAAACAACTCCATACCACTCAAATTACATCTATCCAACAAAACACTACCACTACTAGAAACTATCCTCTCATGGCCTATTATCTTCACGCCAACATAACGACACTCAGAATTAGGATGACCCAATACATCACCAACACTCAATAAATCAGGATCACTCACTGCAAGATGAAAATTCGCAGGTATCCTTATACCCTCATAGTAATAAAATATACTACCATGGATATCAGCATCTATACCATGCTTCTTCCCATCCTTATACCAAATCACCCTAGTCTTACTTCTCCAAGCAGGACTATCATCAGAATGCAAATTACCCAAATCATTCACCAAACGAACAATACCACCAGATGTAAATGGAAACTCCTTGGACATATAGTCCAATCTAGCTCTCCATGCAGAATATCCAGTGTTTTTCATCACAATTACCCCAACCCACAAACCATTAACCAAAAACAAAATACCACAACAAACCAAATAAGTAAAATCAAAACTTCTGAGCCCCAACAGATTTTTTCTGCAAATACTCAATAGCAATCTTATTCGCAAATCCCTTCAAGCTATCAGGTGTAACAGACTTAGGATTAGAAGATATCTGCTGTATCCTACCCTGAACCAATCCCATAATCTCATTCTTCGCAACAGGACTCAATATCCCAGTCTTATCATCCCACAATGAATCATCTATATCAAAAATTTCCGAATTAGGAACACTACCACGAGAAGAATCAGGAATAGCCATAGCCTGCTTTATCAAATTAACAGCATCCTGACGACTCTTTATCAAACTAAAAATCTGACCAGCTAAACCAGCAGCCTGAATAATCGAATCTATTCCCATTAAACCACTAACAGCACCAACAGCAGTCTGACCAACAGCCCTCGCTACCTGACCAGCAGTTCCTATTTTAGATTGCTGCGCTATATTAGCCTCCCTCATAAAAACATAATCGTAAAAAGAAAGATTCATAAAATACCCCCATAACCAAAATTAAAAACAACAAAATATCTATAAAACCAATATTAACAATAATCCAAAATAACAAGATATTACCATATCATCAAAACCACAACAAACCAAATCCATATCATCAAAACACAAAACACAACAAATTTCACTAGTAGAGTACTCCACAACCATTCACATTCACAATTTATCACATTAACATTCACAATTTATTCACAATTTCATAAACCACAATTTCATAAATCACAATTCATCCACAATTCCATATCTCACAATTCATCCACAATTAATCATATACATAAAATAAATTCTTTACAAAAAGACACATAGAAGACAATTATTCGCAAAAACGACCCAAACACCAAATAAAAATAATTGTGAGCTAAAAAGGCCAAAATAAGGCCTCTAAAACCCAAATCAATAAACAAACATTAATCCCAATCATAAAAACAAAACAAATAATCAAATCTGTTCACAATAAGATCAAATCAATAAACACAAAACTTCTATCACAAAAAAAACTAATTAAGAACCAAAATTTCACACAAATACAAAAAATCAATCACAACAAAAAACACAAAAACTAAAAATCAATAAGAAATAAAAATCAAATTAAATAATAAACCAATAATCGTAAATTGTGATCAAATATAAAAGAACACAAAAAACATAAAGATATTCATCAATATCACATAAATCAATCACAATTTACATCAAAGAATAATCAACAATTAAAAAACCTTATAAAAACAATAATCAACAAATATAAAATTCACAATTTACATGATAATAGGACTTTCACAAAAAAAACCTTAAATCATAGATTGTATGCAGCAATTCATTTTTTTATAATCCAATTTTATTCTTTTGGTGAGAAAGTAAGAGAAAAAATTGTAATTTTGTGAAGGTTATAAGTTGTTTCTGTGAAAGGCGTGAATTGTATTTTGATGGGTTTGATTGGAAAATAGGTCAAAAATGGGCCTAGCCGCCGCCCCATTTTTTTTACCATTTTACATAGTTTTTTTATGATTAAGGATATTATTTGATGATTAATTTGATGTAAAATCCACTTAAAAAGTAGATTTTTGATTTATTTTATGATTTTCTTGTTGTTTTTTTTGGATAAATGATCAAATATTGAGTTAATTCTTAAAAAAATGTAAAATAAATCATAAAGAAATGAAAAAAGGCGATGATTATTGTATTTTTTGTTTATTTTTGGTCAAATTGTTGATAAAACTGTGATTTTCTTGGTGATTTTGTTGATTATGTGATTATAATTGCAAAAAATATGTGTTTAGGAGGAGATTGGAGTTGTGTTTTGTCATTTGTTGGTTATTTCTTTGTGATTTCTTTGTGATTTTGAGGTTAAAACACAAAAAAACCTTTATTTTATGATTAATTTGTTTAAGATTAATTTGTTTTATTTTAAGATTAGATTAATCTTAAAGAAATGGTTGATTTTGTGATGTAATCTGGTTTACGCACTTGTACTTTTCTTGAATACTTGTACTTTTTGTTCAATTGATTTTTTACGCACTTGTACTCTGGGTTGTTTTTCTTGTTTTCCATGTATATGAGGTTGGGAAATGTCAAATAAACTGCTTCGGAGACGGAAGAAGCAAAGCCGATATATGGTTGTTGGCAAGGAGTGGTGAAAAGGAGTGTGAGAGATGCGATTCCAGAAAGAACTTTTCAGTTTTGATGGTATGAGTCTTTACTACGACAACAAGTTTGTCGCCAGATTCAAGTATATGAAGAGTAATATGTCAGGATTTCGTAGTTTTCTGATGAAGAACTTCGATGTTGATGAATATTTTGCCAGATTGGCAGATCATTGTGGTGGAAAAGGCAAAGAATCACCTTTGGAAATTCTTGAGAGCAAGGGTTTTGTTCTCAATCACATCAAGAAATGGTTGAAGAGGGATGGTTACCAGCCTAATTCAGAAGGATATCGTCTCTGGAGAGAATCTCAGAGGCAAAAAATTGCACAAAGTCGATAAATGGAAAGAAACTGCTTCGGAGACGGAAGAAGCAAAGCCGATATATGGGTGTTCGATATTTTAACAATGATTTGAAGTAGAAAAAACTGCTTCGGATTCGGAAGAAGCAAAGCCGATATATGGGTGTGAAGACGATCACAACTTCGTGGTTGTCTTTTTTTTGGTTTTTCATGGAGGTTTTCGCAATGGCTAATGTTGCTAAGAAGGTTTCTAAGAAGGTTGCCAAGGTTGGTCGTCCTAAGAAGTTTACTTCTGAACAGGTTCGTCTTTTCAAGTCTGTTGTTCGTGAGTTTGGTCTTACTGGAGCTATTCCGGTCCTTCTAGAGAAGGGTCTGAGCGTTTCAGTACCGACTCTGAGCAAGTACATCTCGACTGGAGCAGGAGGTCGTCCTCCTGTTCGTCTTAAGCGTGGTCGTCCTCGCAAGGTTGAAACTAATCAGCAGGTTGTTACTTCTGTCGAAGAAGTAAAAGTTGAAGCAACTGTTGAAGCAGTTGCCTAATTTTTAACGATAACCCAAAGGAGTATGACATGCCTAAGAAGAAACTGGTTCGTCGGGAGTTTTACATTCAGGAAACTGGTCAGGGTTACGATGTGATGGTAGTGGTTCTTGGTGTTGATGGTTATGAGTATTGTCATGGGCAGTTCTTCTGCAAGAAATATGCAGAAGATATCTTGAGTGATCTCAATGAGGCAGAGACTCGTAAGCAGGAAGCTGCTTACGAACTTAACGGTTGATTATTTAGGATTCAAGGGTGGCATAGTTAACTCTATGCTGCCCTTTTTCATGCGTTTTTTTACCCAAAGGAGTGTGTGATATGGCAAAGTATGAAGTGACCATTGCAGAGACTCTGCATCATACTGTAGAGGTGGAAGCAAATAGCCGAAAAGAGGCGAAGGAGAAAGCGTACGAAATTGTAATAAATGGTCCTGAGACCGATTTTGATACAGAAAGCTTAGGGACCGAATTAATTTCGGCTGAGAAAGTAGAGGGAGACGAAGGAGACGAAGGAGACGATGATGAAGACGAAGAATCCTTTGAGTGAGATTGGCGAGGAAGTATTGAGGACAGAGTTCGTCAAGAAGGTTGTCATAGAATCTGATTTAGTAAACTAACAATTTTAAGGGTGGCATAGTTAACTCTATGCCACCCTTTTTTATGCGATTTTTTACCCAAAGGAGTGTGTGATATGGACAACCCTAATTGGCCGATAATTGCGGTTAATGTGAGAACTGGTCAATGGCAGAAAGTTCTGGACAGTCAGCTTGATTTAGATTTAGTGAATCTGTTGGGACAAGGGACAGAGTTATACAGAGTGGATAAAGATGCAAGAGTGATAAGAAAAAGGAATGGAAATTTAGTTATCAGGGGGACATCATTCCCTTTAGATTGGACTTCTTTCAAGGAGCAATCCATGATTCAGAAGATTATGAAGAATATAGAAGACAAGAACAAAGAGAGGTTGGTTCTTCTGAGTCAATTGAAAATGTGGTCGCAAGTTCAAGAACAAGGAATTGATACGAGTACAGTTGCAAGATTTGGATTTGATCCTGATCTTGTTCCTGAAGAAGAATTGGACAATCTAAGGAAAAATGAGGGATTCAATAAAAATAATCCCTATGGTTGGGAATCAAGGGAAGTAAATGGTCGTATGACAACGACACCAGAAATTTATAATTATGTTATTTTGCGTAACGGTGAAAAGATTACGCTGAATCCATCTATTCAAAAGCCTTAGAATTTAACGATTTTTATTTTTTAATTTTTAAGGAGTGTGTGATATGTCTACTCGTGGAACTTATCATTTCAATTCTGGTCATAATCATGAACTATTGAATGTTGCCGAGGAAATTATTGACAACAATTTCACATCTTGTAACTGTGGCGATGAGTGCAATGGCACTTGTACGCATAGCAAGTTGATGCTGGCCATAGCTAAGGCCAAGAGGGACAAGAAACAAAATAAAGCTTCCTTAGAGGAAAGGGTTGAAGCGTTAGAGAAATTATACTTCTTGGTATCAGAGCCTACAGAGGCAAGGGTTGAAGCGATAGAGAAATATATCGTGGAAAAAACTGAGTCTATTTGTAAATTTGGTATGTTAGAACACTCTAAAATTAGCCGGTTGTTCGGTAGTAAATGAAAAATAACCAAAAGTAGTGTGTGAATGTGTAACAATTCCGAATTAGAAAAAACTTCTTCGGAATCCAGAGAAGCAAAGCCGATAGTATGGTGTGGAGACAATCACAACTTCGTGGTTGTCTTGTGTTGCAGAAGGGTAGAAGGAGTAATGATATGGCACACACAGAAGAAGATCATTTGTTTGCTCTTTCCGGCGAATTCGCCGTTTCAAGCCACTTGAAACCAATTTTTGCGGGACGAAAAAACACCATTATTGGTTTTGAACTGCCAGATGGTCGTAAAGTTAAACTCATAGTTGGTTTAGAACTGGAAAATGAAGTCAATGGTGATTATGATCACATTACTTCAGCGAAAGGAATGCAGGACTTGGGTTTTGGTTTGCTTGATTACCATATGAGTTCTTTTGAGCCAAAAGGATTATGATTAAATCTTATAATGTTGATTAATATTTCAAGGGTGGCATAGTTAACTCTATGCCACCCTTTTTCATGCGTTTAACCCAAAGGAGTGTGTGATATGTCTACTCGTGGAACTTATCAATTCGATTCTGGTCATAATCATGAAGGAATTACAACTGTGTACATTCATCATGACAATTATCCGAAAGGAGCGGCACGGTATTTTTACGAAACTCTTATCAATCCTTCTAAGGGTAATCTAGCAACCCAATTTATTCGAGCAAACCCCAATTCAGAAATCACAGATAGTCATGATATTCATGGTGATACCAAATATCAATACTACATTGAAGGAAATGATGCAGGGGCAATTGTGAGTGTTTATGAGGTCGATTTGAAATTGATGGGTCAAGAAGGCATTCCTAAAAAGGAATTGTGTCTTCTAGATTCATTACCTCTTTACGAGTTTATCAACAAGTATATTGATGATTCAGAAATTGAAATAATCGTTCCTGTTTCCTTTAATGAAATTCCTCATGAATGTACGATTTATTTGAACAAAGAATTGGCTAGGAAACAATTGGCTATGAAAGAATTGCCAGATGAATCGAAAAAAGTTATTCGCAATTACATTGGAGATATTGGTAAGAGTAAATTTTTTGAAACTGTTTGCATTGTTCCAAACATGATTGTTCTTGTTGCTCCTACAGGTGAGTCAATTGACATCAGGATTCGTGATGAAAAATTGCTCATCATGGTGAATACCGATTCACCAGAAAATCCTTCTTCCTACACCGAGGAATGGGAAAGAAATAAATATCAAACAAATCCAAAAGATAAAATTTACTATCAAAGAATATCACTTCCTTGTTCTAAGAGAGAGAGTTAAAAATATATCATGAGGTATATCCTTGTGGAGTATTCCACAAGGATTTTGATTTTATTGATTTGATAAAACGAGGTATTTGGTTTTAAGGAAGGTGATTAATGGAACAGCCTCATTTTATATTTTTTGGGGAAGGCGATTCTCTGAGAAGAAAAGCGCCAACTGAGGAAGAGAAGTTGGTTCTTGTAGACAGGAAAGCCAAAGAGAGTCCTTTTCACAAGTTTGTTGGAAACGACAAGGCAGTGAAGAAGTTGCAGGTTGCGGCCTATCATGCTTTGGGTCACCCTAATCACATGATGAGGGATTTGAGCTTTAGCATATTTGGGCCAGCAAGTGCAGGAAAGACGACTTTGGCAAGGATCTATGGTGAAGCAGTAAGGCTCCCATTCATCGAAATAAGTCCAAAGGGTGTTAAGGCCCTTGATGATGTATTCGACTTTATAGACGGTGTTTTAAGCCGTGCAGGTATTGGATTGGTTGATTTAGATGAAGGCGAGCATGTTTTGCCTCCCTGTGTTTTGTTCTTTGACGAGGTCCATGCTTTATCTGATGGAATCATTCAAGGTTTGCTCAAGGCTACCGAGTTTGGCGATGCCATCATGCAGACAGAGAGCGGAAGGATTCTGGACACATATGCGGCAACATGGATGGTTGCCACTACAGATGAGGGAAAGTTATTTGATGCATTTAGGACTAGGTTTAATCCAATTCATCTTCAATATCTTGGCAAGAAGGATGTTGCGAAGATTGTAGGAAATAATCATCCTGATTTGTCTGAGGAAGTCTGCAACCTTGTTTCTCATTATAATCCAAGGGTTCCTAGGCAGGCATTACAATTTGCTAGGTACATGGAAATGTATAGGAAAATGCATAATGACATGTCGTGGAAAGAAATAGCCAAGTCTGTGGCTAATGACGAAGGAATCAATGAATATGGATTCAATGAGAATCAGATGAAGGTTTTGAAGAACCTAGAGGGTGGCGCTGTCAGTAAAAAGAACTTGGCTACGATGATTGGAAGGAAGGAAGAGGAGCTTGAGAATTACATTATTCCAACATTGATTGCAGAAACAGAAGATCAGAGTTCTCTGATTAAGAGCAGTCCCCGAGGTTATATTCTTACTGATGAAGGAAGTCGTCTCTTAGTTGACATGAGGTTGTTTGACCAGTTAGCTCATGATCTGAATGGTCCTTCTGTCAACATTGATCCCAAGTATGTAATTGTGGAAGTACTTAAAAGACTTGGTAGTGAAGAAAAAAAGAAATCATTCATGAAAAGTCTGATCAAAGAAATCGAATCTATGATTTAATTTCTTTGAATCAAGGTTAACAATAAGAGAATTCATATGGATTCTCTTATTTTATTTTCAGTTGTTTGCAGAGTACAAGTGCGTAAGTTGATTTTACGCACTTGTACTTTGTCTTCATCGTGAGTTTTTGAAACTGCTTCGGATTGGGAAGAAGCAAAGCCGATATATGGGTGCAACCAATCATGTTGATCACTAATTCTTGAAACTGCTTCGGATTGGCAAGAAGCAAAGCCGATATATGGTTGAGGAGAATTCAATGCCAGAAGACAACAAGGTCAAGACTTCTGAATGTATTGCTGGTGATATAGTTTACACAAATTTTGCGGGGTTGAGTCAGAATTACGAACCTCGTGATTGTGCATTTTTCCATTTGTTCAAGTGGAAGGTTATTCTTCCTGAGTATTCATTGTGTGCCAGAATCCAAGATAATGGTTCTTTTGATGAGAAGCCAGTAATCATGGAAGAGTGCTACAAGACTAAGAAAGAAGCACTCTTTGCTTGTGCCCAAAGGCTACAAAGTTTTGTTGACAATATATCAGGTACTATCAATAAGGCACTTGAGCAGGCAATGCTCATCATTGATAAGGAGTAAATCATGAGTAGTTTGGTTGATTCTTTGAAGAATTCTCATTTCATTTACGACTTTGGGAATGGTGTTTCCAAACCTGTTCATTATGTCAATCGTGATAGTTCGGGTAGGTGGAATTTGGCACTTCCTTATTGCAGGGAAGAAACTGGCAAGTACATTGCTGGCCAAAGGGAAGAAAGCGGTAATATCCGTTTTTATATCAGCAAGTCTGATATGAATTTCGCAACCATTGATGAAATGGCAGAATGGTGCGTTGAAAATGATCGTAGTATTGTTTATCGACTTTCTTCTCAATCCAACGATTCTTTCAAGGTTGATTATGAAACGATAATTGGTTTGAGGTCTAAAAAACCAACAACTGCCAACATCAATTCTTTTCTCAATGCAATTGGTTTGGGATTCGTCAATGTCACAAGAGCTAGGAAAAACAGAAGATTATCAGGTCGTGTTGATTATGATCGTCTTGATTTAACTTATAGCATCAACAGTTTAAGACAACGAAATTTTAATTTTAATCTTGAATACTATGACGAAAAATCTTTTCACTTATTCAGTTCTTTATTGAAGCTTTTGACTCTACATCATTCTGATTCAATAGTTCAAGACAACAATTACTTTCTTGGTTTAAGCAACTTTGGTCGTGATAGTTATGATTTGGTTTTGGGTCATTTTTTAAGGTCTATAAAGACCCAGAATTGTACGAGTAATAATTTTGATCAGAATTCTTTTGATCCCGAAAGGTTAGGTGAAATCAACAAGTTTCTTTTCCCTGCTCAGTCTATAATGCTTGCTCATATTTCATCTGAGGTTTTGAATAATCTTGACAAGTATCAATTAGATCCAATGAATCCTAGTCTTTATATTAAATCGACAGTTGTTGATTCTTGGGGATTGAAAATTAATTATACAAACCAAGGGGCAAATCCTATTCATTATGGATTTGACTATTTCTACTGTTCTGATTATGGATATTCTCCAAAAAGATTTATCTCAGGTTTTGTTAAAAATAGTCCTGTTGTGGAAAAGGTGAAAGAGCTTTTCCAGATGTCTGTTTCTAGAATGGATGAATGGAGGAGCAATCTTGCTTCAAGGTTGAAGAGGACTTCATCATGACAATTAAAAAAAAGGAAAAGGATTGGCCTAAAAGTGAAAAAGAACTCAAACCCTTTTCCGTTAAAAATTTTCATTTCTATACTTGTGTTTTTTCTTCGAGCATAGATCAAGGTTTTGTGTATTACCTTCAAAAATTTGATTGGAAGGGAATTCTTCAGATAGAACAAAATAGCCCTAGATTCAAAAACATAGAAGAAGCATATGATTACATTGGAATGCCTTTTGATAAAACTGTTTCGGAATCGGAAGAAGCAAAGCCGATAAAACAAAGAAGGGGGAATCACACATGAGTAGTGAAACAGAAGCCAAGTTGATTGCTGTTTGTGAAGACATCAAGTCTTCAAGTCAATTCCGAGAAGCAGCAGATGCCATGAGAAATGGCACAAGCATTGTTTTGTCGAGGCTCAAGAATAATTTTGGTTCAGTAATCAATGATTCTTGTGATAAGGATGTTGCGAACCTTAAAGAAAAGATTACATCTCAGCTTGAGGGCTATTGTAATTCTTGGGTCAACAATCAATCTAATCAATTAATTGTTTTCCCAGAAGGGACAAGGTTTGTCCATCGTGAAGGTAGAGATGTTAACATTGTCATTGAGCAGAAGCCAACTGTTCGTGTGATTAATTTTCTTGGTCAAAACTACAATGTGGCATTGCCTTTCGTGCAATTCTACATTGTTTTTTCGGCGAACAATAACAACACCTTGAGGTTGACTCAGGTGAGAATTTCTGGGTCGAAGAAACCAATTTCTTCTCTCGATTCCAATGTTGAGCGTTTGCAGTTGCCCAACATGGGAAACAGTTTGTGTCTTGGTGATATTATGAATCACGCAAGTAGTTCTTATAATCTGGAAGTTGATATTTCGACGAAGTGCAATGAAATAATCAACCTTTTCTGGCAGAGTGAGTTCAACATTGACTTATCCGAGTATTTCAGGATATGGTTGGATAGAAACTTCTCACAAGAATACCGTAAAAACGGTGATAATGGCAGCAATGTCAACATTCATGGTTGCATGGCAGCATGGCACAAGAAAAGTGCAGCAGATCCTCTTTTTGTGCTTTCCAATAGTTGCCTTTATGAATCTTATGGTCCTGTTAGTCAGTTTATTTCAAGTGACTATAGTAGTCGCAATAATCGTGCTGTTCTGCTCAACAACATTACAGGCGTAATTCAGAGAGAGACTGAAAATTATGTCTCAAGTGTTATCAGCAATCTGAATAGTGTTGATGTTGCAGAAGAGAATAGAAATTCGGCTCATTTAACAGTACTGACAAATAATTTGAATTATATGGTCAATCAAGCCTATTCCAAGCTTTGGAAAGTTGCTCATTCCGAGCATAAGGATAAGGTCTTTGAAGACGAGAGCAGGCTTATTAATTTGGAGAGAGATATTTCCGTTAGGGAAAGGAATTTGGGATACCAGATCAGCAATTTTAATTCTCAGAAAGAGTCTTGGGACAATCTAAGGAACCTTGTTCAGCTTGAGCTTTTCAACATTTACAACTATTTGCAAGATGAGTTGAAAAGTGTTGAATCCATTAAGGCCAAGTTGCAACAGAATTTTGATGAACAAGGTGCTGTTCTTTCTAAGCCTCGCCGTGGAAGGCCAAAGAAGGAATCTCTTCCTCCAGATATTGAGAAAAGCATCGACTTGGTAGCAAGCAGTGGTTGTCTTGTTGGTCCTAATGGTGAGACTCTGAGAAAGCGTGGAAGGCCAAGGAGAGTTTCTTAATCATCAACAATTAAGGAGAATCAATTATGTCGATTGTTACATTTCCAGTTTATTTAGCTTCTAATGGTTTTACTCCTCCTGAAAATGGAACATATTATGTTGTTGCCAAAGACGGCATTTATCTCCGAGTGGAGAGGCTACATGGTTCATCTCTTGTCAAGGTTGGCTCCATTCCTTTTCTTGACAATGCAAAGCTGAATACAAAGTTCACTTTGCCAAACATCCCTGTCAAGATCATGTATCAGGCAAAGACATTCTTCAGAACTGTCTTTTCCAATCACAGAAGCGAGTCTTATTTGACTCTTCTTTATTCAAAGAAGTTGAATGACTATAAGCTTTGGTGCCCAAAGCAAACAGTGAGCTATTCTTCAGTTGATTACGACAGAACAGATACTGTTTCTTTTGAGGAGCGTGATTATATCGGCAGCGAAGGTGCTGGATGGCAGATGGTTGGAACTATTCACTCTCATTGTGATTTTAGTGCATTCCACAGTGGAACTGACGAGGCAGACGAGGCCAGCTTTGATGGTATTCACCTGACATTTGGCCATGTTAATTCCGACAAGTTTAGTATCGCAAGCAGCATTTGCTTTAACAACAATAGAACGAAAATGAATCCAACAGATGTCGCAGATGGACTTGTTGCTGATTCGGAAGAGGAAGTTACGGAAAAAGAAGAATATAGTCATCGTGGGTCTGTCTACGAGCGTACAACCAAAAGAACTGAGTATTGGTTCAGACTCGATGAACTCAATGAACAAGAAAAGTCTGATCATGCTGAATTCTTGGCAAATGTCCTTCCAGTTTGGATGGAAAAAGTAACCAAGTTCGTCTCACCAATCACTGATTCTGCTCCTAGCTCTTCTTGGACTTATCAAGATATCAAGTCCAAGAAGGATAGTGATGACGAAGAATGGTATGATATGTGGAAACTTAATCAACACAACCGTAGCCGAGGTAGAGACTCAATCTACAGGTCAGAAGAAAATTACTACGGAATTCGTGAATGGGATGGTGATTGATATATCTTGATATCAACCCATCTTTTATAAGTTCTGTTAAAACTGCTTCGGAAAGGGGAGAAGCAAAGCCGATATTATGTTGTGAGTGAAAGTTTTAAGGGGGGTTGATGATGCAAAAGGTTAAGGTTGTAGGGACAGGAGGAATTGGATTGTGTCTTCTTCCTGTCCTTTGTCGTTTCATTAATTACGAGGCCAAGAAATTTCCTGTTGCCGAGGTCCATCTAATAGATGGAGACGAGTTCGAGGCAAGGAATGCCGAGAGGCAAGACTTTAACGAGATTGGCCCCAAGGCAACAGTCACTGCCAATCAGTTGAGACAAAAGTTTGGAAGGATCAGGATTGTCGATCATCCTGTTTTCCTTAGCGAAGACAATATTGTTCCTCACATTCGTGAGAACGACATTGTGATTTTGGCTGTTGACAATCACAACAGTCGTAAGATTGTGAGTGACAGAGCTATCGAGTTAAACAATATCACGGTGATAAGTGGTGGTAACGATCTTCATGATGGCAATGTGTTAATTCACATTCGTCGTGATGGAAAAGATTTGACTCCTCCCCTTGCATCACAATATCATCCAGAGATTGCAAGTCCTGACGACTTGCATCCTAGTCAGTTGAATCAGCCGGGTTCTTGTAGTCGTCAGGCTGAACAAACTCCTCAGTTGGTGATTGTGAACAATCTGATTGCAGCGAATATGCTTTCAGCATTTTACAATCTCACCGATAGTGAGGTATTTAGAAGTAAGGTTTTGAAGAGTCCTGAGAAGTATGGAGAGGTTTTACTTGACATGGTGGTCATGTCAGGTGTTGTTCGTGATCGGTTTGTTTCCTGATTAATGGGGGTTACCATGAGCAATACTACTGGTTTTTCTAACAGCGTTCAGACTAATGAATCTTTGGGCCAATTGGCTCAAAGTCTTGTAAAAGTCATCCATGGTACGGCAGATGGGATGTATCCCTTGGCCAACCACACTGTTGCTGCTGTACGCAACACATTCTCCCAGACTCACAATATCCCAGCAGATGCTGTGGCCTTTGTGAATGGTGTTAAGGTTGGAGATGACTTTCTCATTACTGAGAACTCAACACTTGAGTTCATCAAGCAAGCTGGCAAGAAGGGTTAATTCTGCCAGCGGGTGGGGGGCAAAACCACCCTCCTCCCACCCACTCGTACAGAGGGTGAAACCATGTTCTATGTGTGAGAGAAAATTCAAGGTGCTTGAATTTTCTCTTATTGGTTGCCCAGATCGTTTCCAGACGGTCTGCAATGGGGTACTCGCAAGGCAACTGGGCATGGCGAATAAACGGCAGGTGAAAGGTCGTCAACTGGTTAGGCGATTGACAGTAATCTGCTAGTGCCTTCTTTCAACCATCTGGATTTTTTCAGATGGTTGATTTTTTATTTCTCGATACAAGTCTGGCAGGTTTTTTGGGGCAAGATGTTATTGTCCTAAAGGGCATGACCTGCCAGACTTCAAAAAGTTCTTTTCATAATCTTGAGTAGAGTATTCTACAAGGCCCCCTCCTTGCACAAAAGCAAGGAGGGGGCCTTTTTTCGTTTCCAAGTCCAGCAATTTGTCATTTTATGATCAATTCAAATTGAGATATTATGATGATGCTAGAACACAATAGGAGTCAAGGAAATGTTCAATATCGAATCGAATTGGGGAAGGGCCGCTGTAACCGAAATGAGTGAAGTGATAATCAATAAAAACAAACCTCCTCACGATGCATTGATTGCAGGAATGTTCACACATACAGGAACTGACATCCACTTTGGTGGACACTATCAGAGGACATTGTTTGAATACACATTGGCAGCTTATGTGAACAGGATTTGCCAGAAGAGTGGAATAAAATCAATTGGCTCAAGGATTATAAATGTTCCTCTCAAGGGAACCAATGTTTACGAACACTCATTTGAGAGCAAGGATAAGAAAGTTTTTTGGTGTTATCAATATGGATTTTGCCCAACAAATCCTTTTGATCATTTGACACTAAGCATTCTTGAGAGAGGAGTTACTAAGGGTTGTAGGAACTGTAATTACAAAGGATTTACTGATGATGATATTGAATGTTTTAACTGCCGAAATGGAGCAGTAAGAAACTTAATTCTCAATAATCCTGAATACAAAACATTCAGGTCACACAGTTGGGAAATTTTCAAGGATTTGATCGGTGAAGAAGAAACTAATGTTCTTGAGAAGTTCAGAGATCATTACATCAAGTTCCACACTGATGATTTTCTTTATAAGCAAGAATTTTCCCCAGTCATGAGAGAATATGTTGATTCTGATAGATTTGGGGACTACTTTGAGGTTGACTTGGAGCGTGATCTTCTCATGCTTTATCGAGATGATGAGCCAGAAGGATCGACATATGAAGATGATGAAAGCGAAGATCAGACACAAGATGACTGATTTTGGAGAGAATGTTTTAAGACAGTTGTTTTCAGAAAGAGTTAAAATTATGGATAGCCATTCCCAAATTAAAATGACGAAAACTACTTTATTTTCGGAAAATAAAGAAGAATTATTTTGGGTATGGCTTGAATATGTAAAGAATATAGGTTCAAATAAAAATGAAGGAAATTAATCATGTTGAACGAAGCTGCATCTAAAAGTCTTACTCGTGTATTAGGCCACTTTGAAAACAATTCTTTTTCCATTGTATCAGCATCAAGAGGAATATACGGCAAGGAAGAGAATAAGATAAGAACAGAGAATCTTATATCAGATGTTAGAGGTGGTGGATTTGGTTTTGTGAAGATGAAGGGTCGTTATGTAGAAGGATATGGAACAGAAGGAGAGAAGAATCCTGTCCAAGAAGATGTTTTGTTTATTGCATCTAAGCCTATGAAGGTGAATACGGAGACAACTCCAGAAGATGAATCTAGGCACAATGATGAAGTGAATTCTAAATGGAATGAAGAGTTTAAGCAAAATATGATGAAATTGGGAAACAAGTATGATCAGGAATCAATTGTTTTCAAGCCTTATGGAGAAGAAAAGGCATATTTGATTGGAACAGTAGATATTGATGAGAATGGTAAGAAGGTTTGGCCGGGACATGGTAACATGATAGAAGTTGGTGACATTCACCCCGGCAAGGCTGGAATGTTTCATACAATGTTGTGGAAAAACAAGAGGACATTCACATTTGAAAGCGTAGAATATCCCAAGAGCTTCATGGGATCATGGTCTGAATTCCTCCATAGAAAAGCTATCAATGAAGGAAGGGCTTAAACTGCTTCGGATTTCCTAGAAGCAAAGCCGATAAGGTAGTGAATCAAAGACCTCGTAGCTCAGTCCGGTAGAGCAACGCACTTTTAATGCGTGGGTCTTGGGTTCAAATCCCAACGAGGTCATGTTCAGTTAAAAAGGGGGCAATATGACTGCTACTGCTACTAAGAAAGAACAGAAACAAGTTAAGGAAATATCATCTGAAATTGTCATGAAAAACCTTCATGACAAGATTGGCATACCAGATAACTATAGCCACAGTCGTGGATTCAATGTCTATGACAACAGATGGCGCATCAATGTCTACTCATTAGTCAAGACAGATATCCCAACTCTTATCAAAAGGCTCTTTATTTCTAACAGCTACTTTGTTGAAGTTGATAAAGAAGGCCAAATAGTAAGGCCAAAAGAAATCCAAAAGATTAAGTAATACAAAAGACAGGTGCAGCACAAAACTGCACCTGTCTTTTTTTATGCCCATTGAAAACTTCTTCGGAAAAGGAAGAAGTAAAGCCGATAATCTGTCAGGAGGACACAATGAATAACAGCATCGCAACTAAGCAAACCCGTGAAAGAGTCGAAGCTGGAAAGAAAGTTGAGTCAGCAATTATTGCGAAACTCAACGAGATAGGAATGAAACTATCTCAACCAACAAACAGCGAAGACATATTACAAAAAGTTGATGCTTGGTATGTAAACAAGCAAGGAAAGCGTGTTGGAATACAAATCAAGTATCGTGAATCTGGAAGTGATCTTTTGTTTGAAGTCTTTGATACATTCGTTGAATTCAAGAGTGACAAGAACAAAATGGGAAGAGACATGATTGGATTGGCAAAAGAATATGCAGTCCTGATTGAAAATAAGATCATTATTGTTGAGAAGCAAAAAGCAATTGATGTGATCAATGAAATGCTCGACGAAGCAAGATGTAATGGTTGGTCAAAGTCGAATGGAAGAACAAAGACTCTTTTCTATGAATCTGATAGATGTGAACTGCAAATGAAGTTGCAGGACGATCCTGCTGACGGAAGAAAGAAGATTGTGGCATACATCCCCAAGGAATTTTTTCAGGCTAACCTATCTGTCTCAGTTTAGGAGAATCTGATGAAACCTAAGTACCAGAGTGACCAGCAGATAGCCGATTCTTATGGAGTTCCCTTTATCTTCGATGACGAAATGGAGTATGTCAACGAAGATCAGGATGTGAGTATCAAAAGAATAGTTGGAATGCACAATGTAGTAACAAAGTGGATCGAAAAGAACAGGAGAATACCATCTTCAAATCCCAATGCTGAAAGGGATGAACGCAAGATGGCTGGATGGTTGCGTGTCGTCATGTTCTATAAAGAGATCATGCTAGACCCGCAAGATGAACATCGTGATGAAAGATTACACAACAATTTCATCCACGATTATTGCCAGACAATTATCAGAACAGGTTCATTACCAGAACAAGAATACAAGGAGCAAGATCAATGAAAGCCAAACTGCCTAGAGTATATGATTTCGTTGTAAGAAAGCCATTCAAAAGTGAAAATGATAGCTTTGAAAAAGGAAAAAAGTTCAAAGCATTCGTCAAATCATTTGTAGTTAAAAGTAATGAAACAGGATGGATTGAAATGTTTCGATTCGTCTCAGATGACGACTCATTTACCCCATTTGAAACATCTTGCCAGAATGTTAAATTTGCTACCGATGAAGTAGAGGTGAAGGACAACTAAGAAATTGGCTTTTATTATGTAAGAAAATTAGTGTATTTTCCCTTTGTCATTGGCAATGATTGCCTCTGACAAAGGGAGTTTTTTTTATGGTCAGATTTCTTTCGATGGCCACAAAGGCTTTGCATAAGGTTTTTGAATCACTTGTTCTATATGCAATAAGTGAAATGGCCAAGGGCCAACAATAGGAGAATTACCATGAGAAGCATGATGCTTTTGGTTGTTCTAGTAGCAGGTTGTTCTTGCTTAAACAAAAATAATGATTTACCACCAAACTGCACAATCATCTATCCCGGCCCAAGAAGGATAGTTGAAACACTACCTCCTCCTGAATTATATCAGGATAGAGACTTACCACCAGCAGGTCCACCAATACCATTAAATACTGTCCCTGCTCCTGCAATGCCAACAGGAAGAGTCAAGGTCATCGAAGTAAGACCAATTCACATTTATCCACCATTGCCTCCTGATCTCCCAGAATGGCAAGAACCAAAGATCATAATCCCCAAAGATGGTAATCCAGTTTTGAGGGCTAAGGTTGTAAAGACTAATCTCAAGTTAATCATTACTGAGAACCCACCTTATAACGGCCCTCCAAATTTAGGATGGGAAATTTGCTGGAAATGGTGACAATTTTGAGCCTTGTAGAGTATTCTACAAGGCTCAATCATTTCCTTTAGAAAACTCCTTCGGTTTTGCGAGAAGTAAAGCCGATATAAATATGTCTCAAACAACAGGAGTCAAACATGAAAAAGTTGGCAGCACAGGTCACAGTCAACATCACATTCCTTTTTGCGAACAATGAAACCTTTACAATCTCTGCTGATGAAACAGCAAGAGACAAAGTGATGCAATTGAAGGCAAGAATCGATGAGTGGGGAACACCTATCTCTGTACAGACTGGAACTAGCCTGCAAATCTGCGGGGCTAAAAAGTCATCAACACCTAATTAATGGAGTCTGACAATGACAAGCAATACGCCTTCTTGTTTCAATAATTCCGATTTCATCCATATAACTGAAATACTGGAACATCTAAAGAAACATAAAAAAGCTTTGGAATCAATACTTGAAGATTTGGACATTAACGATCAATACTATGACGAATTGTTAAAAATGATGAACAAGATGATATCAACTGGTAACTTCACAATAGAATGTTGATATTATTTACAATGGAGAATAACATGAAGGCCAATTACCCTTTAGAATTCGCCAAGTTATTGGGTTTCTTTGGACTCGGATACTTTGGATTTATGTACTTCCGTTCAGCAATATACGCAATACCACTTGCTATGCTTGGAAGTGCAATAGTTAGTGTGATCTATACTTCATTGAAAATTTCCCAACTGTGGAAAGTGAATAACAAGGAGAATTAATATGTTTGATAGTGAAAGGGAACACAAAGATTTCTGGTATGACAGTCCATACCAACACGCAGTTCACCAAGCAATTGTTGATGCAGTTGATAAAGGTGATGAGTCACCTTGGCTTCTCACAAATTATGACACATGGGTTGCAAACCCAAACTATAAAGGCCCACCAAACCCTCCTCATCCTGAAAGTTATTATGACTAAAGGAATATCATGAACATCTTTGTTCTTTCTCATGATGTTAATCAAGCAGCAAAGTGGCATGTAGATCGTCATGTTGTCAAGATGCCACTTGAATCGGCTCAAATGCTTTGCACTAATTTAAGCCAATTAAAAATAGAAAATCCATACCTTCCAGTTCATGCTAAACATCCATGTACAATTTGGGCTGGCCAATCAAGATCCAATTTCAAATGGTTATGTGATTTGGGAATAGAACTTTGCAAGGAATATACTTTCCGATATAAGAAGGTTCATAAGTGTGAAGAAGTAATTAATTATTGCATGAGATTTATTGATATTTTCCCCAATTGTGGAATGACACCATTTGCACAAGCAATGCCAGATGAATTTAAGAACGATAATCCTGTCAAGGCATATCGTGACTATTATGTGAAAGCCAAAAATCATTTACATAAGTGGACACTAAGATCAGTACCTGAGTGGTGTAATAGCACAGAAAGGAACAATAATGTACAAGATTGATTTCTCTAATGGTGATAGCTCTTCAATTTATGCAGATTACGATTCAGTAATCGAAGCTGTTCGTAAACTTTATGGCAATGATGTAGAAATAGGTCATGATGGTGACCTATCTGATGGAGGAGATAGAACATTAATCTGGGATAACGAAGAAGATTCTCTTAATGATTCTGGATATAAAGCAGTGGCATCTATAAGGAAATCATAAAGTAAGGAGTAATTAAGATGTGGACACCATTCCATCTGGTTGAATCGTATGACTTCGATATAACACCAAGAAAAGAACCTATACATGATAAACTTGGTCCAAATTACGACCTAAATGCTGCCATGGCAGATGCAAGACGCACACTCGATCAAATCCTGAGACTCTGTGGTCAACCTCCAGAAGGATCGCTCCTTCGTATCGATGAGACCCTTCGTATCGATGAGAAATTGGAACCACATATTTTAATATGTCTTACAATAAGATTTACATTTAACAAAGAATCAAAAGAACACTCAGATTATCTAGTCAAACTTTTTTATAACTTTCCTGAAAAATATGATTCATAGTATATCACAATTCTCGTAGAGTATTCTATGTGCCTCGTAGAGTATTCTACAAGCTCGTAGAGTATTCTATGTGCCTCGTAGAGTATTCTACAAGCTCGTAGAGTATTCTATGTGCTTATAAATTGATATCACAATTTATAAAACAATCATATTATCTCGATTATAAAAACTGCTTCGGAAAGCGGAGAAGCAAAGCCGATATTGTGGTGTAACCAACAACGATAACCAAAAAGAATGGAGAAGGCGATGAGCAAGATCGTTTCCAAGGACTTTGTTGTGGCAGGAAACGCTACCTTCACATTAGCTCTTCCTGAGCATTACGCAGTAGAAGAGGCACTTAAGCCTCATTATACATTCAAGGTGCGGTTCAAGGAAGGGACAAACGGATTCAAAGACACATATTTTGTGTCTTTGCTAACTGGACCAGATAATTACGCTAACTACACCTATCTGGGAATGCTTAACCCAGATAATGGTTCAGTTCGCACGACAGCAAAGTCGTGCATGAATGGCGAAAGCCTACCAGTTCGACTTCTCAATCGTGCATTGCAGTTGATCTGGGAAAACAACCCAGAACCACTGATTGAGAAGGGATTTGCAGTCCATCATGAAGGGAAATGTGGCCGATGTGGCCGCAAACTAACAGTACCTGAGTCAATCGAAACTGGACTTGGGCCTGAATGTGCTGGCCGTGTTGGCCGCAACTCCACAGAAGAGTCCTACTGATTATCACTACACCCCCCTGCCTCAAAGCAGGGGGGCCTTTTTTTTTGGCCAAAATTTTATCATATTAGAAAACTGTGATTAATCACATTTTCATTTATGCAAATCCAAGAATGACAAATTATGAAAATGAAATATAAAGATTTTATTTTATGATGATTTTTTATGGATGAATATAAGTGCTGCAATGAAATTATAAGTTCTGCACTGAAAATCTGAACTATCCCTTACTGAAAATTATGTGTTGTGATTATTTATTGATTTCAATTATTCCTGACAGATAAATTGTTGGCATTTCTTTCCAATCTGTAAGCATATTAGATAATGCTGGTTTACCACCAGCAGATCTATTGACGGCTATTGTGATGTGTTTAATTTTATTTCTGCTTGGCACATCAGTCTTAACTTCTATTGCAATGTTCTTATCATCTTGAGCAATTTTATCAGCTATAAGATGAACTTCTTCACCAATTCTTGCTTCAATATCAGGGCTTGGTTTACCAAGATCAATCGTCATATGATGACAAATCAACTCCCATTCAGAAGGCAATTTACTGAAAATTCCCAACAAACGCATCCTGCTTTCTTTATCCAGATTAACAGCACTATACATAAAACCACCAGTTAGAGTACAAGTATATATGAAATGATTTTTTTGCTTTTACAAACTTGTACTTTCAGTTTACATCTTACACACTTGTACTCCAGACTTACCATCAACAAAGCAATTCTGGACAAGCAAGTCTATTGACCAAACTGCTTCGGAAAGCGAAGAAGCAAAGCCGATATTATGGTGTAACGATAACCACAAGGAGAAAGACAATGGCAACTATTCGCTGCGAAGAATTGAAATACAAAGGGAAACTTTTTGATGTGACCTTTGGTTACGAGTTTACTGTTGATAAATGGAATGATGTCGTGATTCACAAATGTGACATCTGGTTGGAGAAAATCGGTTTTTACGATGAAGACCAAGACAAAGTGATTGAATATAAACCAGATGATATTGAAAATAAGGAAGTGATTGAACTTTTCCCATACGACAGTGTTTATAAAGACCTTGATCTTGAAAAAGTAGTCGAAGACTACTGGCAAGGAGTTAAAGACGGTCATGTGGGCATCTAATTGCGAAAGGAACTTGCAATGAAAATCAAAGTTCGATTCCATCTCGCCAATGGCGAAAACTACAGGAAATGGCAAGTCAAAGTTGGTTCAGAGGTCAATTACTATGATCCTGAATCAACACGAATCGTCATGAAAGAATGCAAGCTGAGGAACAGTAAGAAAATAGCAAATCAAATCAATCAAGGCGCAAACAAAACAGTATGCGCTTGGATAGAATGCCAAGATCTGGAAATCCAAACTGTAAAAGAAGAACTATCATCATCTGCTATCACATACAACCCAAGAGTACAACCAAATTGGGTTGAAAATGGCAAAGATGTAGATAACGAAAGATATCAAGTACTATACACAAATGGTAGAGGAGTTTATCGTCCTTCTTAATCTGGACAAGATTGTCCCCTTTCCAAACTGCTTCGGAAAGGGGAGAAGTAAAGCCGATATATGGGTGTAACCAATCGGCAAGGAGAAAGACAATGATTTTTATTCCAAAGTGTGACATTGAGATGATGGCTCAGGTTTCGGCAGAATTATTCAGGAATAAGTGTCAAATCAAAGTGACACTTGAGTGTAACACTCATTGGAGAATTGAAATCCTGAGTGTTGATGAGTAACAGTTCTAACAGTAACAGTTCTAACAAGGAGAAAGACAATGGCTAAGATTACGATTGATATTGAAGACCAGCTTCCTGATCTCGTCAATGATGCGATTGATGGAGTAAAAGAAATTCTCAAAGATTATGTCGAGGAAAACAAATCAGATAGCCTTCCAGATATAAGCGATCTGGACTACTCTGGTTCAGTACATGAACTTATTGATGGACTAATCCCTGTATATGATAAAAATATTGAAGATATATGGTATCTTCACAAGAAAGATTTGATCAGATCATACGAAGATTCAGGAGTGGGTAATAACCCCATGGAAAATAATGGATTGTCTGCCATATACTTCTACTTGAATCAGGAAGTGAACAACTGGTATGGCGACAATGCTCAAGATTACTTTGATGAAATTGCCAAAGTTGATATTGTAGAAGAATAAAAGTTGATATAAGAGGCAAGCAGTAAAATGCTTGCCTCTTTTTTTTGGTTTCCATTTTTTTACACACTTGTACTCTCAAGCCAAATCAATTACAGACAAGATTGTCTTTTGTCTAAACTGCTTCGGAAAGCGGAGAAGCAAAGCCGATATTATGGTGTAACGATAACCACAAGGAGAAAGACAATGACTATGCCAATCATTCCTATCGATCACCTGAGCGTTGAAGAGCGTGAAATCGCTTCTGGAATTATTGCCAATCAAGGCAAGAATAAGGGTAGGCTTAGGGCTGGAAAACCTAAGATCGAATATTCCATTTTTGAAGAGAACGGCAGGAAGTTGCGACGACCAACTGATAAGACTGGTAAGGTTGCTTATCTTTGGCGAATGGTTGCTTTTCATGTTAGCCCTACTCCACAACACCAATGTCTGCCTGTATTGGCATTCGTTGATCTTCCCGGCACATATCAAGATGGTCAAGTTCTTGCAAAAGAACTTGATCTGATCGTAAATAAAATCATCGATGCAATGCCTCGCAAGGAATGGCAAGGCATTAACAGGTGGGCCAAGGCACTTGGTTACTAAGGAGAAAATATGAAAAAGTTTTGCAAACTTTTCTTCTGCAACAAAGATCATGATCATGATATCAATCTCTGCAATCAATGCAAGGAAGCATATGCAGAGATCAAAAGAGACGAAGCTATCTTCTTTCAAATAGATAGTCCAATCTATAAAACAGATTTGGAAAAAGCAGCACTTGATTGCAATGGCCAACCATAAGGAGAATTTAGTGAAGCACTATCCAATCGTCTTCTTGCAAGGAGATGAAGCCTACAATCTAATTGATCTTGATGAAAAAGATCGAGATCAATTCATCAATGCTATCAGGGAATATATCCCTGATGATCTGCCTGATTCTGTTAATGGTGAACCAGCAACATTGAACTATAGGATAAATTTCAGAACCACAATTGGAAGCAAGTTGTATCGGATTGGTTATACAACTGGTGATGGTGGTTGCCTTGGAATCGATCTTATTGATGATAATTAATTGTGCCATGCCCAGTTTTATAAAACAAACCGTGGAA
>Ga0208974_1000174_pt1 | contig 28471 bp, 22 predicted proteins | sample GreLakmeER15MSRF_FD_187699 | JGI IMG/M metagenome (GOLD analysis project Ga0208974, IMG submission 187699) | Freshwater lentic microbial communities from great Laurentian Lakes, MI, USA - Great Lakes metaG ER15MSRF (SPAdes) | ecosystem: Environmental > Aquatic > Freshwater > Lake | place: Great... | reverse complement strand
TGTCCTGACGTGTAAGCACTGTCGGTATAACCGTAACCGTAATAAGTGTCGCCTGTGGTGTAAGTAAAGTGGAAGTAATAAAGTTTTAAAGTAGGATCGGCCACTGTGCCGCCTGTTTCTGCAATGCTTGTAACATTAGTTGCGGTTTTAGCATAAGTAAATGTTGTCGTATCTGGTACACCTGTGATGGTGTAAGTCCCATCAAATGTAGTATTAATTGCGTCGACTGTGACACGGTCACCTGTTTTATAACCATGGGCAGTACCGGTGGTGATGGTCGCAACATTACTTGTTAAGGCAACATTCGTAATCGCTGTCGCCACAAAGTCAGCTTCAGTGTCAGTGGTGAAGCCTGTGGTCTTGCCAGCATAATTTGTGATGGTGCCTGATTCAGAACCGAGGCCTGTTTTACCTGAACCACTGACGCTACTATTCCAACCAACACCACCCGTATCTGCATCGTAGTAGGAATACACTTGTACTTCACCGGCCGTACCATAAGTGGTGTCATACACCCAGTCAATGGTGTAAGTGCCTTTGGCACCCGTCACTGAAGCGAGTGTCTGGCCTGACGTGTAAGGACTTGAACTGTCAGTTGTAGCAGTGGTGTAACTTAAATAACCGTAACCGTAATAGGTGTCGCCTGACGTGTAAGTAAAGTGATAATAATAAAGTTGTAATGCAGAACCAGAATTGGTAATAGTTGAAATGGTCGCGTCGTTCGCCGCATCAAAACCATCTGAGTCGCCATTGTAATCAAAGATTGCTCCGGATTCAGAACCTAGACCTGTTTTTGAACTCGCCTTAACCGTATTGTTCCAACCCAGACCGCCCGCATCATAGTAAGAGTAGACTTGCACTTCGCCCAAAGTACCATCGTATGAGTCATAGACGGCATCAATGGTATAAGTCCCTTTTTCCCCAACAATAGAGGCTCCGCTGACGTTGCCTACCGTGTAAGTATTTTTGGCGGCTGTACCGTAACCATAATAAATATCACCCCCCGTATCATAAGTGAAGTGGAAGTAGTAAGTCTGCAATGTGGTAGTTCCTGAAAGCGTTGCATCATCACCCGGATTAAAGTTATCTAATTTTGAACCCACGTAATTTGAGATGCTGCCTTTTTCACTACCAAGTCCCATCGTGCCAGAGCCAGTGACAGAAGTATTCCAACCCGCACCATCGCTATCGTTATAGCTCGTTACATAAACCTCACCTACCACGCCAAAGGTGGTGTCATAAATAGCATCAATGGTGTAAGTACCTGCCTCCCCAACAATAGAGGTGCCGCTGACGGGGCCTACCCCGTAAGTATTTTTGGCGGCTGTACCGTAACCGTAATAAGTGTCCCCTGAGGAATAGGTAAAGTGATAGTAGAATTCCTGAAGAGTATTAGTAGTTTCTAATGTTATTACGTCAGCTTCATAGTAATTACTAAAGCTATCAGCGGCTTTTCCGGTTAACGCATTGCGAACATTACCTTCTTCAGAGCCTAAACCCGTTGAGCCTGTGCCATCAACCGTCGTATTCCAACCCGCACCGTTAATCTCCGCATCGTAATAATTAGTGACGAACACTTCGCCCACGCTACCCACGTCAGAAGAATATTTTGCGTCAATGGTGTAACGCCCTGTGACCCCTAATTCATTGGTACGCGTCAGTGTTTGATTGACGGTGTAAGTGCCTGCAGTAGCGTAACCGTAACCGTAATAGGTATCATTGCTACCACTCCCTGCAACATATTCGTAGTGAAAGTAGTAGAGTTCTTTAGTCGAAGTCGACGTGCTGATAGTCGCTTGGGAGAAGGCATCGAATGCGTCCGCAGCGCCTGTTGTTTTAGAGAATACATTGCCGCGCTCACTGCCTAAGCCTCTTTCGCCTGAAGCGTTGACGATGGTGTCATCTAGTGCACCATTCGCATCGTAGTAAGATTTGACATAGACATCCCCCACTTTAATATTATCGGTCGCAGTGTCCTCAATATTAAAGACGTTTTCAATATAGTAACTACTACCTACAGCAATGCCTGTGATTGTGCTTGAAGTCTTGGTCGTATTTGCGGTATAAGTGCCAGCAGAGGCATAACCATAGCCTGTATAGAATTCACCTGAACCATAAGTATAGGTGAAGGTGTAGTATTGGATTTGATTGGTGGGCCTCACTACATTGAGGTCAGCATCAAAAAAATAATTCGCGTAGTCATAGACCCAGGTGCCAGCCCCCGTAGTTCTGCCGTCTGCTGCGACTGACCCTTCTTCCGAACCTAAGCCTGAAAGTCCTCTCATGTAAGGCGTCACAAAACTTCCCTCATCTACCACTGTGCCTGTGTCAGCAACGCTCGTAAAAGCATTTCCTGTTTTAGCATAAGTAAATGTGGTGGTGGTCGGCGCACCTGTAATGGTGTAAGTGCCATCAATCGCATCATGGCCTGCGGTATTGATCGTCACACTGTCTCCTGTGACATAACCATGGGCATTCGATGTGGTGATGGTGACGACATTACTTGTTAAAGCTACATTAGAAATATTAGAAATAGTAGTGTCGTAGTAGGTATTCACTCTTGTCAGCCCTACCACACCTATTTGGTCTTGGGTCACAGTGTCTATCGTGTAGTAACCTTGCGTGCCATTTTCAGTGAGGAGGGTATTAATTTTGTTAGCATTTGTGACACCCGTCATGTACTGATCGTAAGAACCAGCGGTCACATAGACGTAACCTGTGTAGTAGTCGCCTTGGTAGCCGGCAGTCGAAGAATCTATATCGCCGTATCTGTAAGTATAGGTGACAAGGTCTGCAATACCTGCGATGCCCACCCCCTCAACCATGATGGTGAAATTTGAAGTTTGCCCATTACTTAACTTATAAGTAAAGTCATCGGTCACAAAGCTTCCCAAAGCAATGCCGCTCGTTTTAGTTGGGTCTAAGATGTATTCGTAAGTGCCTGATGGGTTGAGTGTTAGGGTGCCGTATGTCCCTGTGATTTGATTACCCGCTGTAATATTGGCTGTTAACAATAACGAATCGACGAAGCTTGAGTTGGTATTAAAGCTACTCACAACCACACTCGCGTCATAAGTCCCTGAGACGACGGTGGATGCAGACAAAATGTCACCGCTCGACGCACTCAAAGTGTCAGTCGATGTGCTGATGAAGGTGGATGAATAAGTAGGTGTATCTGTGCGTAATGCAAGTGATGCAAAGTTAACCGTAAAACTTACCGTAGATGTTGCGCTTGCTGAGCCATCTGAGATGGTGTAATTAAATACATCATTGCCTGTGGTGTTGGAGTTGTAAACCTGCGCCTTACCAGTATCGATAACGTAAGTGTAGCTACCACTCGAGGCGATACTCAAGGAGCCAAATTGGCCTGAGACGATCGAGCCTAGTGCACCCGGCGTGTTATTCATATTGCTACTGTTATACGCCAACACACTTAATGCATTAGGAAAAGCATCGGCGTCAGTATCGTTCGTGAGCACGTTGCCTCTTGTGGGTGTCAGTTGTATCTCTGTCGCTGCTGCAATATCGGCGGCGGCTGACGGTGGAATATTGAGCTGGAGCGCTGCGAATGAGGGTGCATAAAAAGTGACAATATTGCCACCAATCGTGGTGACTACTTTCGTTTCAGCAAAAACATAACCGCTATTGACGGAACTCCTAATCGCAATGAGTTCGGATAAGCTCAGTTGTCGCACTGCATTAAACACTGTTTGTTGTTGGACAATCGCCTGCGCGTTAGATTGCTCAATGGTCAAGTTTTCAGTTTTTGTTTTGCTTGCTTCGATCTTACTTAATAGCTGATCGATGGAAGGATTGCCTGACTCTAAAAGAGATGCAGGCTTGGCTACCGTGTCATTCTGAATTTGGGTGGGAGCAACATAAGTCGGTGGTGTATAGGTCGCTTGATTGACTGAAACTGGCAAGCCCATCACTTGACTCAACTGATTCATGGTTAATAACGTTTGTCCGAATGTTTGTGCGACGGCTGATGGTGACATCTGATAAGGCTCGCTGGGTGGCGCAAAAAATCCTGTCACATTCACCGTCTGATTAGGCTGGTTGATCACAATCACGCCACCTGCATTTTCAATTTGCGCGAAGCTCTCATGGCCATCCGCATTTGGTAACAGTGTGAATTTACTTCCGTCAAGACCAGAATCCACTTCGCCAACCACTTCAGTACCACGCACCGCAATCGTGGCGGTCGAGGTGCGAACTTTCATAGTCGCCTTGTCACCCGGTGATTTAGCGATCGAACCTGTGACGAACATGAAAGCACCCTTGACAACAGAAGTGGTCATGGTGCCTGTTTTCGTCGTGTCATTGAAAGTCAATTCATCGAGCTTCATGCTCGCTTTGGCACCCAAGGAAAAACGTGAATCATCAATCATCGCGATACCGGCTTTGCCGTCACTGCTCGTCGAGATCATGTCACCTTGCAGGAGTTCGGTTCCAACTTTTGCGACAATAGTTTTACCATCACGGTGAATAAGAACTTCACCGCTAGCTACCAGTATTTTTCCTATGACTTTTTCTGCCATGACTTAATTTATAAAAACAGTACCCCATAGTTTACATACCTACTTATTATGCCATAGTCAAAACACTTTTAAACCCTAAAAGACTTGTTAAGTCCTTGATTAAATAAGGGCGGTCGATTGAAAAGCAAATGGGTTATGATGGAATATTGAAGTAAAATTTGTATCACTTTTTTGAAAGGATTTTTATCATGCAAGACAACACACTTTTTGCCGATGCGATCAGCAATATTTATGTCACGGGACCGCTCGTAAGGCTCGAACTGTCGCAAGTAGAACTCTCGACGGGCAAAGAAATTTCACAACAAAATTTAAAAGTGACAGGCTATGTCATTTTACCGATCGACGCCTTCGCGAACGCAGTTGCCATGCAACAAGGGCTCATTGAAAAAATGTTAAAAGATGGGGTATTGAAAAAAAGAGAAGCAGTAAAACCGACTAAACAATAACGCTCCTAAGCAGCTTACCTATAACGCGAAGCTCTGGTACTCAATTATTGGCAGGCGCTCACTTGTCCATGGCTAGGGCACGGGTATCCTTCGTTAGCACCGTTTGAAACACATTTCCCCGGTCCATCACAACTGCAGGCAGAAAAGCCTACGGACTGAAGATCTGTCGCGCATGGATCTGAACACATCACTAAAATTTGTCCAGGATCCCAGGCGGTATTGCCAATGACCATCCCACCCATATTAGGATCTGGTTCAGCCTGATTACCGCTGGCATCAAGCAAATAAGATGGTTTTCTAGTTCCTACTGTATGTTGATTTATATACACAGGCTCTCTTGAACTGCTGTTGTAGGCATTGACAGGGCTACTTGCATTCATCTCAGTGATCATGGTGTCAAGAAAATTACTGCAATTTGTATACACTTTGGTATCGATACCGGCCACGGTGGTTGCCACTTTCGTCTGGATGCCCTGACCAAAATTTGCAATGTTAGTAGCATTTACTTTAATACGCGTTTGTGTCACGTAGTTACCATAACCTACAGTGCCAATGGCGGCCAAGACACCGATGATGGCTACTACCACCAAAAGCTCAATCAATGAAAAACCTTTTTTTAATTGTATGGACGACATAGCAAGCATTATATGACTAAAAAATTAATAGGGGCACAACAAAAAAAGAGGGCGGTTAAGCCCTCTTTGCATTTTCAAAACTTCTTTAGTTTGAAGATTCAATCTGTCATTACTGGCAGCGAGCCTCATTTGTTCCAGCATATGTCGTCACACCAGGCCAGGCGTTAGCAGAGCACGCCAGACTTGCGCCTGGAACCAGTTGCTTATTGGCGTAGGTTAGAGCTTTTCCGTTACCTGCATTCCAGAAGAGTGAGCAAGTAGCGTGTCCGTAAGCTTCAAAATAATTGATCTCAAAGTAATAGGCTTCACCTGCAACTCTCGTCACAGTCCAAGGGCCTCCATTAAATGCGCCCCACCAGAAACCGGGACCTTGATCGATGTAGTTATTCAATCTAGTAAATGTAGGATTGGCAGGAGCAATACCAGGCGCTGTAGCAATGTCCATCATGAAGCCATCATCGCAAATATCCGCAAATTGAACAGTACTTGGTTGACCCTTGACCCCAGGCCACAGGATATAGCCGGCAAATAAGCCATGAACCTCATCGCCTTGGCCTGAGTTTAATACTGGGCCATACAAACCGTTAGGTGCTGCCCAATCAAAAGGCGTAGCGGCTGGTTGAAGGGCCCATGTGCCCGCAGATGTGCGGATCATCAAGTCTCTAAAGGCCCTCGTCTTCATTGTTTTGTAAGCAATCCCTTTGGCTGGTAGCGCGATAACTTTAGCTTGCTCCCTAGCTAATAAATCTTTGGCTGCCTGGATTGCTGCTTTAGCCAAACGATCCGCTTCAGCGGCTGCAGCGGCTGCGGCGGCTCTGGCTTGAGCTTGTTCAGCGGCTAAAGCTTCAGCGGCTAATCTCACTTTTTTGGCGGCTTCAGCGGCGGCTAGGGCTGTTAAGCGGGTACGTTCGGCTGCCTCGGCTGCTGCGGCTGCTGCGGCTAATCTCACACGTTCGGCTTCAGCGGCTGCCTCAGCTGCATGCTTTGCTTCTGCGATCACCCTCTGCTTGGCTTCTTCTTCAGCCGCCACCCTTTTTGCTTCAGCGGCTGCAGCTGTAGCTACCCGAGCGGCTTCAGCCTCTGCGGCTACTCTTGCTTTTTCTGCAGTATCAAATATCGCTTGGTCTCTTGCTCGCTTTTGCTCTATACATACCGCTGCTTGGCCATCAGCACAAACAGAGACGTTAAATGTAATGAGCTTACGCGCTTCTGTCGTTGGGTAAACTTTTGGATTACATGTGTTCGCGGTACAGCCCGGATACACCTTTGCAGCTACCACTTCAACCTCGCAAGTACCTGCCCTCAAACCCAAAGTAATCACACCCGCTGGAGACACTTGGCAGTCGGACGTACTCCCGTCTTTAAATGCAAATGAGAGAGGCGCGCCACCTACTGCGGTAACGTGGTTTTTTAAATTATAGGTAGACGAAACAGTATTGGTTAAATCAGTTTGAATCGAAGCGCCTTGAATATTATTATTGTCCGGCGTACCATTGGCTTCTCCCTCGCCAAACTCACCAATACCGCCTATACCATTGACCATCATTTTACTAGCGTCAAACTTGCCGCCCGGGAAAATTTTCTCTGATTTAACGACCCCTTCCGCCATTGCGGAACTAGAGAACGAGAAAATCACTAAAGTGATTAGCGTGATTAGGAATTTCATGATGGTTACCCTTAAAAAAGTTTTGGTTATTTTTAATCCACGAAAGATTACTCTACTACTTAAATAGTATGTTGTGTAAAGTTATTAGCTATAGAGTTATTGCCAGTTGTAAGTCATATTATATGAGGTGGTTGAATTTTGGCAACCCATCACTGTGACGACTGAGGGCGGAATGATATTTGTGTAACCAATATAAATTTGTCCGCGCGTTTCCAGCGAGCATTCAGTTGGCATCGGTGTCGTATTGTAAAATGAAATGGCATCTAAACCTCTTGCAGAGGTGTTGTAGGCATTCTTGAAGTTGTTCACCTGTAAGCTAACAGAATTAATGCACTGGGCCAGCGTCTCACAATCCTCATCCACGCCTGCTTGTTCGACGCCGTTGAGGGTGCCTAAAACGGCCACAATACTTTCCACATTACTCTTGACAACTTTGACTTTTGTTTGGCTCACATAGTTACCATAACCTACGGTTCCCACTGCGGCTAAAATACCGATAATGGCAACCACCACGAGCAGTTCGATTAAAGAGAAGCCTGATTGTAAAGATTTATTCATGGTTCTTGTCCCCGAAAAATTTAAAGCGTTCCTAAAGTTTACATGAATTTTCTATAGAAAATCAATTATATTAATTTTATTGTAAGTTAAACACTAATATTGTCACATTACCTTGACTCGAAGGCAGAATATCGAACGTATGTGTCAATTTTCTGATGATGGTGAGACCCATGCCACCGTATTCAGTCGGAGTAAGTGTGCGATGCATAAATTTTTCTACTGGGCAAGGCGGGGCATCATCCATCACCTTGACCACAAAAACATTATCCAAACATTCAAGAGAAAGTCGCACTTCATGAGCGTCTTCGAACAAGTAACCGTAGCGCACAATATTTTGCAAAGCCTCCCCAGTGGCAAGCGCAATATTAAACAAATTATCTTCACTTAATGTTGAAAATTCGCGCATAAGTAAATCTCTAAAACTACTCTGAATAAACTTATCGGCTTTGAGATGATGGATTTGCAAAATGTAATGTCAAAAAAACCACAGACGAATCTGTGGTTTTAAGAGTGACTTAATAATAGTTATTATCTTCCAGCACCCCATCCAACACTCACGTTATAGCTGGCAGTAGAAGACTCACAGCCCGTAACTGTAATAGTAGCGGAATCACCAGTCCAACTTCCAGGTGTTACATAAATGGTGCCAGCATTTGCTGAAGAGCAAGCTACAGCATCTGTAAACTGAATCGCTTTATCCGGTCCACCACCCGTTACTGAAGTGTTGTAGGGATTTTTAAAGTTAGATAGATTCATCGCACTGGTAGATCCTGAAGTACCAATACATGTCGCGTAATTAGCGCAAGCTGCATCAACTCCCGATTGTGCTAGTCCCTCTAGCGTGTTTATAGCACCTGCAATCGCGTCAACGTTGGTCTTCACCGCCTTGACTTTTGTTTGGCTCACATAGTTACCATAACCTACGGTTCCCACTGCGGCTAAAATACCGATAATGGCAACCACCACGAGCAGTTCGATTAAAGAGAAGCCTGATTGTAAAGATTTATTCATGGTTCTTGTCCCCGAAAAATTTAAAAAAAATAACTTATTTAATGATGAGATCATAAGTTTTAAACTAATTCAACATGAATTTAACCATTATCGAAATAATTTAATTCAACTCTAAAAACTGCCTGGATTAATTTTAATCGGGTCAGTATCTGTGGTTGATTTTGCAGGAGCACTTTCTTTGACGTCATTTAAAAGATCGTCAAATGCAAAATCTAAAGATAAATCTGCTTCTGGTGCCTTTGCTTGCGATGGCGCGGCATTGGGAGCTGCTGTAGGGGTAGCTTCCTCAGTCTTGGGTATATTTTTTACCTTTAGTATATTCGCTAAGCCTGCGAGATTTATGACCTTCTGCGCATTGTCCGAAAGGCTTTCAACTTCAAACATTAAATTTTGTTCGTTAGCTAATTTCTTAGTAAATAACATCAACGCCACGCCTGAAGAATCAATGTATTCGAGGCCTTCCCCTTGGATCGTTAAAAACTTAAACCCTGCTTTAGGTTCCGCGCCAAGTGCCGTCTTGATATCATTGGTCTCCGACAGATCAACATTGCCTTTAAGTTGCAAAGTCATCTTGTCGTCCTTAATTAAAATATTAAAAGCCATGAAGTACTCCTAATCGATAAGCCCTTTGTCTTTAAGGGCTTCCTTATATTTTTCCATAGTAACCATACCATCCTTTGAACCGGTTTGCATCATGTTACCAATCTGCGCAATTTTATTTTCTCTAATCAAGTTAGCAATCGCGGGTGTGTTCATGAGAATCTCAAACGCACCGATTCGCCCACCCCCCTTCTTTTTTAAAAGCTGCTGGGTCATGACCATTCTTAATGACATCGATAACTGTGAGCGTGTTTTGTTCTGTTCCTCCGCCGGGAACACGTCAATGACACGGTTAATGGTTTCAGGCGCCCCGTTGGTATGCAAAGTCCCAAATACTAGATGGCCTGTCTCCGCCGCCGTGAGCGCCATAGAGACGGTCTCATAATCACGCAGCTCGCCCATTAAAATGATATCGGGATCCTGACGTAAAGCCCCTTTAAGGGCAGATGCAAATGAGCGGGTATCTTTACCGACCTCACGCTGAGCAATGACTGACTTGATCGGGAGTTGCACATACTCAATAGGGTCTTCTACGGTAATGATGTGCTCCGAACGCGTCTTATTAATTTTATCGATCATGGCAGCTAAGGAAGTTGATTTACCAGAACCGGTAGCCCCTGTGACCAATACTAACCCATCGGTCAAATTAAGCACATCGTGCGCAGCTTGTGGCAAACCTAACAATTCAATACTGGGGATCTCGGTCACGATGACCCTTAAGACAAGTGCCGAACCTTTCATCGTCTGAAGACCTGAGGCTCTGAAGCGCTGCTCGCCAATCACAAACGCGAAGTCAATGTCTCCGGTGTCAATAAATCTTTCATACCAATCCTCAGGCAGCTCGCGTTTGAAAAGATCCTGCAGATCTTCCTCGGTAATGAGCATATTCTCAAAGTGTTGAAGTGAGCCATGAACTCTCGCGGTGACATTCTTTCCGGCATGGAGATGAAAGTCCGAGATGCGATGCTGCGTTAAGAGCTCAGGTAAGAAAGTGTAAATAGGATTCGTCATAACTTAATAATAGTATAAAAACATCTAGCCCACCATATCGCCTTGACTAAAGATAGGTAAATATAAAGCAACCACCATCGCACCAATCAATGCACCCACAAACACAATCATGAGAGGCTCGATCATGGAGGTCAGTCCCTCGACAGTCGCTTCAAATTCTTCCTGATAGTATCGTGCGATGGAAGAAAGCATCTCATCCATATTACCGGTCTTTTCCCCCACCTTAATCAGCTGGGACAACTCAAGTGGAAAGATGGGCTCTTCAGCAAAAAGACTAGACAATTCCGCTCCACTCACCACGCGCTCAGAAATGCGTCCCATCGCTTCGACAAAGACTGTGTTGGGCGTAATACGGGATGAAACGCGCAAAATTTCCTCAACGCCAATCCCTGCTGCAAAGAGGTTAGCCATAAGGAGTGACAGGCGCGCGATGGTTGATTTGATAATAATATTTCCCATGATGGGCAGTTTTAAAAATATCACGTTGATTGCTTTTTTATAGCCATAGACACGTTTAAAAAGTTGGTCGTGAATGACCTTAATCGTCACCACCACCGCGATCACGGATAAAACGTTCCAGCCGTTTAGGATCCAATCACTCGCATCCACAATGACTTGGGTGGGACCGGGTAATTTTTTACCCATACCTTTATACATCTCGGTGAAAGTAGGTACGACCTTCGTGAGCATGCCGTAGGTAATTAAGAGAGTAACTATCACGAGCGTCATAGGGTAAAAGAGTGCACTTTTGATACCCTTACGGATCGTCTGCATCCGCTCCTGCCCCTCCACGATACGATCTAAGAAGCTGTCTAACTTACCGCTAATTTCGCCCGCCTCGATCATGTTACAAAAAACTTCATCAAAGTATTTGGGTTGCCGCCTCACTGAAATAGAAAGTGAGTTACCCATATTGATGCTGGCGACAATGTCATCAATCGCATACTTGAACACCTTATTTTGTGTTTGCGATGAAACAAGGGTCAGTGCATCTAAAATGGTGAGACCGCTTCGCACCATGGTGGAAACTTTTTTAGTAAAAAGAACGATTTCTTCATCCGTGACTTTACCAAAAGGCCCCCATGAAAAGGGCTTGCCTTGATCCTTAATCGCCTTGGCAGTGACCTCAGCCACCTTGATATCGCGATACTTACGCCCTTTTAAATCCAAGAGGGCGTCATTTCGATTGAGCGCTGCTACCGCCCCTTTCACGCGTCTATTGTTTTTATCCTTAGCCTTGTAGGTAAACTGCTTCAAGATCAGGCTTTATTTTTACGTATCTGAACTTAGGGTGGCTTGAAATTCTTCAATCGAGAGAATACCTTTTGCCACAAAGTCTCTGCCAATTTCTGTCATGGTTCTAAAACCATCTTTTCTTGCAGCGGCAAGAAGTGCGGGGGCTTGTTCGTTATTTAGAATAGCCTCTTCCACGGCAGGTGTGATTTTAAGTACCTCGTAGATCCCTTGCCTACCTTTGATACCCTTGCCCTCACAGACTTTGCAGCCTTTACCTATTTTAGGTTTCACATTGAAAATGTCGTCACCCTTAAAGCCCATCTTAGTCAAGATCTCAGGCGTGACCCTTGTATCAAAGTCCGAACACGCCGGACAATTTTTGCGGGCAAGCCTTTGCGCGACCACAAGTGATAGCGCCGATGAGATCATGAAGTTAGGCACCCCCATATTTAATATACGCGTGATCGTGGCAATCGCATCGTTCGTGTGAAGGGTTGAGAGTAAGAGGTGGCCTGTCAGTGCAGCTTTAATCGCAATGTCAATGGTTTCAGCATCGCGGATTTCGCCGACTAAAATTACCTCAGGATCTTGGCGAAGAAATGCCCGTAAGATCGAACTAAAAGAGAGGCCTATCTTCTCATTGGCCTGAACTTGTCCTGCGCCCTCTAGATAATATTCCACCGGATCTTCAGCAGTAAGGATATTAATATCGGGTCGATTGATATATTGAAGCGCGCCATAAAGGGTCGTTGTCTTGCCCGATCCTGTAGGTCCGGTGACCAACACCATGCCTTGCGGTGCCGTAATCGCGTCAATCACTTTTGTGTAATCGTCTGGGTCGAAACCGATCTTGTCTAGGGAGAGTGCCGGATCACCCGCCAGGATACGCATCACGATGCGCTCACCATTCTTTGTGGGCATCACATTAAAACGAAAATCTACTTCGTTGCCGTCATTGTCTTTGATGGTTATGGCACCGTCTTGTGGCAGACGTTTTTCAGAAATATCGCAATCGGCTAAAATCTTAAAACGCGTGGTGACGGCTGAGTAGAACTTAAATAAGTAGGCACTGTAAATTTCCTGCGCCTCCATTGCCCCATCCTTACGCATTCTAATGTTGGCAAAGTCTCTGAAGCTTTCAATATGGATGTCAGACACTTTAGTTTGCACTGCGTGAATCAGAATCTGCTGACAAAAATCCATCACAAGATCTGGATCGTTAATATTCCATTTTTCTTTAAGCGATTTAATGGTCGGCTCTTTTTTAGCGACGGTAGGCTTAACCTCTTTTTTTTCATTTTTTTCTTTTTCTTGTGTCTTCAAAACCTTATCAAGAGCTGCGGCAGCTTCTGCAGTTACTTCCTGGGGCGCTGTCACTGTATTGAGGGCTTTTTCAGCCTCTATATCTATCTCCTCCTCTACTGGAGCGGGGGGCAATTCAATCTTTTCAACTTTTGCTGTTGCAATCGGTTTTGGTGAGTCGCCAAATGAACTCCCACTCACAGCAACGCCCCCTCTTAACTTATCTTGCGCGCTCATGACTCGATTAGTAGATAAAAGTTTATCGAGATGGGTTAAAGAGGTGAGCTCAAATAAAATATCGATTTTTGCATGTGTCTTTAATTCATCCTTAAGCAAAGTAGATCTTGGATCAATAATCAGTACTTTTAAAAACCCATCTTCTATCGCATAAGCTAACAAGCTATGCTCTAAAGTAAATTGAATGGGGAGCAAAATCACTGCAGCTTCATCAACAGCAACTTCCTCTGGGAAGATGCGAGGAAGGCTTACGGCTTTAGCAAATAAAGTTGTGAGTTGCAACTCATCGACTAAACGATCTTTAATCAATGTGTTTAATTTTTGCGACCAGTCAAGATTTTGATAACGCTCATTATTTAATACAACGGGGTCAATTTTACCTGCATTGATAATAGCGCTAACAGCGCGTTCACTTGTTTGAAGGCTATAGAAGGACATATCTATATTACTTCACAGGAGAGTTAGAAGGGGGGGTCGCGGGAGCACCAGGAGCGCTAGCGGGTAAAGATTCTCCCGTATTGACCGGGAAAGTGACAGCAGGGATTAACATAACCTCATCAAATTTACTGGCTAAATAAACACCATATTGATTAATGTTCACAATAAAAAAATCTGGTGGGCCCAACATTTCACCCTCATAGACTGTTGCTGAAGTCGCCATTAACACTTGCTTATTAAATGCTAAGGAAGAATCTTTCAAGGCTAATAAGCCTGCTTGTGATAAACCCAGGCTTGCTGAGTTTGCAGTGTCTTGCATTGTCTCAACTTTATGCTTCAGACGTTTATGAATGACATCACAATTAAGAGGAAACTGATTGGTTCTACTCTTTAAGAAATAACAGGTAGCAGTCGCTAAATCTAAATTATTAAAGGGGCCGTATTCAACCTCATAAGTTAGCTTGTCTTCAATACTTCTTTTCTTATTTTTCACATCGCGATCAGCAAATGCTCGGGGACTGGATTTGTTTGCTGCAATGATTGCCCTTCGATTGAGATGCATATTGAAGGTTGCAATAAAATCTCTACTCGTTTGCTGTGCTAATGTCTTTTCAAAAAAAGTACCTAAAGAAATATAGTAGGCGTTGTAAGAAGCGGCATTTTTTTCTGATGTATTAACTTCTATCGCATCACTAAAGGGCTTGCTTTCATTTTCATAAATACCAAGCACCCTATAATACCTAAAATCATCGAGCGCTCTAAAGTCATCCATCCGTCCATTTTTGCTCTTAATACGATCTAGACTAGAACCGTATTGTGGTGGCTTCAATATCCCTCTTGAAAAAGGGTCCTGCAATGTATCAACTGAGTCTTTTTTTTGTTCAGCAAAAATATCCATGCTGAATAAGAAAAGACTAGAAAACATGATAAATATATAAATGTTAATGCGCATAAATTTTTTTTATAATTCATTTAAGTCTGTAGGGAATTTCTATCATCACTCTTAGCTCTAGAACTTTTTTGTCTGTCTGTCTTACAATATCTTCATAGGGAATATTAACAGATGGCAATATTCTTGTTAAAGCATTTCTTGCCTTTAGATAATTTAAGTACCCCCCTCTTAGTGTGAACTCATAAGTCATAAAATTGACCCCACTTGGTGGCGCAGGAGGAGCAGGCAGGGGCGGTGGATTCTTGACGGGAGATGGAGTCGCAGCAGCGGTCGCAGAAGCTTTATTAGCATTAGCTGAAGCTCCAGCTGGAGTTGGAGCTGTTGCCACTGTGGTTAAATTGCTGCTCTCTTCCTGCGGGAAAGTATATACAGGTGGATCCACATCTAAAGTTTTATTGTACCGCTCCGTTTTTTGGATGCTCTGCTTAATAATCACTACATTACTTAATTCAAAAAGCCGTGTGATATCGTCACTATAATTCTGTACTTCTAATAGATTCGGAACTTGGGAAATCTTTGCAGCTACTTCTTTTAAAAGAGCCGCTTCAGAATGTTGTGCTGCTTTTTTTATGGGGTCTACAGGATTTAAATCGAGATCCTTCATGGTATCTAAAGTGATTTTTTGATTCGCTTTATTAAATTTTAATTCCTCTGCTAATCTTTCTTTTTCGTTAGACTTTAATTTTTCTTGAGTCATATCCTGAGTGCTTTTAATACTAAGCATTGTATCTGTATAAACCTTATGGTCCTTGATGTTTTGACTTAACTGAGCAATCCCTTTAGTAGATAAAAATAAAATCAAGCTCACAAATATAAGTAATTGAACGCCCCATAGATAAAGTTTATTCCCACCTGTAAGGTTTCTGTAGAGAATTGAATTAAATGCACTGCTATTTGCATGAGATAGTTTATGTTTATTTTTTTTAGTGCGGGATACAATCCTTTTACTCATCGTGGGAGATGCTTCCGGAATTTTTGTTTCTTCCGCCTCCATCCCTAAAGACTCAGTGACCAACTTACTCACTTCCTTGATTGTTTCCACACCCTTGCTTTGATTGATCTCGTCTAATAAAGCTGCAGCGCGTTTAGATAATGCCTGCTTCACTTCCTTGATGGTTTCCACACCCTTGCTTTGATTGATCTCGTCTAATAAAGCTGCAGCGCGTTTAGATAATGCCTGCTTCGCTTCCTTGATGGTTTCCACACCCTTGCTTTGATTGATCTCGTCTAATAAAGCTGCAGCGCGTTTAGATAATGCTTTTTTGCCAAAAAAAGAAAATTTAATAGCCATGGTTATTGCACATTACCTTTAATTTCGAAATAATTTAATTGATTATCTGCGCGCTTGAAAACTTTGAGTGGCAGAATATCTTTAAAATCAATATTAGATAGAACTTTCTCATAAAAACGGTTCACTTCTGAAATTGACTTTCCATTCCCCACTAATACAAATGAACCTCTTCTAATTGCTATGCGCTCTAACTCTAAATCAGATGGTAGCTCACTGTTAATGAAGTTAAATAATTTTTGATTGTGTTTACCCTTAATTAAGCCATCTATATTGGCTATATCTTTTGCCAATTTTATTTTTTGAGCTTTTTTTGATGAACTTACACTAGCTGCATTAGCAAAGTCCGACTGTGCCGATGTTAAATCCTGAAGAGCTTTGGCCTTGATTTTAGTTTTATCTGTAGCCATTGTATAAAAGAAGAAAATGACCGCCAGTAAAAGAAAAAAGCTCATGATTTTTCTAGAGATCTTGAAGTAATTGAAAAATTTAAAATTTCTAACAATAAAGTGATGCTTCGGATGAAGGTTAAATAGTGGTGTGTCTATCACCATATTTTTATAGGCAGGTGTCGAAAAATACTGCATGGCGTAACAACCTAAATTAGGTAGCATAAATGAGCCGTGCGCTTTGTTTGCCATACCTTCTTTTTTGTCTATCACTTCATTGGCACTGTTATTTTGCATCTCTGCCAAATCTATAAAATCAAAATGCTCATTAAGAGATCGAAAGTTAGCGAGTCTAAAATTTTTACGAAATAATTGAAATAGGATATTTTCTTTATTATGATCAGAGATAAAAAAAACTGTTTCAACTTTTGTGGCTTTAAGTTCGTCTTTTAAAAAAGCAAAAGCCTGTTTCAGATTACCAGATAATCGATTAGTAACTTCGGACCAGAAAACATTATCGGTATCATCGTCCACAGCCAAGTCAGAATTGATTGCTGAAGAAGCATCCCCTTCGGGCAACTCATCAAACAAAATTTCATCCATATCGCTGATGTCGACTTTTGCTATGTAGACTACATTATTATTTACATAAATAAGTCTGCTGTTACCTTTTGTGAGATAAAAGACACAAAAGGGGCGTTCCCTTTCCACGCGAGTTAATCGAGACTCAACAATTCTAATAATAGACTGATCTTCTGGAATGAAAGCAACGGGGTAAAGGTTGCCTCCTAAAATCATCGAGACATATTCCATGATGATCTTTGACGAGCATGCGGTATAGAGCATCGTTGAAGATCCATCATTGTCATTGAATGCTAAGAAATTGGATCTTATTTGAGCATCTTTAATATCCACCAAGCCTTCATCGTATTCTTTCCAGAATTCATATGCCTGTTTTTGCAGGGCGGCATATTCTTTTTTGTCTGCTGACGTATTAAGATTAAGCGGAATACTAATTACCTTTAATGGACTCAGGCTGTTAGGAATGACGGTCGTGACTTGCGCGCCCTCAAGTTGATATAATTTTGCTAGCCTTTGTAAATTATCGCTGAGTATTTCTAGATCGGCATTAAGATTGAAGACATCAATTCTCTTAGGAAGCTTCCAGCGAATCGTGGTGGTGGTGGTGTGAAACTGTTCTGCGAGAAAACTGGTTGTAACAATAAACTCTTCTGGCAAAATCTTTAAAACAATTTTTTGTTCTGGTGTTGCCTGTTTATTTTTTTTTTTCATGGGGCATTTGTTTTATTCAACGACTGCATGATCATTTCAGTTCTGTTGAGATAAACTTCTTCTGAAATATATTTTTTCTCATAAAGTTCCTTAAGCGCCAAAAGCGTCTCTTCGACCTCTATAAGAGCCTCCTCGCTTAGATCATTATTTCCTAAATTAAGGTCAATATCGCCGACTAATTTTTTAAAGTTCTCCGTTATCTCAGTCTTTGTCTTTGGCACCTCTAATGTATTTTTCTTAACTTTTTTTCTTTTTACCGCAAAAAGAATAAGAAGCAGTGCCACTAAAAGTAACACCAAAGCCACAAGTTTATTTTGCATGACTAAGAGAAGTAACGTTTGCATCTTTATTTAATTGCCTTATCAAAAGTCTTTGCTATATTTCTTGTCGTGATGACCGTTGGATTGATAATCACCAGCAGCTCGGTGCTGCTTTTTGTGAAAGCTTGTTTACCGCCTAATAAAGCTATCAGGGGACCAAATATAGGCTCTAAGCCCGCCTTAGCTAAGAAGGGTAATCCATTGCTTGACGCCGTCTCGGTTTCAATTTTTAATCCCGCTAAAACAACCACCTTGCCAGGCTCTATAAGAAGCGATGTATTAATCGAATTCGTAGATGTAGGTGCAGTAGCCAGATCGCTATCTCTCGTGGTTTGATTGAAGCTAAAGGTTAAATCAATATTATCATTGTGTTTATTAATTTTAGGGGTTAAGTTGACAACCAAGGGCGATGATATGGCTCTTATCGTGGTAGCAATGGTTGAGATACCATTCGAGACAGTGGTCGTTGAATCGGTTGTTTGCACAGTTCTCTGTTTATTTACCACTCCCGTTCCCCCATCTTTCACAATAATCGAAGGTTTAGAAATGGTCTTACCTAAACTATTTGTTTCAAGCATATTAATCAGCGCCACAATATCATTCTTGGCCCCCAATGCGGTTGCAATAGATAATCCTCCAGAAATGGTTCCGGTCTGAGCATTGCGTAAAATTGTTGTAGCGGTCGATCCAACAGTTCCACCCGTGCCAACAGCCCCAGACGTAGTTCTATTTCCGATGCCCTCAAGACTATTGGCCCATCCTGAATTCACCTCCAAGATATAGACTTCAAGAAGCGCTTGCTTGACAGGACTATCTTGTTCATCAATTAATTTTTCAACTAACTTGATATCGTTAATTGAGCCTGAAGCAATAATCCCAGTGGCATCTGTATCAAGTGAGAGCTTTTCGCACGTGGTACTTGCTGTAACCGCTGTTGTTGCAGTGGCAGTAGGTGTTGTTGCAGTGGCAGTAGGTGTTGTTGCAGTGGCAGTAGGTGTTGTTGCAGTGGCAGTAGGTGTTGTTGCAGTGGCAGTAGGTGTTGTTGCAGTGGCAGTAGGTGTTGTTGCAGTGGCAGTTTTGGTTTCAATGACTGCGCAATTGCCTTTACTAAATACGGAGTAGCCTGTAATGATTTTTTTTAGGTCCTCCGGACTTTGATTATAGACACTAAATTTTTCAATAATCAGCTCTTCACCTTCTTTGATCGTGGGTTTATAGACTGCATTAGCTATTTTAATATTTTCTTTGTCCTCTTTGCTGGATGTTGACTCTTGAATAAGAATTTTTCGCACGTCACTTATGACTTTATTTCTTTCTTTTTCAATCACACTTATTTGTATTTGATTAATGAGCCCCTCTAAAAATAAAGTCGCACTTTCCGTTTTAAGTTCTGCAGATGCGTCAAATTGCTGATCTGAAGCATTTAATTGAGTGCCATCGGTTGAAAATATTTCTAAATATTTTTGACTGAGTAAAGTTAAGTCCTTCTGCACATCCAAAGCTGAATCCATGCTATCAAAATTCATTAGTGTAAGGGTATTGTTGGGTGTGCTAGAAATTTCAAACGTATCTTCTAGGTTGGCGGATCTATAAATTAATAGCTTATTTTCCTCTGCAATCTTTTGTAATACACTTGCTACGGTGCCTTTATAGCGTCCTTGCATCGTGAGGCCTGTAATATTACTTTTAATCTCTATCTTGCCTCTTTTAGCGATCTGTTCTAGCACTTGAGATAAATTAATACCTGATAGATTAAGTGTCATGGCTGTATTAAGTTTTTTTGCAAGCTTAATATCTTTAGCGACAGATATCTTATAGGCTTCAATGGCTTCCGCCAAAAAGACCTGGGGAGACTTTTCTTTTTTTAATGCGTTGAGGTATTGATTTTCTTGGGTCTTGAGATTCTCAATAATGACCGAACTTAATTTTACTTTTGAGCGCGCGAGAAAACTTAAAAAATCAATATTTTTTAAACTATCCGCGCCATAATTAATTTGAATAATGTCTACTTTTGGCGCAGCGGGAGGCAGATCTGAATTAAAGATCTCCATACTATCTTTGCTGTCCGCATTAATCTTCTCCAGGGCTTCTTTTTTTGAAGTCATGATTGGCGTGCAAGCAACCATACAGATGGCAACAAGTAGAAGAATGCTTTTCAAAGTTACTCGCTTTGTTGGGACTCGTCTAGAAGAAGCTTTTGATCAATTTTATTTTTTTTCACGACTTCCACTAAAATCTCTTTAGTAATGTTGGCCATATTTTCATTAATCCATGAAGCCAGCATTGCTTCGATTTTATTTTTATTATTTTCTTTAACGACATCGGTTAATACATCTTTGGTAATAGTCGGCATATTTTCTTTAATCCATGAAAATAAAATAGGCTCAATGATATTTTTAATTTCTTTTTGGAGTTCTTCTGGGTTCATGCTTTCACCATAGTTTTCTTTAAATGTCATGATTTCTTGGCTGAGTTTTGCAAAAAAAGATAGCTCAGTCTTTTGAGGGTTTATTTCTCCCGCCTCAGTATCATGGGGCGCTTCATTTTCGCGCTCAATCGTATGCTCAATAATTTCATCTCGATGATCTAAATCAATTGCGCCATCATGAAGCTCATGCTTAATTAATTTAGCCTCCAATCCAAGCTGTTGGATTGAATATAAGAGATCTGTCACTGTCCTTCTTGCCATATAAAAATTATATCATAGCAAGCCTTGAAATTAAGGATAAAAGCTTATGATTCAGGTTGTTGGAACAGATATATCGAAATATATTTAGGTCAAATAAATGATAGGGGTGGCTAAGCTTAAAAATAGGCCTAAAGGTAATTTTGTGAGTAAATTTGCACGTCCCCTATACATAAGAAACAGCGCATAAATGACCCCCAACCACGACGCCAAAAAAAGAAGTTTAATCACCTTTATAGGGCCTATCCAGGCACCAATCGATGCCAATAAGAATTTGTCACCACTTCCAAAACCTTGCCTTTGCTTTATCTTTAGATAGATAAAATTAATACTATAAAGTACAGCAAATCCTAAAAATGCCCCGCCTAGAGAGGTCTCTATAGATTGATCCTGATAATAGCTAACATAAAAAAATCCTAAGATGCTATTTAAGCCCATCATAGGCACATACAGGACTTGATGCATGGCATCGGTTAGAAAAAAGAAAAGCAGTGCGGAGGCAAAAAAACTTAAAAATAGAGCCTCTAGCATGGGAAAGTGATATCCAATCATCGCAAAGGCACTGCCTAAAACTATTTCGCTGATGAAGTACCCCGAAGACAATCGATGCTTCTGGCAATGACAGCGGCCACGCTGCATGAGCCAGGATAGAATGGGAATTAGTTCAAGTGGTGAAAGCTTTTTCTCGCAAAACCGACACCGGGATGGGTCGAGTATGGTTTCTCCCGTTTGACAAATGCGCATTGCCCACGCATACAAAAAAGAAGCGATGGCGCTGCCTAATAAAAAAGAAATGAAAAGATAAAAAAAATTATGATTAATCATTGGTAGAATTCAAGGTCATGGATGGTCTTAATAAATCCCGCATGGTTTCAAACGACGTCAAACATTATAAACTTAATGGCTTTTCTTTAATTGAGCTTTTGGTCTATTTGGCAATATTTTCAGTCATTGGTTCTGTGGTCTGGAATGGCATTGAATGGATGCAAGATCGCCACACACAAATGGATACGCTCGTTAAAATATCATCCAACTCAAGTGCTGGTCTAGAAGCGATGAATCAGGCCATTGCACATGCTGTTTTTCCACCTAAAATCTTCAATGCCACTGCAAATATCTTTGCCAATACAGAATGTCTTGAAGTCACTCATCGCAATAAAACTGGCGCCTACAATACCACGACCTTCTGGTTTGGTTTAGATAACTCCACCTCTCGGTATAGTCTTTATGAGGGCTCCATCTTATGCAACGCCACTCCCTCCATAAACAATCTGACGAAGCTCACGGATCCTTTATTTATAAAAACAATTAATGCCACGCCTTTTTTTGTATCTACCGGCGACATTGTCCAATTTAATTTTAAGATTCATAAAGTGATGGCTGGAACAACCTACGAAATTAAACAAAATGCAGCAAGTGCTGCGAAGCGTTTTATTAAACTTACCGGCACGCAAGGCTGTAAGATATCTTCCTCAACGAGCTTATTTAGTTCGGCAGCCCCCGCAACAACACTTGAAGTAGCTTTTGGTAATGGATATAACGCCACCCTAGATCGGCTTAAATTTAAATACAATGCGACTTCTGTCACATGCGGGACCGTCGCATCTCCCACTGCTCTCTATACCAACCCCGCGCCCGGTCGCTCACTCACTTGCTCCTTTGACACAGTCACGGGTAAGCTCAATTTCATTGCGACCGTTGCATTCTTGGGATCTGATTGGGCAAAAATTGTGAGCGATATTGAGTACGCTCCAGTTTCTTCAATATCATCCGCCCTCTTTAAAGGGGTCACGCGCACTGTAAACTTTAAACTCGATGGAGCAAGTCAAGGCAACATGACCCTTGATCTCTATCCTCTCGCGCGTTCTTGTGCGGATAGCAATTTTGCCCCATGATAAATTAAATATGCAAGATTTAGTAACTCAGTTTTTTACACAGAAAAAAGCTTCTGGCTTTGCAATGCCTGCTGCACTTTTTCTTACCTTTTTATGTACCACTGTGATCGTAGGCTTACTGAATCGATCTTCGACAGCGGATTTAGAAAAATATCTAAGGCTTAACAAACTTGAAGCAAGCAATTTATCAAGACAGGGCCTTGAATCCGTCATTACCCAAATACGAAGATTTCCATCGAATCCTGCGCAGTTTCCAGCGAACACTTGGAACACCACACCTACTCCCAATGATGCAACTTACGATACCAAAGTGTGTGGGGTTGCCAGCCAATTCTCATCCAATGCAGTGGTTCGTATGTCGCTCAATCGATACCTCTATAAAAATTATGCGTTACGTTACTTTGCTGTCAATGAAGTGGATGGTGCCGATGGAAATGTTGCATTCCCAACGCAATGGCGCATTGTGAGTTGTGTGATATCAACATCTAAACCTTATTTTGCTAAATCTCGTTCTGCACTTCTTCGTTTTGCCATTCAAGATAATGGTGCATCTATATCAGATGGCACAGTCATCGATATACGAGACTATTAACAATTCAACGAGGACTCACAAGATTCTCGAGTATAGTCCTTGCATACTTGAGATTGATAGCGCTCGCACCGGAAGCAAATATAATGATCCTAGGAACTTTAAAGTAAATAGTGGGTGAATCGGTTACTAATTTCGTAGCGCTGGATGCGGGGCACTGTGAGTTTGGGCTTAGTGTCCAATTGCCATTCGCGTCATAACTAATCACTTTACAAACACGGCCATCGAGCATCGCGATATTCATTTCTAAAACACCATGGGTGTTAAATATAGCGCCCATCTCTGTATTTAAAGTTGAGGCCTCTCCAGGAGTATCGCAATCAATACCATATGTATAAGCAGTGCCAGTTTTAAAATAACAGTTGCCCGATATATTTATCACACGATACTTAAGGCTTGGTGGGTTATCCATCTTGACATCGTGTAAAAATAATTTTTTACTCGCACTATCTCCTGTTGCACTTGCGAGCGTGTTATCGACGACAATATCAATGTTGTCGCCTGTGACGAAAGCTTGAGGGCTCGTATTAAGTTTTTCAATGAGCGCTACGTTGGCCGCGGAACTATGATAGAGCGCGTAAAAACTATTAAAAATAATCTCCGCCTTCTCATGCCAGGCCACTCTTTTTTGCGCCTCACCACTCCGCTTTTCCAACATGGCAATCGCCTTAAATCCGGTAAACATGATAAGGCTAATGATCGCCATCGCGACTAGCAGTTCAATCAAAGAAAACCCAGATCTTAAATTAAATTTAAACGGCATTCTTTTCTAAAGTCTCATGCGGTGCAATGGATTCATGCATGATCACGAGAATAGTAGCGTCATCCGTCGCTCTTAACTTCTGATTCCGAATGAGGCCCAATGTTTGTTCCACCCTTTGCATGGGAGTCAATGTTGTTTGTTTTTGTGTGATACGAAGTAACCCTTCCATACCAATCTCTTGCTCTTTATCTTTTGCAACTTTGATCATCGCCTCTGAGATACCATCCGTCACGATGTATAAGACGTTTTTTGGCGCATAGGCTAAGGTGACGACACTAGGACTAAAATCTTCTTTACCCACGACACCTAAGGGCGGTGAGGTCTGATCAAAAAGTTGATGGGTAGTTTCATCAATAAGGAGTACTGGATTATGTCCACAATTTACAAAGGTAATTTCTTGTTTTTCCATGTCGTACCAGCCCATGACTGAGGTAACAAATTTATCTGCAGTCCCATGCGAATAAAGCTCATCATTAATTCTTTTAGCTATCATGTCTGCCGCCAAATTATGTCTCGCAAATAAACGAAACAGTGCTACTGATCTTGCCATCAATAAAGCTGAAGGAATACCCTTTCCTGATACGTCGCCCTCAATAAAACAAATCTTGTTGCCGACTTTAAAATAGTCAATAAAGTCGCCTGATAAGGATTTGTAAGGAATAACCCCCCCCGAAATATTACTGATACTATCGGGCGCTGGAAATAAAGTAGTCTGGACATCTTTAGCATCTGCGATGTCTTTTTCAACAGCGCGTCCTAGCATAATTTTTTGCGCAATCTGATTAAAGTAGGTCGTCATTGATCCGCTAAAAAGCAACACTAAGGCAATAGGGGTATTAAAGATAAATCCTGCATGCAAGAAACGTTCAACACTTAAAAAAATTAAAATAGCAGCAAGCGCAGGAATTCCAATCAACACATAGCGATAAGCCACACGCAACATCAGAAAGGAAAATAAAATAGAGAGCCCTGCACATAATAAGAAAATTAAGCGGTCATAAAAAACATGATAAGTAATATAACGATCAGAGAGAACCTGGTCCATTAATTGCAAATGAAAAAGCGGCCCAGGTATATCATCTTCAAGATTGCTTGAATGGATATCGCCAAGTCCAGCTGCTGAGGCACCGATGATGACAATCTTATTTTTAAAATCAAATGTTTGATTGCTCAATATTTCAGAAGCCGGGATTTGTGTAAAACGATTCATGTGTCCATGATGAAAAATAAATGAGCCTTCATCATTTGCCCTAACCGTCAGTTGCCCCGTTTTAATCAGAACAGACTCGCCTAAGTCGCTTTGTTTCATCACATGATTATCCGCACCTTGTGCCACACGCAACATATCAAGCGCTAAAGATGGGAAAAAATTATCTTGAAATTGAACAACAAGAGGGGTTTCGCGAATCATCCCTTCTGACTTATTCGTATTCACAAATCCCATGCCTTTTGCCCCTTGTAGTTCAGGAATAGGCTGAATGAGTGACTGAGCGTTTAAAAGATAGTAAGGAGGCTCGCCCATTAAAACAAAATGGTTCGCTAGCGTTTCCTTATTGTTAATTTTTTGATTAGAGAGTGCAAAAGCTAAGACAGCAGGGGTTTCTTTTACAATCTCACCCAATATCTTGTCACCATTTAAAGCGCCAATCGTCATAATTTCTTTTTTTGAGATCCCTAAACTTTGACTTAAATTGTCGGGTGAAAAGCGATCTTTCTCAGCAAATAAAATATCTACACCGATCGCGGCCGCGCCTGACTGACTGATTTTATCAATCAACTTAGCGCTAATTTGTCGAGGCCATGGCCACTGACCGATGGTCTTCAGTGAGTTATCATCAATATTTACAAATACAAACGACCCACTATTATTTGGATAGAGTGATTCAAAGGGGTAAAATTTTGTCAGCGCATCAAGACTCGTATTCCGTCCAAAATCCGTAATCTTAAATAAGTTGGTCGTGGCGACAGCCCATAAAAAAAAGGTGACCCAAAAACCAAACCAGAACGGGCTCTTAAGAGTCTTTTCTATGGCGATTGCAATACGCAGGGTTGGGCGCATTAATATCTCAAGCTGTCATTTAAATATGAGTCAAACATAAAACTATTTTATCCCAGATAGGGGAATCCATAAGTCTTAAAAAAGAAAAAGAGTATCAATTCAACTCATAGATCTTAGCCTCAGGGAAACGGTTGTAAACAAGCTTAAAGAGCTTAGGCTCAAACTGCCCCAAATAGAGCTTCATCAGGGTCGTTTCAGCTACCCACTTTGGCACGATAATATTATTAGAGGTTATATCCTTGTCAGATGAAAAATTTACTAATACATCTAACCCTTTTGTATTAAGTATTTTTTCTTTTAAAAATTTGCCTTGATATGTTGCATAAATAATTTTAAATACACCGGGCACTTCATTCACAAGCCCATTTTTATAATTAACAATGTTCTTGTTGCACATCATTTCATCAGGCCCTTTCTTAACACAACGAATGGGCTTTAATGATGGCTGTTTTGCGCGCACTTTAATGTGATCAATACTTGTCAATTGATAAAAACCTGGCACCTTGCTTACAAAATCCTCATTGACCAATAAATAAATCTTATTTGGTTTATGCTTGGTACCTTCTTCATTCAAATGATATGGATTGAGGTCTTTTAATTTTTGATGCGCTTTAGCTTGATCTTCTTGAAATAAGGCATCAACAAACTCGGCCGTGTGTGAGCCAAATTGATTGCCATTATTAAGTACCAAATTAAACTTAGTGTGGAACGCAAGATAATGGCCATAATCCCACCACGCTAATAAAGTATTGTTTTCTTGTATTAAATGTTTACTTGCAAATGTTGCGGCGTTTGTAACATCCAAGGTTGGAAAGCGAAAAAGAGTTACTTTGCTTATGCATGTCTTGTCAAAAATAAAAAAACAGCGTGGTGAATAATGGAGTGCAAATACTGAGATCGTTATGATGATAGCAATCAAAGCGCTCACATGAACATTAGCTCTTATCTTTATCATGAAAATTTTAATGATAAAAAATAAACCAAACCAAAAGAGTGGGATCGTGTAAATATAAAACCGATCCGCTACAATAAAACTTAAAGGGATAAAAATAAATGGTATGAAATATGCAAATATTTTTTTCTTGTCTTCAAGGAGCCAGAATAAATTACCCACCAAAGAGATCACTACTAATCCCAAACCATAAGCCCAATGATATGGCCACTGGAATAAAATATGTGGCCATTCTTTAAATCCACTTACCTGAAGCTCTTGAACTAAGACATTGCTTTTGATGATAGCGCTCGAGCCCCCCTGGTGTGAAATGTATGAACTTGTTAGACCTAATGCGGAACTAAAAAAATGAGTGCTGCCTAATGCAGACAGAAGTACGAAAATACTCGCTAATCCGAAGATATGTTTCCATGTTTCTTTTGCAAACCATTGACTCCCAATGATGGCAATGACAAAAAGAATGGTAAAGCTCTCGTGCCCTGGATACCAGCGAATGAATAAAAAATTTAATGTCCCAAGAGCTGCTGCTAAAAAATATTTATTTTTTAAATTATCTATATTTGCCTGAAAATATATAAGCGCTGAAATTAAATAAACAAAGAATACATTCAATAAGTCTGTATCAATATAGCCTGGGCCCATCCTCAAACAAAGATAAGAAGTTAAGAGGCTAAAAAAAGAAACAACCCATACCCAAGGACTACCATTAGATTTCATTGAAAAAAATAAACCGATGGCAAGAAAGGTCAGCGCGCAGCATATGGGTGTTAATAAATTACCTGCCCAGATAAGTTCTTTAAATTCTGTTGATTTACTTATAAGCGCAATGGCAATCGATAGCAAATTTGTTTGTAGGAGCGATTTAAAGCTAAACTGTTGCTCCATCAGATCGCGTGCTAATTTTAAGTAATAATCTGCATCCGGATTGGCTGCGACATCCTGACCTAGATATATCATGTCCCAGAAAATGATATGATCAACCTTGACTTTGATCATCAAGAGAGCTAAAAATCCTACAAAAATAAATAGAGCGATTCGTTTGAAGAAGGGAACGTTTATGGAAATTTTATTCATTAGCATTTAACTATCTTACTTGATTTGTAGAAATGTATTTTGAATATTGCCGATTAAAATCTTGAATTATTAATTTAAGAGTCAATAAATCTTTTTTGTCTCTATGTGATGGGCCAAACTTATACTGCGTAATCGAGTTTGAGATGAGTTGCATATCTTTTTTTATTGTCAACGCTAATCTTTTTCTAATGAGTCTTGAAGTAAATTGGTTGAGGCTTTCATGAGTTAATCTTTTTGTAAAATGTTTCTCTAAAAAATTGATCCAATTTCTTTCTATGATTTGTATAGCATTAAAAGATGAGCGATTCATTTTAAGTAAATACATACCAAATAACATCACGATTAAAACGATGGCCATCACGGAAATCATAAAACCAACAGACTTTAAATTTTTCCAGCGATCGATGTTAAATATTGCGGCATCCTGTTGATCGTATCCATAAGATAAAATCGATCCCGTCACCTGCGCATCAAAGTAATCTATGCGGTGTAAGATTGTTCGCAAAAACTCCCATCTGTAGCGCTTACCA
>Ga0208974_1000171_pt1 | contig 28679 bp, 17 predicted proteins | sample GreLakmeER15MSRF_FD_187699 | JGI IMG/M metagenome (GOLD analysis project Ga0208974, IMG submission 187699) | Freshwater lentic microbial communities from great Laurentian Lakes, MI, USA - Great Lakes metaG ER15MSRF (SPAdes) | ecosystem: Environmental > Aquatic > Freshwater > Lake | place: Great... | reverse complement strand
TGTGGGGGTGGTGGTGGTGGTGGTGGTGGTGGTGGTGGTGGTGGTGGTGGAGGAGAAGGAAACGGTGGCAATAACGCGGGAGGCGGCGACAGCGTCGGCAGGGTCGATGGGTCGACTACATAAAAGGTACTCGAACACGACTCGACGCACGTAACCGAGTTGCATGCATATACTTTCCAATGCAATGGGGCATCTTGTTTCGCTATATCGCAGCTCGTGTTGGTCACTAGCACATTGTTTTGAGAGCATACGATTTGAGAGAAGGTGGCATCGGTCGCCACGAGGGTCTTGTAGTAATTAGTGGCCGTAGACGCCGTCCACTCCATGTGCACGGGCGCCCCGACTCTCTGACCGGCCATGGGCACACTCAAGGTCACCGGCGTCGGTGCGTTCCGATCGAGCAACTGCACCATGGCCTCTTTCGTGACATTCAAAAGCGATTGTACATAGGTGCAAGCAGAGTCTGGTACATATCTAATGCGTAGCCCTTCGTACAATAGGGCACTTTGATACGATGTCGTCAATCCTAATGTGGTGTCTTTCTGAAGGCCAATCGTGGCCGTGCTCCCGAAGGAGGCCGCGGACCCCATGAGCGTAATGTAGTCCATGTGGATGGTGCCGTTGGCATACAGCGCCGCCTGGAAGGTCCCTAGCGGCACGTTCATGCCGTAGAACCCCATGTTCGTCCACTGGACCACGAATGTGTCATTGGATGCGTATGTGTAAATGCCCCTGCTTTGCAAAATGAGATCGGTCCAAAAGGGCGCCACGAAGGGCTCGGCAATCGCGAACGTGGGAAGGGCATCGTTGCTGTAGGACGTTGAATACGACGTCGAAGGCGATCCGAATGACACAATGCCGTTCGTGGATATGCCCACTGCCGATTGATCTTGGCAATAGAAGGGGAAGGTGAAGGTCAAAGGCGCCATTTGTGCTGCATCGTCGCCTTGTAGATCGAGCAGGGTGCCGTACAGGTATTGAGTCGCGCATGGTGCAATAAACGGAAGCCAAGCCAGGGCAATGGCGAAGTAGGCAAGGGCATAGTAGGCCCCGTGTATGACCCTCACTTTCCAGCGCGTGCTCAGCATTGCTCCCGTTCTCCTTACTTCAAGGTCAGAGGTTAACAGGTTGCTTGCGTAACCGTGCGTAGCCGTTCAACGATCTCAAGATCAGAGGGTTGGGCTACATTTGCGCCCCGATGCATGGAGACCATGTGGACCGATTGGAACAGCTCGAGCCACCAGGCCTCGGTCTTGGCGTGAAGGGCTTGAATGGCGGGCTTTGAGAGCTTGACGCCGTTTGAAACTAGTGTCACCATGTGTGTGAAGGTCTTGTTGGGAATGACGGGGTTATTGGGAGCCTCTTCGACATTAACACGATCGACATTGGCAAGCACATCGACATTGGCGCGATCGACATTGGCGCGATCGACATTGACGCGATCGGCATTGGCGCGATCGACATGTGAAAGGGCAAGGGCAACTTGCTCTTTCAGATACCGATGTAGCGCGCTTCGAATGGCGTCGTATAGGTTGGTGCTTACATGGCGGATGCCAGCGGCCTTGGCCATGCGCTGGATCATGGGTCGCTTAACACGACCAAAGATGTGGGAGGAGCAATCGGTATCAGCTTCATTGCACTCAGTTTTGGCATCGGCTTGGGCTAGCACTTGGTTTACTTCAGGTGCTTCGGACATGGGTGGTACAGGACCTAACAACGGAACTGCCTTATATCAAGAAACATATAGTCGAATGGGAAACGCAAACGAGCGAAAAAGAACCGCAAGTGATGAGTAAGAAGGCCTTGCTATTTAGGAGTGCAATGAGTGCAACAACCGACCAACTCATAGGAAAGCTCCCATGGTGGATGGAGCAGATCATGGGTGGGGTTGGATTAAGTAGGACTGCAGGCCCTACGGGCACAAAGCGTAACACCTCGACCCCGACGCAAGCGCAAGCACTGCCCCCACTTCCACCACCGGCCCCCGAGCCAACGACGACCTTGCGTATCACTCGGCCCGACACAGGCGCCACCATCTCGGTGACCTTCATGTCGCCCGAGGACACAGCAGCCTTCATACAAGACGATGCCGATGGGTATGCATCGGGCCTTACGGACCTCGACCTGATCGCGCGGCAGAGTGCCAATGCGAAGAACTACAAGGACCGGGCGGCCCAATCGGCGACCTCGGTCTCGTTGACCCCCGGGCAACGGGACGCTGTGATCCAAGCGGCCTTGCGAGCCGATGCCTTCTACATGTCGTGCATTCAAGAGCCCTTTAACGGTCGCCTGATCGCCGCTATACCATGGGTCTTTGCATTCACGAGCGACACCAGCTACGAGGGCGGTCTGCCGCACACTCGAGCCAACATCATCTTCTTGAGTACCGATATTTTGGGCACAAGCAAGGAGGATCTCGCAGGGACGCTGGTCCACGAAAAGGTCCACATCTACCAACGGCAGAACCCGGAGGCCATGATGGAATGGATGGGCAACAAGTTCTACGAGCCCTTCTCGAAGGTCAAGGAACGGCCCTCCAGTAGTGATGTGCGCAGCAACCCCGACGTGAACGATTGGTTCTACGCCAAGTGCAAGGAGCCGTCGCCGATATCGATGCCGGACAGCACGGCCGAGAGCCACGAGCTGCGCCCAAGGCAAGCGTGGATCCTGGACAATTGCGAGGCCATGGGTGCGTATTACGAGGGCGAGGCCAAGGATCCGGAGGGGAACATGGTACCTTCCAATCCCGAAAAAATCACGGATGTACGCAAGGGAACGGACGGTCCCAATGAGCACCCTTATGAGGCGATGGCTTATGAGGTGGCGGGGCGGTTTGGGAAGTGGGTTAGGGGGGATGGGTGCTAAAGGTTTGCGTTTGGTTATGGGGTAAAATATGTTGTAATTGGGTAGAAACTTTTGATATAGGAACATGTCGGAGCATTCGTTCGTAGTCGGCCAGCACGTTCACCGGATTGAGGATCGCGAGGTGACGGGCGCTACCATTCTGTCGATTGTCGAGTCCTCGGGTGCGACGGGTGTAGATGATGCGGCGGTTGAGCTAGAGTATGATGAGGGTGGGAGGGGGTGGTGGTCGGTGTCGAGTATACGGGCGAATGCTTAGTGATTTATTGGACGAATCAATTGATACTCTTATTTATCATATGCTGCTCCAAAATTGCAACCTTGTTCATGAGTTTCTTCAATGCACCGTATTGTACTGCGTAAAGCTGGTCAAAATTGACATTGAGGACGTTCGACAAGCCGTAGAGGTCGGGAACAATATTTATTGCCTTTGGAAATACGGGCTCTAGCTCTTGCGCTATCCATCCCAGGCGATGGTGGTCGGAGCCGACGGATTGCATGAGTTTTGGGATGTTGGAGTTCCAATTGTAGGACTTCAGGTCCAAGCTACTCACTATTTCGTAGCAGCGGTCGTAGTCGGCCACTTCAATATCCGTCTTGAGCCGCTCATCGGACGACACGGTCCATGTGCTTGACGATGGTTTGGCCGCGCTATCGAGGGATAATTGAAGCTGATAAGCTGGAGCTAGACCGATGCCCAACGCCGCATTTATAGTAGTACCAATATTATTGATGGGTATGAGCGAGTTGGTTGTGCTGTTGTTGCCGAGCATGCCATATGCGTTATAGCCCCATGTGTGCACCGCGCCCGTGCTGTCAAGGGCGAGTGTGTGTTCATAGCCGGCAGCAACCGCAACCACCGTGCGGCCTGACAAAGAGCCGAACGTGCTCACATTGACAGGAATTGCCGATTGGGTTGTGCTGTTGTTGCCGAGCGAGCCATATAAGTTGCGCCCCCATGTGTGCACTGCGCCCGTGTTGTCAAGGGCGAGTGTCTGTTCTGTGCCAGCAGCAACCGCGACCACCGTGCGGCCCGAAAGGGAGCCAAACGTGCTCACATTGACGGGAATTGCCGATTGGGTTGTGTTGCCGTTTCCGAGCGTGCCATATCCGTTATAGCCCCACGAGTGCACCGCGCCCGTGCTGTCTAGGGCGTGGGTGTGTTCATAGCCGGCAGCAACCGCGACCACCGTGCGGCCCGAAAGGGAGCCAAACGTGCTCACATTGATGGGGACAAGCGAGTTGGTGCCGGGTCCGGATGCGTTGTTTCCGAGTATGCCATAAAAGTTATAGCCCCACGAGTGCACCGCCCCTGTGTTGTCGAGGGCGAACGTCTGGGAGCGATTTGCGGCGATCATCACCATCGTGCGCCCAGACAGAGAGCCAAATGTGCTCACATTGATTGGGATGTTTGATTGGGTTGTGGTGTTGTTGCCGAGTTGGCCATCTTGGTTATAGCCCCATGTGTGCACCGCGCCCGTGCTGTCGAGGGCGACCATGTGGTTGCCGCCGGTCGCAACCGCAACCACCGTGCGGCCCAACAAGGAGCCGAACGTGCTTATATTGACGGGAATGAGCGAGTTGGTTGTGTTGTTGTTGCCGAGCTGGCCATATTGGTTATAGCCCCATGTGTGCACCGCGCCCGTGCTGTCAAGGGCAACCGTGTGGTAGTTGCCGCCAGCGACTGCAACCACCGTGCGCCCCACCAAGGAGCCAAACGTGCTTATGTTGACGGGAATGCGCGAGGCGGTTGTGCTGTTGTTGCCGAGCATGCCATAAAAGTTATAGCCCCACGAGTGCACCGCTCCTGTGCTGTCGATGGCGAGAGTGTGCTGGCCGCCAGTTAACCCACATCCTTTCGCACTCACCGTTAATCCGTTAACCACATACGTACGACTTATCGGTCCACCGCTGATTGTCACTATGTTTTCTAATGGTATGAAGTTATCTTGTATATTTACACCTCCCATAACTTGTACTTTGTACCCCGGTGCCGTCGTCCCAATCCCAACGTTTCCATTCGCATCCACCCGCATCCGCTCCTTTCCCGTCGTAACAATCCCGAGCGTATCTGTGGCAGGCCGGTAAATGCCAACATTCGAGTCACCCGTCCATGAAAAGCTCGGTGCTGCAACGGAGTCGCTCGCTTGGCCGAGGAACTGGGTGCTTGACATAATGTCGGTTCCAACCGCTACATTCCCCGTGGCCAAACTCACCGACAAGCTAGCTGATGATGCCATTCTCCCTACTTAAGGGTCCCACAAAGTCTTTTGAACACCAGCGCACCCGCACTTAAAGACAACATCACCTCCCTTCATATAGTGATCTCCGCCACTGACGCCACCATGGACACCCAAAACCTCAAGCCCGCCACAGGCCTCCTCCTCGAGATCAAGACCGTCCAGTCCTCCACCGTCAAGCAGGTGATCGATGCCCTCAAGGAGATCCTCATGGATGTGAACCTCGAGTTTGACGAGACCGGTATGCGCATCGTGGCCCTCGACACCACCCACGCCGTCCTGGTGCACCTGAAGCTGGATGCCGACAAGTTCGAGACGTACACCTGCGAGAAGAAGCTCTACGTGGGCATCAACATCCTGAAGTTGCACATGCTGATCAAGACCATCACCAACAACGACCTTCTTACGCTCTACGTTGAGGCCGACGACCCCAACTCGCTCGGCATCCGCATCGACAACCCCGACAAAGGCGTGCGCACCTCGTACAAGCTGAGCATGCTGGACATCAACGTCGTGAACATCCAGATCCCGCCCGCCGAGTTCGAGACCATCGTGACCATGCCGTCCATGGACTTCCAGAAGATCATTCGCGACATGCACAACCTGGCCGACTTCATCGAGCTGCGCAACGTCGAGAACGAACTGCGCTTTTCGTGCAAGGGCGACTTTTGCACCCAGGACACCATCCTGAGCCTGGACCGCGCCGCCAACATGACCATCGTCCGCGACGCCGAGCGCCCCCACGAGATCATCCAGGGCGTCTTCAACCTCAAGTACCTGAGCACCTTCACCAAGTGCACCAACCTGAGCAATGTCGTCGAGATCTACCTGAAGAACTCGTTCCCGCTGTGCCTCGTGTACAGCGTGTCGTCGCTGGGGACCATCCGGCTGTTCTTGGCGCCGCATGACACCTCGGGCACGGCTTGAGCTTACCGATTCTCCCACACATTCCCACACATTCCTACTCATTTTTCGTATGTACGTCTTGACCCAGCGAGACAATTAAGCAAAAACAATAAAACCCACACTCAAGCCACCTCAGAAAACGGCCGGAACATGATCTTCGTATACGCCGGGTGCTCCATGGTATACAGCACCGGGTCCCCTAGCTCCTTGTGTTCCACCCAGAGCCGCAAGATGCAGAAGCTCCGCTTGGGCGATATGGACACGCCACATATGCGGTTCCACGCAATGGGCAGTCCATTGACCTTGGCGCCCGGTGCAAACATGCTCTCCCCGAGGGCCGAGCAGCTCAGGCGCTTCCAAAACTCCGGCACCTCGCTCTTGGACACTTTGAACGAGAAGCACCCACCATTCGCATTGTGCTCGTCCTCCCAGATCGGCAAGATGTGCTCGCGCATCAGGAAGAACATACCATTGCACCAATAAGCCTTGAGGGCCTCGTGCAGATCCGCCGCCTCTTGAACGGTGCTCACGGTCGCCAAGGGCACATAGCTCTCGATCTCCCATAGGTCGTTATCGGGGTCGTGAAAGTAGAGGGTCCATGTGTCGTTGAGAAAGGTATCTTGTGCTGCGTCACACTCTTCATTGTTAGTGGTTTCGCTGGTTTCGCTGGTTTCGATGGTTTCGCTGGTTTCGCTGGTTTCGTTGGTTTCGCTGGTCTCTGTATTGTTAATCTCAAGCTCCCCGTTTTCGTTCGCCATGGGCGGCAAGGTCATTCACAGTCGACGTGGTCAACAGGTAGCCAACACTTAATGGTCGCCACTATCCTTAAATACCGGTCAGATTGTTCCACAGCGTCCCAAGCGCAGCAGGGTCAAACGCACGGCGGGCATGCACCATGGCACGTTCACGTTGTGCCGCCTTGACATCGGGCCGCTCCTCGAGCCATCGGATCTTGGCGACGATGTCGTCCACTACGGCCGGCGACGTCAGCTCGAGGCAATGTTGGTAGCACGCTTGCGCAAGGTTGCCAGGGACCACGAAGCCGGCGGGCCAATCGAGCCACACCACCGCGTCGCCGTACAGCTCCTTCAATGCACCGAATGGAAACGCCAGGACAATGACGCCCATGGCACATGCCTCGGCCACCACACACGCAAAGGTATCCTTGTGGACAGATCCGTTGGGGAGGACGCTCGGGTACACAAAGTACTCGGTCTGTGCCAGCGTCCTCAAGAGCGTCCGCTTGTCTGTGGAGCCATGGCAACACACGGCTGCGCTGTTGGGCTTGTTGCCCCAATAGTCGTACATGTGGAAGGCGCCGCCCTCCGCCGCCGTGTGCCACCCTAGCGCTTCAAAGGCCGCCGCAGCCAAGTGGCCACCGCGCTCCCATACGGCGTGGAAGACCATGGACTTAGGGATCTTGGGAATACGCAACCGTGTATCGGCATCGACCACGTCTACCAAATCAACCACGTCCCGCATGAGTCCATTCGGAATGACGACATCTACCACTTCGAATCGACCACCATCATGTCCCTTAAGTGCCTTAAATGTGTCCATGCGCCGTAGCTCCCCACGGGACCATTCGGACAACGCAATGACCACGACCTTGCTTACACTGCATGCGTTGGCGAACCTGGCTACGGCAGCAGGGGCATCGACGGCCCAGTGTTGGCAGAGCAGCCAAATGGCCTTGACGCTTGAACGGTCGATCGGTAGGCTCTCGAAGTCGCGGTACCACGAGCACACGCACAGGATGTCGAAGGCACGTTGCACACCCGTCAAGCTCAAGTCCGTAAAGGTCACACCCCGCGTCACCGTGCCCGGCTTCGTGAAGATGCCCGCAATGCAGCACGTATGCCCGTGAAGCGCAAGCTGCTCTGCTGCAATGATGATGCTCTGGTCCGTGCCCGATACGCCGACGCCGCCTGTGCGCACACTCTCACTGTCCATGATGCCATTGCGGCGGTCATTGTAGGTGATCACGAAGAGGATGCGTTGTGGAGCCATAGGTACTGACGCCTATTTGTTGGAACCGTTGATAAATATGATCAAACGAACGAACTTAACCGGAATCTAAAGGGTTGATGCATAATGTCATCAAAAGACGGCTATGATGGGCACAATGAAGAGGTCCATGTGGTCCCTTCTCCGTGACTATGAGGCGGGCAATTTGAAAGGGCTAGATGCGTTTCGTGCATTGGAGAACGATTGCGGTGGCAACAACGGCTGTGTGCGTGTAAAATACCAGGATATACAGAACCTCAATGGCGCAACCGGAACGCTTGGAACACTCGTGACGCTCTGGTATGAAGTCAAAGATAAACGTGCGTCGTGCCCCTCAGACGATTACCGCGGCGAGGTTTTTTGCGTGACCAAGGACCGTTGCATATATCCCGTGCGCGCGGCACTTCCTGTGTATCCGGATGTCTACCCAGACATGCCTAAGCAAGTTAAGCAAGCCAAGCAAGCTAAGCAAGCCAAAGACCTCGACATAACCTTCAACCTCGCACCGGCCCAATGGTCTCGCGATCTTCCGTCAAACGTGCTCTATGCGATGACGGACAAGTCGGACGGCTCTCTCATGAATCTGACCTTTGTTCCATACGGCACGCCGGTTTACGAGGCATTGGAGGGCCTTCCATCCATCGTCAATGAACAAGGCCGCTGGATCTTGGGGTCCAAGTTTGTCTTTGCAACGAGCGGCACGCTCTTGGACGACTTCATTCACGTCATATGTGTCCTCTATGGAAACGTTGACGCATTCCTTGAAAGGGCAGCTTGTGCTCTTGATGCGAATAAGACGCACATAACAACCACGACGCTCCTCTTCGAGCTCATTCTCGCCGAGGAGTCGCCCTTTCTTACGGCCAAATACCACGCGCCCCGACTCGACTTTCTCGGCACCCTTTGGTATGACCCGATTACGGCGGTCAAGCACCATCGACTCCCGCAACCAAGCGACTCCTCGGTCTTTTTACACACCGCCCTTCCGACGCGCGTCTTGGACACATGGACCGCCGTGTGCGAGCATTACACGGAGCAAGGGCGCGCCAATCTCGAGGCGCCCCTCACACAACACATGGAGATCGAGGGCTTTGTGGTCTATGCCCTGGATCCGCAAAGCCACGAGGTCATCACAGCGGTCAAGCTGAAATATTGGTGGTATTTGGTGGCCCATCGCGCGCACCATCCCAGGAACACCGCCTGGTCCTCTTGGCTCGAGCACGCGCCCATGTTCCAGACGCTCAAACACCGCCTCCAGAACCACCAAATCCCGAGCGACGCCCTCGCCCTCACGATCGCTGTGCCACTTGCCCGATTGATTGAGCTAGCCAGCGCCCTCTGGGCACGCACTCAAAACAAAAAAGACTGGGTTGACTACACGGCGTCCAAGGAGGCGACGGACGCCTACGCGACCCTCCTTGCAACGATTCGCGAAGGCAAACACCACACCTGTGCACCGGCTCGAGGTTTGTCGTTGTTCATGCAAATACACGGTTGGATGGAGGCGGGGCTCAACGGCATTCTCCTTCAAGAGCGTGTGATTCAATGGCTCAAGGGCCTTTAGAGGCCTCTAAAGCGCAAAAAATAATTCTTACTCGTTACTGCTGCAACCCGTTATCCAAACACATAAGCCACCTTCTCGCAAGCCAGTGCCAACCGACTGAATCGCGTCAGCTCCCGCAGCCGTGCACATTCCGTCTCGTCGCATTGGTCCGCCGCGGCCTCGAGCTTCTCCTCGAGCGTGTGGCATAGATCGAGCGCAAGCTTCCAGAGCCGCAGCGTCCCCGGATCAGTAATCTTGAAGCACATACCACAACGTGTGATGGCGTCCTCGCACTCGCGGCTCAGGTAATCGAGCGCCGTTTCGGCCCCCGTGACCGTCAAGACCGACTTGTTGTAGAGGCGGGTCCTCGGGTACTCCTTGGTTTCGGCCCACAGCTGCACCTCTGCCCCGGCTAAAGCGTGCGTTGCCGTCGTGCTCAGCACATACTTACCACCCTTGCCCTTTTGGCACTCGACATTTACAGTAACCACCACGGGCGGATCGAGAGGCACACTATTCGCCACGGCCACAGGCATCGGCAAGGCCGTCGGCGGCCCATGCATGGTCTTCTTTTTCAGGCCCCGCTTCTTGTCGTCGGCCAACGTCACCTCTTGCAGTCGGCTCACGTAGCTCTCGAACAAGATGTCCTCGACACACCTTGTGCGCAAGGTCGTGATGCGGTCCTTGATCTTGCGCGGGTGGCCGCCATAGATGCCGTGCGTTTCGAGCTCGACGGCCCGCTCTTGCCAATAGCCGGGCGCAAACTTGTAGTCGGGCAGCTTCTCGACGCACAAGGCGAAGATCTGGCTCACGGGCTTGAGGATCTGATTGGTGATGTAGTGCCGATAGTCTGGTGTGAGCCTATGCTCCCGAATGTAGTCGGGGTTCTCGATGCGATCGCCTTGCAAATGCACCTCGACGCCCGGCGGCGGCACGAAGTAGACGTAGGGCACGCGGTCGTTGGCGGCCGGCTTGTTGCCGGCATCACGCTCGCCCATGCGGTCCGCGAGCACCTTGTGGGCAATCTGCAACGGGTTCTTGTAGGATCCCCGGAGCGTCTTGCTGATGATGAGCTCCTCGAGGGGTGCATGGCCGCTCACAAGGCGCTCCAGCTGCTCCTTGAGAAAGGTCACCGCGGCCCCGAGGTCGTGATCGTTCAGGATGCGGTCCAGGATGCCACCATAGATGATCTTGACGATGGGTGCATAGTCGCGGCGCTTCAAGGCAATGCCCATACTCTTTTGCTTTGGCTTCTTGTTGGCATCGTCCTCATAGAGGTTGCCCACGTAGCGCTTCTTGCTGAACAGAATGAAGGGGTACATGGTCTTTTCGTATTCGAGGGATTGGGGCGGCGGCATGATACGTTTGATCTCACGAGAGGCACGCTGGCCGGCTGCAATTGCGAGGGGGAGGGCGGCCTTTCCGGTGAGTGGCTCACCTGAGACTGAAATGGTAGGGAACTTCACCATGACACTGTCCGTGTTAAATAATACGATTGACCCGACGCCACCGTTGAACTTGCCTTCTGTCGTTTCGATGTCGTACACGAACTGCCCTTCGGCCACATCGGGCAGGTCTTGGATCTTCATGACCTTGTTTCCCTTGTCGTGAAAGTACTGTTCAGCCACGATGTCCCCAATAAAGTAAATGTTCTCCTTCTCCGGGTTTATGTTGACGCGCATACGCTTGCGACCCAGCGACTTCAGAATGTAGTACAGCCCCATCGCACCAATCTTGCCCTTGCACGCAAAGTTGGCACGGCCTTGGGCAAGATACTTTTTGCACCCATCGGCAGTCAAGTACCCCTCGAGAAACCACTCCTTGACTTCCTTGGTTGCATTCAAGATGATGGGCGGCACTTTCTTGTACTTGTCTTTGTCGTAGAAGAGCGGCCGGTATTTCTGGACCATGTACTCGAGCGATCCGACAGGGACCAATTTGTACACATTCGACGATTCCATGGTGTCCAATATCTTAAAAGTTACCACCTCGCTCGGCTCCACCATCTTGAGGTAGTCCATCGTCCGATGTAGATAGTCGAGGTTCGAGTTGTTGACAGCCCATGAGTTTTTAACTCCACACGCCGGCTCGTACCTTCCACAACTCCCATCTCCAAAGAAAATGCCCATCACCCAAGCTTCCTCTTTGGTCAGTTCACGAGAAGGCACGTCGTAGTAAAGCACCTTGTGATTGACCGTGCCATTGAACTCCTTGCCAAGCCGTTCGCATGCCTGCTTCTTGATGCAAATCTTGCACGTCTTCGTGATTTTCCCTTTGGCATAGTAGAACATGCCACGTGGACGCACGGTTGTACACTTACTGCATTGCTTTGTGGCATCGCCGAGGTCGGTGGGCGTGTTGCCTACCTTGACGTACTGCGGCAACACATGACCCTTTTCCACAAACTCGCATGGAAAGCTGTGCAGAATGTCGGTCTCGCCAATGACACACTCCGTCGGCTTGATCTTGGTTCCGTTCAGCGCCACAATCGAGTGGTCCTCCGTGACGTCCACGCACCCTTGGAACGTGTTGACGCGATACATCTTCTTGTTCACCTTGTGCCGGATCACACGCACGACGTCCGCCCACTTTCCATTGGCCCAGACTTGACCGTCGAACTTGGCCTGGCTTTTCTCGGTACGCTCCGGATCCCACGGCCGGAAGTTCTCGTAGTCGACCCACGCGTCGGACATGGTCTCCATCGTTTTTATCTCAACCATACCTGTGGTTTTGTCCCTCACCATGATGGCCGTATCGCCTGTGACCGAGTCGCCATAGATCACGTCAGCACCGTACTCGTCCTCCATGAACTTTTTGGCCATCATGATGCGCTCACGTCCTGTTGCCGTCGTGCACGCCGCAATGTCCTTCCAGTAGACCTGCGACGTCCGCGACCCGATCTGACCATAGAGCGAGTTGGCCGTCACCTTGTACGCCAGCTGCATTGCATCAAGCACGGCCTGCTCAAAGCTCGAGTACGTCTGCGTCACGTTCACCACGTCGGCCGCGTCGATGTGCTTCGTGGCGCCAAGGTCCACGTCGAACAACTTCATGTCGCCGTTCTCGCATCGCTTCGCCAAGCCCGCATAGCGCACGGTCTCACTACCGCCATTCACACGAGCCTCCACCGTCTCATATTCGATCTTCTTCTTCGTCTTCTTTCGCATGGCAATGAGGTCCATGAGAATCTCCGGAATAATGCCCTTTCGCGGATTGCCGTCTGCGTCGGGCGGCAGCTGCGCAAAGGTGCACGACTGCGACCCAACTTTTGTCTTCTTGTCGCCGACGCCCTCGAACAGGTCATACGTCACAGTCGTGAACGTCGCGCCCGCCTCTTTGCCGATCTCGACGTACTCCGGGTCCACCACGAAGCAATCGTGCGACAGGTTCCGCTCAATCATCGAACTCGGGTACAGCGACGAGTAGTCCAGGACCGTGATAGGGGTGTCGAGGTAGATGCCCTCCTTGGGCTCGAGCACAATGGCGCCCTCGTAGCCCACGCCGTTGTCTACCTCCTCGATCTCGATGCCGAAGGGCCGCGGCTCATGGATGACCGGTATGATGGTCTTCTTCTCGCGGCACTTCTTGGCCACGAGCGAGAAGATCTTGATGCCCTGGCCGCGTAGGAACAGATACGACAGTGGCACAGAGCACACGTTGCCCATGCCGATGTTGTTCTCCAGGACCTTGAGCTTGTGCAGCAGCCGGTTCACCAGGGCGCAATCTTGCAAACAGTAGCGTGCGATCTCGGCACGATCGGCCGACGTCCCGCCGAACTTCTCGAAGATCTCCCGCGGCTTCAGGTCGGCCTTGTTGTCGCCCAGGAAGATGGACGCCACGCTGTCGAGCTTGTAGGAGTCCAGCTTGTGGTCGCGCTGCATGACCTTCAGCAGGTCCACGCTGACCACGCCATCGATCGGGAAGTACCGGAGCAAGTTGTCGCCGAGGGCCGACGATGACAGCTTCTGCTCGCGAATGCGGTTGAAGCACCGCTGCGTGAAGCGCCCCATGCTTTCGCCGAAGGTTCCGGCCAGACCCAGCTCGTGTGCCCGCTTCCACATGTAGTCCATGTCGAACCCAAAGATGTTGTAGCCAATCAGGATGTCGGGGTCGATCTCGCCCAACGTCGCCTTCCAGCCTTGCAGCATGCCGGCCTCCGTGTCGTACACGTCCACGTCCGCGCCCTCGATGGCATCGCACGTCCCGAGCGTCGCGATGTGCCTGTAGATGATCTCATCGCTCCCATACCGATGGACCGTCGTGCCGATCTGGATGACGAGATCACCCTGAAGCGGCGCGGTTGCAAAGGCTCCGGTCCACTCAACGCCGCTGCGTCGCTCCTTGGCCACGCCCAGCAAGGCCACAACCTCATTCTCGAGGCGCGTCCGTTGCTGCGACACGGTGCCAAGCTTTCGCTTTTCGGCCGGGTCCATTACAGGGTCAATAGCGTCAGAGGGGCCCTCTTCCTCCGCATCGTTGCACGCGTCCCAGTCGGCCGCAAAGCCCGCCGCCTTCGACAGGGCCGCCACTACCCCAGGTGCCACGGTCGCAATGGCGCCCTCGAGCCACGTCGGGTCCGGACGCGTCTTGGTGTAGACGCGATTGATCTCGGCCCCCTTGGGCGTCGTCATGCCGGTCTTGAACGCCGCCGTCAGCCACTCCACAACCTCCTCGAGCCGCGCATGCCCCTCGACCACGGCGGCGCTGACCAGATCCTGCGCCAGCTTCTTGTAGTCCTTGATGGCGAGCGGAAAGTCACCGTGGCTACTGCTGCACTCTATATCAAAGGAGGCCACGAGGAGCGGCGCGATCTTGTTCAGGTTCACCGGGAACACCTTCTTCCACGGCACCGACACGACGTACTGTGTCCGAGCGACGTCGCCGCCCTCGATGACGTACGCGTTGGCCGGGAGCCGCACCCAGCCGCAGGGCGCAATGTTGCGCTCGTGAATGAAGCGCAGGAAGGGGTCCAGGTGGCTCTCGTAGGGCCGGTAGCCCGTCTTGAGGATCCACTGATCGCCAAAGTACTTGCGCAGCGACGAGAAGGCCGCCAGCGACTTGACGGTGATCTTGGCGAACGGGAACATGGTCTCGGCCGTGTAGCCATAGAACTCGCGGCGCTTCACCATGGTCACGGACACCAAGTGGTCCTTCAGGCGCCACGGCAGGATGCGGGACTCGAAAGACCGGGGCACCCACTTGCGCTTCGGAATGTCCCAGGTCAGGGCGCTGGTCTTGCCCTCCTTCAGTTTGGCACCGAGGGCCGTCACCGCCCTCTGGATCTCAGAGTCGGCCTTGCCCTTCCACATCGCCTTCGGCAACTGCACATAGAAGTACGGCTGGAAGTCGGTCACGCGACACGTCACGCTGTGTCCCTTCTCGGTCACTCCGAACATCACGACCTCAAACTCGGGCGGCGGCGCAACGTCCTCGCCTTGGCCCCCGCCCCCACCGTACGACCGTGGTATGTCGTAATCCGCCTCTGGCACATACCAGTCGGTCACTTGGAACACGAGGTCATACTTGGGTATAGGGGCACGCCTAAGGGCAGGTCGCAAAGCGGAGGCCATGGTGGGCACCTATTGATCCACTCTATCTTACCTCAATATCTCTCAAACCTTTAAGCAGGCGCAGTTGGGGGTCGTTTTTTCCCGTCAAGCCCGACGTACCACAAAAATAAGCTAATGCCTCACAAGGCTCGTTTTGTTAAAAGCTCGACTTTCCTTGGACCAATCACCGAATAAAATATGCCATGGTGCTCACGGTTCTCTGCACTCCCACGTATGACATAGTATGCATATGCTAGCCGATCGAATGTAATGTAAATCGCATTGCGTCGTAAGGCCACATCTGCCTTATAGGTATCTCGAAAGCTGTTAACGTCCATGACGCGCCGCATGAAGGACGTGCGCTTTTGCTGCTCCTTATTCGACAAAGCATTGAATATACCAAATATTGTCTGTAAGTGTTTTTTTGTGTAGGTTACACCAAAGCTTAACTCGTAGTAGTCAAAGAGTTGACTATTAGTGTTAAATGGACCAATAGAACCAATTGATGAGTTGATGGGTTTGTGAGAATGGATTGGAACCGAAACGCCGTCCACGAACAACACCCTTTGTGGCTCGTTTACGACAAACCGATTTGAGTAAGGCATGATTTCCTTAGGTTGCATGTATTTAACGATTATACGACGCGAGTAGGGAATCATTAATTGTTCCATGTGTGCGATAAGTTTGTCAATGTGTTTCTTCCATCCTCCTATGTCCATCCATTGAAACACTCCATACAAGAACACAATGGACTTGACGGCAGACGGCGGCCGATCTGACATAGTAAGCTTTGTGTAAGGGAGCCTACTTACGGCATCGTAGCGTCCTAGCAACAGCATAATGAAGGCATTCATGAAAAGGGACTGTACAAACTTGCGTTTCACTTGCTCAGAATCGTCATCCATAATTGCATTTGATGGCACTGTCACAATGCCGTCCATAACAAGCTCAAGCTTTTGCCTTTGCTGCCATTTTGAAACAACTTCATATAGTTGATGGTCTTGTTGCAATGATTCGTGAAGACTCACTGATGACGTGGCACCCTTAGTACTTGTTCGTTTTCGCTTACGTGGAATGCTAATGCCCATCATCGTCGAGAATAAATGGGTTATGTTTGACCGCCCATCTTGACAAGCCCTCACTACCGCTTCATAATCTTCTTGGGAAGGTAGATCCGCATCTGCCAACACAAACTTAATGATTGGCATCGGCATTATGCCCTCATCATGGAGGTCATGGAGAACATCAAGACGGGACAATGTGTGTAGCTTCTTGATAAGTTTGTCCGTTGTGTTTCCCGTGTTTCCTGGGTTCCCTCCATAGGGGGCACTTCCACTCTTGGCACGCTTTGTGCGCTTAGGACTGGGTTCAGAATCTGAAAAAGCATTTATGTGAACAGATTGTCCGACACGCATAAGCTCCCGAAAGGGCACAGACACCTTATACGCATCTAAGAGCCCTTCGGCCGTCTCGAGCGAGGGTGCATTGAAAAACTCCCAAGCACGATCGTGAATAATCATGTTGGAAGGTAAATATGAAGACCTATACTCTAGTCTTTATATCCCTATATGCCCGACCGCAATATTATGTAGCAAGGGGTAACGGAACATAGCACTCAGTAGTCATGGTCGACATCGGCGGCATAGCCGTCTTCGTGGCCGGCGCCACCATGTTGTGGCTTGCCTACGACACGTACTGGTCCGGAGGTCTCGAAGCCGTGAAGAGCAAAGTTAACGGCCACACCTACCAGGTGCGATCGCTGCCGGACCGTCAGGCCGCCGCGGATCTGTTGGCCAACATTGCCGCACAACTGCAGACGCTGGTGAAGCACCTTGAGAAGACGGCCGCCGGCGACGAGCGGACCACGCGGCTCGTAGAGAAGCTCGACGTCGGTAAGATCAGCGAGGGCCCCGAGTCCTCCAAGTACACGAGCTACAGCATCAACAAAGGTGAGCGCATCGTCTTTTGCCTGCGATCCCGGGACGCCGCCAACATGAACGAGATCGTCGACCTCAATACCATGATGTTCGTGGCTCTGCACGAGCTGGCGCACATATGCACGCTTGAGGTCGGTCACGTACCGGTGTTCTGGGCCAACTTCAAATGGCTGCTACAAGAGTCCATCAACGTGGGGGTCTACCAAGACCGCGACTACAGTCGGGCCCCACAGGCCTATTGCGGCATAAAAATCACGGACAGTCCCTTGCATGCGAAAGCTTAAGGGCTAGAAGAACAACATCCTCTTCAAGTAACCAAGCCGCCATGTCAAGTCCACAGGCAGTCCATGCACAGGCTCCACAGCCCCAGTATATCGATCGTGTCCTCATTCAGAACGGCTACGGGCGCATCATCAATGTACGGACGCAGGCCATTCCATTGCAACGCTCTCGATGTTGGGCCTACGGGCCCTTCGCTGCCTTTGCTTCCTACGGACCCTTCGCACCCTTCGGTGCCAGCCATGTTTGCATTTGACGAGTCGGCCCAGACCTATAGGCGCCTTCTACCCAAGATCTATACGAACGTCCATGATTATGCGCAGCCTATTGCGTGTCCTATCGAGGACCTGATCGAGATGTACCGGGTCCAAGCACAAAAACAAGAAGCCGCAACGGCACATGCGGTCAAGACGGTACCACGGGCGCAACGTGTCATTGTCGGGTTTTGTTGTGGCGCACAGTAATGAGCGCACCGTAATGAGCGCACCGTAAAAGGTCACATGTCCTCATGACGAAATCTGATTGGACCATACGAATCCAAATCAAACAAAAACGGGTATGTGTTATTGCCATTACTGGAAGGCCCTGTAGGTACATTCAAAGGTACACGACTGACTTTAGGCGCTGGACGCGGTGCCGCAAGCTCTGCATACAATTGTTGGACTTTCGTATCAACTTTCATTGATCGCTGTAGGTCTTTAATAGATCCTGCGACCACATCACTTGTATTTAGATCACCAGATGCATCAAATGCATATACAAGGGGTGTCGATGATGGCAGCGTGTCTAGAACATCCATGAACTTCGTAAGGTAATCCACGTCTGTTAGAAATATCACATGGTCGTGTGACTCTTTTAGTTCGTGCATGTGAGTCAATGTGTAAATGTGCCTCTCGATGTTACGAAGAGCCATTAGAAACTGTTGCCGAATGGAAAGTGTGTGGTCGACATCTAAAAACATATCGTTCACCATGCGCATTACGGTTACATACAACGCTGTGTTGTTCCCGTCATTTTTCTTGCATCTAGAGAGTGTGTCCTTGATCGGGGTATCCGTTTCTGAAATGCCAAGACGGGCAAAGTGTGGCAAAAGCCATTTGGGCACATTGACGTCAGGGTCGATCAAACTCTTGACCATGTTAATGCATTGATCCCGTGTTTTCATGCGATTGAAAAGGGCCTTCATTAATATCCTTGAGTTTATCTGTGCTTGATGGTATATTGTATTTATGTCGCCATACTTGGGAACGTGGCGCATCGCAAAGGTTTCGAAGTCATATAGCACTTCGAATATGTGAAATGGCATGTCTCTATGCGAACATCCCATCCAAATCTTGAAACCTTCGGGCATCATTACCTTGTTCAAGATTCTCTTGCCTAGCATCTTCCTAGGGGAGGGTTCACGTGCGTATGCGTTGCGTAATGTGTATACTTCATCTTTTTTGGCTTCAAACATGATTTTGATGCGCACGTTTGGGTGCGCTTTTGCGCAGCTTTCAATCAGTTCAAGAACGTGCTCATTCGGCTCTGGTGTGCCATTCACAAAGTGCACCTCTCCTAATAGTGTAAAGCCCTTGGTGGGTTGGGCGGCGATCAGGACTGGCCCATGCACACGTTGGACGTTGGCGAAGATGGGACCGAGTGCGGACATATTGTCCATGGCTTGCTTTACACTCCTTACTGAACAAAGAACCTAAGCACCAAACACATTCCCCCAAGACCGCTCGAAGTAGTGGCCTTCCTCTGGGTTGACGTCGTGCGCCACGGTTGCAATGGCCCGCTCGTAAAAGGCACGTGGGCGCCTCAAGATCCGGTCACGCGATACGTTGAAGATGGCCGCCCATATGACCAATAGACGCCCGGGGAACGGCTCGTGCTTTTCAAAGACGCGGCCCCACCAATGGCCGATGCCTCCGTCCGTTCCGATGCCACACACGCTCTCTTTTATGCTGCCGCCCACGTTCTTCCACGTCGGCGCAAATAATGCTCCTGGCGTCGGTGGGTATAGGCCCGACGGGGCCCCAGCCAAGAACTCGCCATAAAGCTCACGTGCAGGCCGATGCTCCAAGGGTGCACCTTGCGTGAATAGCGTGTTCTGGGCCATGGATTCAGTTCCATATTGTTGCAAGATATGATGCAAGTACGTATGCGACTCACGCCCCACGTTGGGCAATTGGCAAACCGCGTGCACACGTACACCATCCGGAATGCACGGCACGTCACCTTTGTAGTACACGTAGATGCGTGCATCGGGACGTACCTTGTGCAGCTGTACCAGCCAATCGAGGGGCTCAGGATGGGCATCGGTCGAGTAGTGGGCGACAACGACGTCGAGTTTGCCGACGTCCAGTAGTAGGGCCATAGCAGAGCAAAAATAATCGACTTGCCTGAATCTTCCTTCCCTTGACAGTAAAGTAGAGGACGATCAGCCGTTCATAGACGCAATGGCATCCAAGGTTCCTAACGTGCCGAACAAGCCCAATGGTCCCAAGGTTCCTAACGGAACGAACAAGCCCATACGTCCGTCGAAGGCCGGGCCGCCGTTGCCGCGTCCACATCGGGGCGATGGCACGTTGCCTCCTACGCCTCCGCTTACGCCCAGGAACAACATTGCGCCCCTGCGACGTGCGTACACGATCCACCTGTCCCAGAACCACCAGCCGTACGTGATGCACATCGACCACAACGAGGACCGCGGGGCCACTTCTTCCTCCCACATCGTGACCTTTCGCCGCAAGGAGGAGGCCATGGACGTGGCGCGGCTGCTCCAGGCCCATCACAACGTGAGCGCAAAATGGCCGCTTGCGTCGCTGAGCGAGGGTCACGCGTATCAGCTGCTGGCGCCGACGGACGCCACGGGTGCCGAGGTCGAGCTACCGCCCAAGCCCATGTTGCTCACGGTCGACCATTGGTTCGACGCGGAGCTCAAGGACTACTGCAACGAGCACTTTCTGCACCAGCTCTGGATCGCCAACAACGAGGTGGAGATCGTCAACTTGCCGGTGGCGCTCAACTTCGCACGTAAGCAGTTCCGGATGCAGATCGGGCCGCAGCCTTAGTTTCCTCCGCGATTAAACGTTCCTTACGTCCGTCGGCACCTCATTCGCATAGTACAAACAAACGATGTTGAGCACGCTGGTGCGCCCGGGGCGCTGGGCTCGGCCGATGACCTGCTCTACCATTGCGGGGTTCGTGTAATGCAAGAACAGTACATGTGTCGTGTTTTCTAGGTTCAGGCCGCAGCCATCCTTCATCGAGTTGAGAAAGAGCACTTGCACGGCCGGGTCCGTCTTGTACTCGAGCAGCGCCGCCTCATTTTTGGCCATGGTGCCGCCCATCATGGTGCGGTAAAGGATGCCATGACGCTCTAGCACCGGTGCGATCAGGTCGAACATTGTGCCGTCGTCGCTAAAGAAGATCCACTTGGAAGGGGTGTTGTCTCCATTTCCCTGAATCATGTCGCATACCGTCCCGTCGATCACATCGATCTTGTCGCCTCCGGTCCCGACCGGCACACGTGCCATGTTGGTCTGTACGCACTTGATCTGGCCGGCAATCTTGTTCATGCGCGCCTCATTCTCATTCCAATAGCGATCGATGTCCATCACATTCGCGCCCATCGCCTTGGCCTCCGCCTCCACACCAATCCTGTCCTCGGTCATCCGCTCGAGCTCCTTCGTCTTCTCGACCAGGAACGCATCGGCCAAGCTGCGCACCGTTGTAATCCGAGTCTCCTTATCCGCCAAAATAGAGACCTTGAGACGCTGCACATTGTGGGCATTCAGGTACATCAGAAGCGACGCGCCGAGCAGGCCGCTGAAGAGCGCAATGTCGCCGTCGCGGATTTGCAGGATCTTGGTGACCGGCTCCTCGTTCATGAGCTCCTTGGTATCCTGCATGAAGCGCACGTCGCAGCGGCACACGAGCCGCCGGATGTCCGGCTTCTCGAGGCCCGAGAGGTCAAAGGCCCCGATGCGCTTGTGCTTCTCCACGTCGAACGACGCCGATATAAACCAGACCTGGTCGCAGCTCGGAATGGTCATGAGCTCTTCCGTCGAGCTGTCGACCTCGTCGATGATGACGCGCCGTGCCCTCAGGGTGCCCGTCAGCCGCTCGGCCAACGTGGACGTCGTGAGCAGCATACGCACGGTGCGCTTGACCTCCGTCGTCGCCGACTCCCACCGATGCAGATGGCCGTACTCTTTGATCGACATGCACTTGAAGGTGCCCTGTGGGAAGTAGGTATCGACGGCGCCGAGCCACTGATGATGCAGGTTCTCGGGCACGATGACCACGTTGAGGTCCGTTGACGCCGTGGGGCTCAGGGCCATCAAGGCCAGCGCCACGTACGTCTTGCCGCAACCGGGTGGATCGTTCATGATGCCGATGCGGTAGCTCTCGATCGTCGGCTTGTAGTCCTTCGAGTAGCGAATGGCATTGGTCGGCTGCACTTTAACTTGGCTCACAGGGCCGGCCTCGATGCTCATGCACCGATGCAGCATGGCGCGCTGGTGGGTCCATAGCGGCACCAGACCGTGTGCGGGCGGGGTTGCCAGCGGCGACGTGGCCGTCAGAACATCGCACGAGAGCGGATCCGCGGCGCGTGCCTTCTTCTTGAAGAGCTTGGTGAACAGGTTGGTCGCCATGTTTGCGAGCGCCGTAATAGTAGCATATGTGCCATGTCTTTAAGTGGCTTTGTATGGGCTAAGCTTGCGTGTAAGCTTGCGCCACACGCCTATAAAAACAATGCCTGACCACTGATATAGAGGCCTAAGGCTAGTGTAGGAGATAGCAGCCATCATGGATGCAGAGTCGGCCTGGTCCCTGATTGACGCCTATTTCAGTGAACACACCTATGCATTCACACGGCATCACATCGAGAGTTTCCGGCAGTTTCTGCGTCACAACATCCCGCTGACCATCAAGTCCTACAATCCTATTACCATGGTCAAGTTCGACACGGCGGGCGTGGAGGACTTCAAGGTCGAGGTGTTTGTGGGGGGTGAAGAGGTTGCAAGTAATGGCAACGGCAATGGCAACGCAGGCGCAGGCATACGCGTGGACCGCCCGACCATGCCCGGCCCCGATGGTGCACCCATTCTGCAGTTGCCGTACGAGGCGCGCATTCGGGATCAGACGTATCAAATGAATCTGGTGGCCGACGTGGTCGTTCGTTACACAGTGCGCGGCGTAACACAACCGCTCAAGACGCTGCCCGGCGTCATCTTGGGCCGCTTGCCCATCATGCTGCACAGCGACGCATGCATCCTACATGGCCAAGGCGTTGACGTGTTGCGCGCCAGTGGCGAGTGCCCCCTGGACCAAGGCGGCTACTTCCTCGTTGACGGCAAAGAGAAGGTCATTATCTCGCAAGAGCAGATGACAGGGAACAGACTCTTCATCGAGCCGAGCCCGAAGGATCCGGACTATTCGTTCAAGGCACGCCTCATATGCACGGGCGAGACCGGCGAAACGGCGTTGTCCCCGCGCATTGTCATGTTCAAGCTCGTGCGCAAGGAGCTCCCCGAGTGGGAAGGCGGAGCCGGCGCTGGCGGTCATGGGGATGACGGCGAAGATGGTGAAGAAGGCGGGGGCGGAGGCGGCGCCGGTGGCAAAGCATCGAATGATATCGCCACGGCCCTGCGTCCCTTTCGTGGTGCCCTCATGGTCAGCGCGCCCGGTATTGCCGGGGATATGCCTGTGGCCACGCTCTTCCGGGCCCTCGGGGTCGAGAGCGATGAGTCCATTGTGGAGCACATTTTGGGCCACGTGATCGACGCAGATACGCAAGAGGCCTTCCTAGCCTTCCTTCGTCCCTCGTTGGCTCAAGCTGCCGCATCCAAGCTCTACACGCAAAAGGACGTGTGGGCCAACCTACAACACCGTGTCTACTTCGAGGAGCCCGACTACGTGGCCCACGTTCTGTCGAACGATCTGTTCCCGAATATGCTCGGCGAAGCCGATTCTGAGGCGGACTGGGCAAGCCTCATGAGCCGCAAGGCCATGTACCTAGGTCACCTCGTGCGCGAGATCATGTACGTCGCCCTCGGCATCCGCGAGTCCAGCGACCGCGACGGCTACGCCTTCAAGCGCATCCACGTGTCCGGCATGCTGATGTCGTCGCTGTTTCAAGAGGCCTATGGTAAGGTCCGCGACCTGTGCCGGCGCCTGCTCGACCGCGAGTACCACTACGGCTCTTACAAGAACACGGGCAACGTAACTGACCTCATTCGGGCCGACAATATACACTACTACCTTCCGGCGTCCATCATTACGGATACGTTCAAGCGTTCCCTCAAGGGCGCATGGGGCTACAGCGAGGAGCAGGATCCCGAACAGGGCTGGGTCCAGGACGTCTCGCGCATCTCGTACCTCGGCTACCTGAGCCACATGCGTCGCGTCAACAACAACCTGGACCCGTCCCTCAAGATCGCCAGTCCGCATCGGCTGCACTCGCAGCAATGGGGCATTATGTGCCCCTTCGAGAGCCCCGATGGTGCGGCCGTGGGCTACCTCAAGAGCTTCGCGCTGCTCACCCAGATCTCGTTCGGTACCAACCCGGCCCCGATACGTCGGTGCCTCGAGGACCTCGGGACGTTGCCGCTGCGGCTGACGTCCGTGGCCCTCGACCTGCGGGCATGCCGCGTCTTTGTCAACGGCCTCTGGTTCGGCGTGCACCGCGACCCGCCGACGCTCGTACGTCGCCTCCGCAGCCTACGTCGCACAGGCCTGATCAATGCCTTCACGTCGGTCACGTGGACCATTGCGGCCAATGAAATACGCGTGCTTACGGAGGCCGGTCGGGCGTGTCGGCCCTTGATCAGGGTGGGGCCGGTTGGCAAAGTTGGCGCCCCCGCTCCCCTATGGACGCCCAACATGCCCGGCTCTTGGTACGACTGGCTCTACGGTTCCCTCCTCGACCCGGCCCTCAAGACCAGAGAGCGCTACTACGACGAGACGTACACGTCACCACGGGATATTCCGTCTTTGGCCGCCCTATCGGACGAGGCCCTATGGCCCGCCTTGGCCGAACACGAGGGCGTCATCGAGTTCCTAGACATCGAGGAGGTCAACACGCAGCTGCTTGCCCTTGATGGCGGCGGCGGTGCGATCGGTCCCTTCCACACCTACGCCGAGATCCACCCGGCCACGCTGCTGTCCGTGGTCACCCAGAACATTCCCTTCTCGAACCACAACCAGGCGCCGCGCAACATCTTCCATGCCGCGCAGGCCAAGCAGGCCATCGGCCTCTATGCCACAAACTTCAACAAGCGCTTCGACACTGCGTCGTACATCTTGCACTACCCGCAACGGGCCATTATCAACACGCGGGGTGCCCATTACACCCGGGCCGTGGACATGCCCAACGGCGTTAACGTCATTGTGGCCGTGGCGACGTACACTGGCTTCAACCAAGAGGACGGCATCATCCTCAACAAGCACTCGATCGACCGCGGCCTCTTTCAGATCTCGGCCTACAAGACCATGACGGCGAAAGAGGGCGCACCCAATGACCGGACCGTCGTGCGGTTTGCGAATATTGCGGACGAGAACGAGGCCAATGAAGGTGCTGCCATAGGCAACGTGGCCTTTGCGGACTACCGGCTCCTCGACAAAGAAGGCCTGGCCAAGGCGGGCTCCAAGGTCCCCAAGGGCAAGAAGGCGGCCATCATTGGTATGGTGCAAGAGGTGACCAGTTACGCCGAGGAGAGGCGGGGCATTGCCAGTCAATTGGTGAAAAAGAAGACGGTTACGAACGTGTCGCGCTACAGCGACGTGCACCACTACGGCGTGGTCGACAAGGTGTCGGTGGTGCACGCTGATTCTACGGAGGCCAACTCGTACCGCACGGCCAAGATACGGTTCCGTAAGGTTCGGCGACCGGAGCTAGGCGATAAGCATTCGAGTCGCCACGGCCAAAAGGGCGTCGTCGGCATGATCTTGCCCCAACAAGACATGCCCTTCACGAAGGACGGCATGGTGCCCGACGTGATCATCAACCCGCACGCCTTTCCGAGCCGCATGACGGTGGGTCACCTGGTCGAGTGTGTCTTTGCGAAGCTCTGCTGCATGGAGGGCATCATGGGCGACGGCACGGTCTTTTTGCCATTTGATCCCAAGGACGTCCATCGGCGTCTCGAGGGCCACGGCTTCGAGGGCGCCGGCAACGAGGTGCTCTACAATGGCCGCACGGGCGAGCAGATCGCGACCGACATCTTCTTCGGCCCGACGTTCTACATGCGCCTCAAGCACATGGTGGCCGACAAGGTCCACGCAAGGGCCGACGGCCCGATGGATCAGCTTACGCGGCAGCCCACGTCGGGCCGCAGCGCCAACGGTGGCCTTCGCATCGGCGAGATGGAGCGCGACGTGCTGCTTGCACATGGCCTCGCTCAGTTCACGAAGGAGAGCATGATGGAACGCAGCGACAAGTACGCCTATGACGTGTGCCGGACGTGCGGTGTGGTGGCCAAGAGCGGTAACAACAACAGCGAGTGCATGGCGTGCGGTAGCGAGGATTGTGCCAAGGTTGAGACGCCTTATGCTTTCAAGTTGTTGTTGCAAGAGATGCAGGGCATGGGCGTCGAGTTGCGCTTGCATACGGATTCACGCGATGCTCCCAAGGAGGTGGAGGATTCGGAAAACTTGGAAGACTTGCAAGGCAGCGATGAAGAGGGTGACGAAGAGGACGAGGAAGAGGAGTTTGGGTCTTCGGGTGGCGGCGATACCGAGAAAGTTGAAGATGCCGATCCAGCCTATACAGCCGATACAACTGATGGAGCCGATCAAACCTCCCCAGCACCAAAAGCCGAAGAAGCAGCAGCCGCCGAAGAAACAACAGCCATTGCCGATGAACCGAAAGCCGAAAGCCAAAGCGAAGACATCCAACTAGAGGACATTGAGGACTTTGAAGACATAAACAATGCGGTGTCTGCTGTCGAAGCCAAACCGACTACTACGGCAGCCAATGCTAGTGCCATGTTTGCAATGACCGGTGGCAAAGAGGCCGCCGAGCCGAAGAGTGACATCAAGGTCATTCGCATTACGGGCGGATGGGGGGAACGCATGGATAGCGATGAGAATCAAGACGGTGACAGGGCAAAGGCGGCAGCAGAGGAGGCCGCGGTCCGCAATTACTACGCAAGCGGTGGCAAGACGGACGGGATAAACGTAGATGCCGAGGAGGCTGAGTGTGACCCCTCCTATGCCACAAACGGCTACGGCCGCTCCCCCGTGACCTCGGACGTTGCAAAGCACCTTGCGTACCCCGATATCATCGATCCCACGGGTGGTAACATGATGGCGGGTAACGACTAAGCTAGCCGCTAGCAAAACAAAATACCACGCCTTTGTAGACGTTCGAAGAACAGGAACAACAAGACCCATGGACGGCGAATCGAGCGGCACCTTTGCAATCGTGATCCTGCTCATTCTCATGCTGGGACTCGCCGGTGTCATTGTGTACCTCTACATGACCTTCCGCGCCCACAAGGACGACATCGAGAAGGACCTGGCCACGGTGGACACCAAGGTCAAGGTCAACGAGACCAAGATCGTCGACGAGAGCACGAACCGCCTCGGCAACATCAAGTACGTGGTTGACCAGGTCAACGACGTCAATGACTCCATTTGGAACACGTACAACGCCATGGCCTCTTCGAACCAGGTGGCCATCAACAGCCTGGCGTCCTCGAATGTCGCGCTGCGGGGCGGCATCGATGCCTACTTCCGCACGTCGGCCCCAACCACCGGCACCCAGCAAAAGCGCATCTGGGAGCTGACGTCGGCCATCGACCCGCGCCTCGACATCATCGGCAACGTGACGCTGATGGGCGGCATGACGGCCCTGGACCTGAAGCCCCCGGCATCGGGCGGCGTCGTCAAGGCCGTGCAGGCACGGTTCTGCGGCACCACCAAGGGCGCGCCCTGCATATCGTTCCCTGACGACCAGGGCGACACCTACCTGACGTCGTTCAGCGCCGGCAAATCCATCATTCTTGATTCGCCCGTCAACGTCAAGGGCGACATGACCTTGACCGGCGCCGACGGGGCCACGACGGCTCGCAAGATCACGTCGGCCAACGGCATCCACTTTGACTCGACCATCGGCATCAAGACCGATCCGGCGGCCGACACGGTGCTCAATGTGGGCACCGGGACGGACAGCACTGTAAATGTCCTCAAGGCCGGAAACGTCACCGTGACCAAGGCTGGCGAGCTCAAGATCACGAATGCTACGGGTGCCGCTGCGGCCACGATCTCGGTCGGCAGCGACGGCAAGCTCCTGGTCTCGGCGCCTACGGGCATGGAGATCACGGGCGCCCTCAATGTGGTTGGTGCCGCGACCATGAATGGTCTGGCCATTCAGACGGTGGCTGCGCAATCGACCTAATAGAGCTCCCCATTCACCGACTCCCCATTCACCGACTCCCCATTCACCGACTCTTCTTTTTATAGCAGTACTAATAGAGTAAGCGAGCAAACAATCAACCAAGCAAGCACAGTATGGATGGCGGAGCTGCATCTTGCCCGACGTCCAGTGTTTGGCTAGCGATGGGATGGATCCTATTGCTCTTGCTTCTGGTGGCTTTGCTGTTCCCGATGTCGTTGATTCGACAGAAGGAAGCCTTTGCCATCATTGGGCGAACGCCCGGTGCTGACATGGCCGAAATGGCGCCCTCCATCTTTTGCGATTACCAGACCATGTTCGAAATGTCCGGTGCCGATAGCCGCGGTCCCCTACTGTACCGGACATGTATGGGCATCAAGGACCCGAATCGCGACTACGAAAAGCGCATGGATGCGTACATCAAGACATTGGGCTACCTCATCAACAAACAAACCATACGGACCAATGATACGAAGGACGTGATTGAGCGGATCGCCGCCACTCTTGAGACCATACGGGCCTCGAACGGTCCGCACCACAAGCTTCAAGGCCCCGTGTACGCGATGATTTTCCAAGCGCCGTTCTACAGGGACCTGCGCACCGGCATTCCCGGGAATCACAGCGAAATTGCGATCCAGCCTTTCAACGTCATGGAGTACAAGTACTCGGCAAGCGTCATCTTGCGCAACATGGTCGAGGGGGCATCGATTCATAGCATGGATGCACCCAAGCCAGGCCTCTTCTTCCTCGTTTACCTTGTGTGCCCGATGTACGACCCAACCAACCGCTATCGTAACCTCTCAAAGGCGTCGCGTGGTCAAAGCATTAACGCTTGCTTAAAGTACTTTCTTGACAACACAACGAACGAGGCTTTGTGCAAGGTTAAGTGTGCCAAGAGTGACGTCCTTCGCTGCGGCTGCTTGAACCGCAAGGTGCCTTATGCCGCTACGTGCCTCGGGCCAAATG
>Ga0208974_1000169_pt1 | contig 28705 bp, 15 predicted proteins | sample GreLakmeER15MSRF_FD_187699 | JGI IMG/M metagenome (GOLD analysis project Ga0208974, IMG submission 187699) | Freshwater lentic microbial communities from great Laurentian Lakes, MI, USA - Great Lakes metaG ER15MSRF (SPAdes) | ecosystem: Environmental > Aquatic > Freshwater > Lake | place: Great... | reverse complement strand
CATCTTTAATTGGGCCCAATTTTGTTTTAAGTCTATCGTCAGAATAATAAGCAGTAATGTTATTTGTTGCTCTAATTTCTCCAGCTGTACCGGATGCAGATGTACCCACACCCAAAGAATTAACTTGCGCATTAGAACCTGTTGAAAATCCCCCTGCGGCACCTGTTGCTCCAGTTGGTCCTATTGAGCCTGTTGCACCATTGGATCCAGCCAACCCCGTTGCCCCAGTTGGTCCGCCCGAAGGACCTGTTGCGCCGGCAGGCCCTGTAGCGCCAGTTGGTCCCTGAACTGTTGAAGCAGCACCTGTTGCCCCAGTTGGGCCTATTGGGCCTGTTGAACCTTGAATACCTGTTGCACCAGTTGGTCCTGCTACTATAGAATCTGCGCCGGTGGATCCTGTTAAACCTGTTGCACCAGTTGGTCCTGTAGATCCAGTATAACCAAATGATCCAGTAGCACCTGTCAGACCAGTAGATCCAACAACACCTGTGGCACCAGTGGGTCCTGTCAATCCAGTAGCACCTGTCAGACCAGTAGATCCAACAACACCTGTTGCGCCTGCGGGGCCTGTTGAACCTTGAATACCTGTTGCACCGGTTGGTCCAACAACACCTGTGGCACCAGTGGGTCCTGTTAATCCAGTGGTGCCTACCAAACCGGTGGATCCTGTTAAACCTGTTGCGCCTGCGGCACCTGTTGCTCCAGTTGGTCCTATTGGGCCTGTTGAACCTTGAATACCTGTTGCACCGGTTGGTCCAACAACACCTGTGGCACCAGTGGGTCCTGCCAATCCAGTAGCACCTGTTAAACCTGTTGCGCCGGTTAGACCAATATTACCTGTTAAACCTATATTACCTTGTAATCCTGTGTCGCCGACAGGACCTCTAATCGTTCCAACATTAGTTCCAACATTCGCTGCATAAACATATAAATTGCCTTCAACTAAATATCCTACACCATCTGCAGCAGTCGGTGGCAACAAGTTTACGTTAGCAACTGTGCCAACAATAGTAACACTGGTACCTGCAGGCCCTGTTGCGCCAGTTGGTCCCTGAACTGTTGAAGCGGCACCTGTTGCTCCAGTTGGGCCTATTGGGCCTGTTGAACCTTGAATACCTGTTGCTCCAGTTGGTCCAACATTGCCTGTTAACCCTATATTACCTTGTAATCCAGTAGCACCTGTTATTCCTGTTAAACCTGTTGCGCCGGTTAGACCAATATTACCTGTTAAACCTATATTACCTTGCAATCCTGTGTCGCCGACAGGACCTTTAATTGTTCCAACATTAGTTACAACATTACCGGCATAAACATGTAAATTACCTTCAATTAAATACCCTGCGCCGTCTGCAGCAGTTGGTGGCAATAAGTTTACGTTAGCAACTATCCCAACAATAGTAACACTGGTACCTGCAGGCCCTGTTGCGCCAGTAGTTCCAGTATAACCAAATGATCCCGTGGCGCCTGTTATTCCTGTTGCACCAACATTACCTGTTAATCCTGTTGCGCCTGTACTTCCAACACCTGTAGCACCTATGGAGCCAGCTTGACCCGTTACGCCAGATAAAAATAATTCCCAACTTGCATATGTACCGCTACCAACATTTGCCCTCGTGTCTATTACTAATGTATTGCCTGAGAATGAAGTAATTTCACCACTTACAGAATTATCAGATTCTGCATTTAATGCTGTTATTGTTTGACCAATCGTATAAGCTGTATTGCTAGAAGTATATGATGAGATAACAAATGTAATTGGGTCTGTTATTTGTATTCTAACATTACTTGATGAAAACAGAACTGGAAAACCTAATCCAGTTGCTCCAACATTACCTGTTAAACCAGTTGCACCTGTTGTTCCAGTATAACCAAATGATCCAGTGGCGCCGGTGGCACCTATGACACCAGTTGCTCCAACATTACCTGTTAATCCTGTTGCGCCTGTTGTTCCGATTAAACCAGTGGCGCCTATGCCCGTAGCACCAGGTAATCCTGTGGCACCTGTAGATCCTTGTGCGCCAACTACACCCTGAATGCCTGATGCGCCTTGAGGTCCTTGAATTGTGCCTAGGTTAGACCAAGATATACTATTCCATACGTGCAAATTGCCCGTAATTAAATATCCGTCACCCGCTTCTGCAGAGGCAGGCAATAAAGTTACATTGGCTTTTTCACCTTTGATTACAATAGCACCGGGGTTTACGCCGCCAATGGTTGAACCAACTGGAAGATTTAATCCGCCTCCGGGTGAAGACGAAATTACTACGCCGCCTAAATCCAAAGTCTGAGCTGCAAAGTAACCTGTTTTCCATCTTGCCGAGGGGGAACCAATATCATATAATAAGGTTGCCTTTGGCAATAAGTTACCAAAATAAACATTATCGAATGATGATAGATTGACTGCCCCGTTGGCACCATTTACTGACGAAACACCGCCTTCAATATTGATAATACCATTTGCCTCGTCATAAAAGCCAGAGCCAGTAATTGTTAATTCTGACAACGCAGAAAAAACTCTTGCATTCGTAAAATATAAATTTGTGCCTTCAGCAACATTGCTTGTTGTTAAAACAACTGCACCATTAGCACCATTGACGGATGTTACGCCACCTTGAATGTCAATAATACCGTTCGCTTTGTCATATGTACCAGTACCAGTTACAGTCAACGCTGCTCTGGCTCTTGTGTTTGTAAAATAAAGATTAACGCTCTCGGTGATGTTTTGTGTCGTTAGGGTAATTGCACCTGGGCCTACACCGTTGACAGATGTAATAGCAGAATTTGCGCCACTGAATGCTGTTTGTCCAATAACTCGCCAATTGTCTCCGGTATAAACTAAAATTGCATCATCGCCTACAGCAGTGAAGTTTAAATCTCTACCAGCAACATTACCTATTAATCTTGATACTCCACCTTCAGAACTAACTGTTGCAAATACTTTTATCTGACCGTTAGAACCTCTTGGCAAAGTTACATTTTGTGAACCTGCACTACTAACTTTAATGTATGTGATAGGTGTTGTTAAATCAACAGTACCTGTACCATTAATTACTTGAGGTGCGCCGCCAAATGATACATTGCCCGATAAACTTAGGTTCGAGAAGTTACTTAGTAAATCGTTGACAGAAATACTTTTGCTGGCATTTGCTTGAACAATGTACAGTAAATCCGAAGGATTTGTACGTGTTGTTCTTGTTAATTCTGATATTTTTAATTTTGCCATTTATTCTTACAGTGTTTTATTATTTTAACTTAATGAATACCCAGCGGCAGCTAAACCTCGTCTAGCAGTACCAACGCCTGAGGTATCAGTTGCAACAACGCCGGTGTTTGATACTAAGTTGGTCATTGAATAATAAGTAGAAGTACCACCAATTCCACCATATCCAAATATAGCTTTATCAGTACCATAACCTGCGGCTGCTAGATAATATCTAGCAGTACCAACACCAGCAGTATCACTAGCAACTACACCCGTGTTTGATACTAAGTTGGTCTTTTTCTGTGGAAGGCCATTAGTTGAGTCATTACCATATCCAAAAATAGCTTTATCAGTACCATAACCTGCAGCCGCAAGACCTTCTCTAGCAATACCAGCGCCTGAGGTATCAGTTGCAACAACGCCGGTGTTTGATACTAAGTTGGTTATTACATTTGCGTAATTATCTCCAAATCCAAATATGGCTTTATCAGTGCCATAACCTGCGGCTGCTACGCCACTTCTACCACTACCGACACCTGCTGTATCAGTAGCAACTACACCTGCGTTTGATACTAGGTTGGTCATTGATAAGTAAGATCCGTTATATCCATATCCAAAAATAGCTTTATCAGTACCATATGTTGCGGCTGCTAATCCTGATCTACCAGTACCTACACCAGTAACATTAGTACCAACTACACCTGTATTTGTTACTAGATTGGTCATTGATGCCCGACTACCATCGTATCCATATCCAAATATAGCTTTATCAGTGCCATAACCTGCGGCAGCTAGATTAACTCTTGCAGTGCCAACACCTGCAACATCATTACCAACTACACCTGTATTTGTTACTAGGTTGGTTATTGCTGTAAATGATCCAGTGTCTCCATATCCAAAAATAGCTTTCTGTGTGCCGGTAATAGTCGTGATTTCACTATCGGCATAGGACATACTCGCTATATTAAAAACTTTACGAGTATAAATCTTATCGCTAATACGAAATATTGACATTAGTAAATCTCAGATCCAAACAGATTGAATACAACATTACCTTGCGTTGAATGAACTGTTACTACGTCTGTTGCTGCAAGTGTAATGCCCAGTGTCAACCCAATTGCGTCTTGTGCTGGTAATGCCACATCATATGCAATATAATTTGCAGTTGTCAATGTGGCATTCGCTGGTCGAATTGCTGCTCTAAACCTTACATTGGCGGTGCTTACATTGCATATATTGAGCGTTGAAATGATTGTGCTATTTGCAGCAGGTACTGTATATAGTGTTGTAAATGTGTTGGGTGCAGGCAAAGATTGCCCTAAAACTTTAAATGTGGTCGCCATGTGTTTTCCTTACATTCCTGCTAACATGAATGATATTGGGTTGAAATCCGGAGGTGCGGGTGCGGGTATAGAAACATTGGCCCAGGTTGTGCCGTCGTAATCTTGCACTGTTAGTGTAGTTGAATTGAAAATTAAATCGCCTGTAGACGCAGTAATATTGCTGCGATCCGCAGTAGTGTATGATCTAAGTCTTAAAGGTGAATTTTGTATAACAACAGCGCCACCGTTTGTACCATTTGCTAACAAATTGATATTGGTTGCTGATGTTAATGTGGGTATGCCAAATCCTGCAGATGCGAAAGCGTTTGCTGTAAATGTACCCGTAATTCTTACATTACTTTCAGCAAGCGGCCAATCACTACCCGTTTGCCGAATAGTCATTGTATCTGCATCAAATACGCCTTTGTTTATTATTGACATGGATCTTCTTTACTTTATCTATACTCTATTATTTATGGCTTTACAATCTAATGGTACCTGAACTGTTAAATTGCACAACAGTTTTTCCCGGCGCCGCGGGGGGGTTGCTAGTGCTTATGCTGCCGGTGAGGGCAATGCTAGGATATGCCGCATTTGGTATTGCGAAACAAACAGTTCCTGAACCGCCAGCGCCGCCATAAGTGGTCTGTGGCGCCGGTGGGCCAAAAAAGCCCCCACCCCCCCCTCCTCCGCGGTTGGCTGTGCCGGGGGTGCCGTAAGACGAAAAATTAGGAGTATAGCTGGCGCCTGCGCCGCCACCACCAGCCCCACCAGCACCCCCCACCCCTTGTCCGCCAGGCGGTTGGAGCGGGTTGCTAAAAGGCCAATTTGATCCGCCACCGCCACCGCCACCGGCAAAGGCAGAGTTAGTAAATGGCCACGTAGCGCCCGGCCCGCCAGGCCCGCCTGATGAATTATATATGGAGCCTGAAGTCCCCGCATAGCGCGTGGACCCCGGACCTCCGGCACCACCGCCGCCGTCTCCGCCATTGCCCGGGCCGTAGGCGCCACCAGGCCACCCCTGCCCAGTGGTACCGGCGGCCTGAGCGCCGCCGCTTCCTCCCGGGTAGTTGGAGGAGCCGCCGCCAATTGCAGTTATTGTGGTAAACCCGGATCCGGATATTCCACTATTAGATCCACTTACACTGGGGAAGAGCGCGCCGCCGCCACCAACTGTAATAGTATATGGCGTGCCAGTCTGCAGTGCCGCTTGTCCTGTTAGGTAACCGCCGGCACCGCCAGCGCCGTTGCCGTCAGCGCTTGTTGGGCCGTAGCCGCCGGCGCCGCCGCCAGCAACTACTAAATAATCTACCGTAACAGGGTTCAAACTTGTATCATTAATCGTCACCGTACTACTTGTAGCAACTATGGTACCACTAACACTACCAGTTCTCAATGACACCGTAAATGTTTGAGCACCTTCAGTTGCTGCATCGGCAACCGCAGTTACTGTAAATGAACCGGCATTAGAAGTTATTGTAAATGAACCAGTACTGGCTGAAAAGTCACCGGCTGCAGTTGTAGTATTATTAATTGACCAGTAATATGTTCCATTGGTAATATTTGTTCCACCAACATTAAATGTTAATGCTGAACCCTCATTAACACTTGAAGATGCAGGTGTTATGGTGTAAGTAGGTGTTAAACTAGTATCATTAATCGTCACCGTACTACTTGTAGCAACTATGGTACCGCTGGTACTACCAGTTCTTAATGACACTGTAAATGTTTGAGCTCCTTCTGTTGTTGCATCGGCAACCGCAGTTACTGTAAATGATCCGGCATTAGAGGTTATTGTAAATGAACCAGAACTGGCTGAAAAATCACCAGCCGCAGTTGTAGTATTATTAACCGACCAGTAATATGTTCCATTAGGAATTCTTTGTCCACTAACATTAAATGTTAAAGAACTACCTTCATTAACACTTGCAGATGCTGGTGTTAGGGTGTATACGGGTACTTCACTACTAGTATCAAGAATTTCAACATTAGATGTTGCAAAAACTACATTGCCTGTAGATGAATTTGTTCTTAATTGAACTCTAAATGTTTCACCTGTTTCATCCATTAAAGATAAATCAGCATTTGCTTGCAATACAAATGTTGCAGTGTTATTTGTTATTGTAAATATGCCAGTATTTGCTGTAAAATCTGCAGCAGTTACGTTGGCTGTGACAGGTAATACTGAATAGAAAAGAGATACACCATCTAAAACATTAGCAGTTACAATTGTAAACGATACTAAATTACCTTCAGCAACGGTAGCAGTATTGGCAGTTAAACTTACAATAGATGTTCTGTCTTTAATTGTAATAACTGGAGAGGTTGCAACAGCTGCTGCCTCAGAACTACCTTTTTTAAGTTTTACAACAAATAGTTTGTCGCCTTCAAGAGCAAAAGCTGCGGGAGTTAAATTAATAGTAACATTGCCGGCAACAACTGTTGCTGTGCCAGATAAACTATTAGATGTGAAATTAGATGATAATATTGGCATGGTTTTATTCTATTGTGTAATACACTAATGTTCCATCTAGCTCTGATGTGCTAAATGTTAACGATATATTGCCAGTAACTTCTGTTATAGCTGTATAAGCACCAATAGCGTATATTGGTCCTGTTCTTGCAGAAACAAATGCGGATACGGCACCTGCGCCGGCATTATCATATGATGCAACTAATACATCTGTTATTTCCAAACGCTTTGCAGTAGATATTAATTCAACAGATGAATTTGTTGGGATTGGTGTATTGTAGGCCAAATATACTTTAGGTGCGCCATTGGCGTCGGCCCAATACAATTTGATTCTAGGTGTGCTGGCGCTGAGATTAACAAGTATTATACTTTCAATAATACTAAATCCGTTTAAAGAATTATATATTGTAATATTTGTGTTGCTTGTGGCAAGAGTTTGTCCTATCCCTATGTAGGTTGCATCGGCGTCAAAAGTCTCATACGTGTACATTGCATTTAAAATATTTGCGGTAGCTGTACTTGCGGAATTAAAACCCTGTAGATTAATTTTATCGCCGGGTTGAAATAATTGTCCGTTTTTAATAAATTCGACCAAGCCACCTGTAGCAACTGGAATTTGATTTGCAAATACTGCGGTATTGCCTGTTGCATATAAAATATTACCCGATACATATGATGTTGAATCTGATAGATTAGTAACAAGCAATGATCTCAAAAGAAATCTGTCAGTAGCAGGTATTGTGGGTAATGACAAGATAGTCGACATTGTGCTTAATACATTGCCACCACCGGTGCCGTTTATGTCAGTATTATATAAGGATGTTCTGCCGATATTCGTAATAACACCTTGAGTATCAATGTTAATACCTTTACCCGCAGTAAATGCTGTTCTGACTCTGGTGTTGGTAAAATATAAATTAGTACCTTCTGTCAAATTAGCAGTAGTAAAATTAGATAAAGTAAGTACTTGTGCTGCTACAATAGAACCAATATTGGCACTAATTCTACCATTAGCCTCAATGTTAATAGCTGTGCCTGCTATTAAAGCAGATACTACTCTGGTGTTGGTAAAGTAAAGATTACCAGATGCTTCTACAACATTTGCAGTAGTTAATAACGGCGTAACGGTTTCAACTACTCGATTGTTGGTAAAATATAAATTAGTACCTTCTGTCAAATTAGCAGTAGTAAAATTAGATAAAGTAAGTACTTGTGCTGCTACAATAGAACCAATATTGGCACTAATTCTACCATTAGCCTCAATGTTAATAGCTGTGCCTGCTATTAAAGCAGATACTACTCTGGTGTTGGTAAAGTAAAGATTACCAGATGCTTCTACAACATCAGCAGTAGTTGTTACCTGAGCCGTAGGCCAATCGTTACCCGTTTGAAGGATAAACATTTTGCCTGCATCAAATACGCCTTTGTTTATTATTGACATGGATCTTCTTTACTTTATCTATACTCTATTATTTATGGCTTTACAATGTAATGGTACCTGAACTGGTAAATTTCATGATAGTTTTTCCCGGGTAACTGCCCGATGGTGTAAGTATTGTTGCTGCTGGCGGCGCTGAGCCGGGATATGCCGCATTTGGTATTGCAAGGATAACAGTTCCTGAACCGCCACTGCCAGCCAACCAATATGAGCCAAGTGGGTCGCTGTTGAGAAAGCCAGGGCCACCATTACCACCACCTCCCCCTCCTCCGGTATTTGTTGCGCCATTGGTGCCGAACGTCAGACCTGCAGGAGACATGTTGGCGCCCGGCCCACCACCGCCTCCTGCTCCGAGGTTTGGCTGTCCGCCACCTCCAGCGCCTCCTCCTCCGTTAGCGGCGTTAGACGGTGGCCAATTTGATCCGCCACCGCCACCGCCACCGGAATAGCCAAATCCGGGAGTTAATGGTGAAGTTTGGCCCATTCCGCCGGGCCCGCCTGTAGCATTGAGGGAGCTGCCGGTGGGGCCTCTGAGCGCATCAGAGCCTGCAAACGTCCAGCCGCCACCGCCGGCCCCGCCATAGGCGTCGGGAAAGGTAGAACCGCCAGGGTTGCCCTGCCCAGGGGTACCGGTGCCGCCACCGCCGCCGCCGCTTCCTCCCGGGTAGTAGGCACCGCCGCCGCCAATTGCAGTTATTGTGGTAAACCCGGATCCGGATATTAGACTATTACCTCCGGCACTAGCAGCCTGGCCAGGCAGCGGGCCATTTTGGCGAGCGCCACCGGCCCCAACTGTAATAGTATATGGCGTCCCCACCGCCAGCGCCGCTTGTCCTGTTAGGTAACCGCCGCCACCGCCGCCAGGGCCGCCATTACCTCCGCCGCCCTTGTAGCCCGAGCCGCCGCCAGCAACTACTAAATAATCTACCGTAACAGGTGCCCGACTAGTATCATTAATCGTTACAGTACTACTTGTGGCAACTACGGTACCACTGGTACTACCGGTTCTCAATGACACCGTAAATGTTTCTGATCCTTCTGTTGTGGCATCGGCGGTTGGTGTTACTGTAAATGATCCAGAATTAGAGGTTATTGTAAATGAACCAGAGCTTGTTCCAAAATCACCAGCATTTGTATTAACAGTATAATAATATGTTCCATTAACAATATTTGTTCCACCCGCATTAAATGTTAAAGAACTACCTTCATTAACACTTGAAGATGCCGGTGTTAGGGTATAAGTAGGGCTCAAACTTGTATCATTAATCGTCACAGTACTACTTGTGGCAACTATGGTACCGCTGGTACTACCAGTTCTCAATGACACTGTAAATGTTTGAGCTCCTTCTGTTGTTGCATCGGCGGTTGGTGTTATTGTGAATGAACCAGAATTAGAGGTTATTGTAAATGAACCAGAACTGGCTGAAAAATCACCAGCCGCAGTTGTAGTATTATTAACCGACCAGTAATATGTTCCATTAGGAATTCTTGCACCACCCGCATTAAATGTTAAAGAACTACCTTCATTGACACTTGATGCTACCGGTGTTAGAGTGTATACGGGTGCTTCACTACTAGTATCAAGAATTGCAACATTGGCAGCAGTATAAACTACATTGCCTGTAGATGAATTTGTTCTCAATTGAAGTTTAAATGTTTCACCTGTTTCATCCATTAAAGATAAATCAGCATTTGCTTGCAATACAAATGTTGCAGTGTTATTTGTAATTACTGCTGAACCGGTATTTGCTGTAAAATCTGCAGCAGTTACGTTGGCTGTGGCAGGTAATACTGAATAGAAAAGAGATACACCATCTAAAACATTAGCAGTTACAATTGTAAATGCCACCAAATTACCTTCAGCAACGGTAGCAGTATTGGCAGTTAAACTTACAATAGATGTTCTGTCTTTAATTGTAATAGGAGCAGATGTGGATAACACTGTACCCTCCGCATTATCTTTTCTAATTTTAATTACAAAAGATTTGTCACCTTCTAGTGCATAAGGTATAGTAGTTAAAGATATACTAACATTTCCACCGGATATAACTGCTGTACCAGATAAACTATTAGATGTGAAATTAGATGCTAATATTGACATGGTTTTATTCTATTCTATTCTATTGTGTAATACACTAATGTACCATCATTTTCCGTTGTACTAAACAATGCTGACACTGTACCCGCTATTTCAACATTTGGTGTGTAGAATCCGGGTGTAAATAACGGGCCTGTTTTTGCCGACACAAAAACAGATACAGAATTAGCGTTAGCTCCAGTATAATATGCAAATAATTTATCAGTTATTTCTAAACGCTTGGGTGTTTGTAAAAATTCAATTGATGTATTTACTGGTATAGGAGTACCAAAAGCAAAATATCCTTTGGGTGTTCCGTTGGCATCGCCCCAGTATAATCTAACTTTGGGTGTTTCTAAACCAAGGTTAACAACTTTTATACTTTCGACAATACTAAAAGATGTTTCTGAATCGTATACTTGAATATTAGTAATATTTGCCGCCAAGGTTGTGCCTGTACCAATATATGAAATATCATTTGAGAATAATTCATATGTGTAAATTGCATTTAAAATATTTGATGTAGGTACACCCGCATTATTGAATCCTTGTAGATTAACTTTATCACCGGGTTGAAACAACTGGCCTTTTTCATAAAATTCAAGTAAACCGCCAGCAGGAATTGGAATTTTATTTGCGAAAAATGCAGTATTTCCTGTAGCATATAATATGTTACCTGAAACTTGTGCAGTAGATTCTGTTAAATTTACAACGAGTAATGATCTTAATAGATATCTGTCAGTATTAGGTACAGTTGGAAATGCAACTTGTGCATTCATAGTACTCAACACATTACTACTACCAGAACCAGCAATATCCATATTAAAAAGAGGTGTGCTACCAGTATTTCTAATAACACCGTTGTTGTTAATAGTAATACCTTTGCCTGCACTAAACGCGCTTCTGGTTCTTGTATTAGTAAAATACTGAGCATTTGCTGTTTCAATAACATTAGAAGTATAAAGTCCGTTCCAAACTTCTGCTGTAATTACGTTTGCTGTAATTACGTTTGCTGTAATTGAGCTGGCGTTATTGATAGATGTTACTGTAACATTGCTAAGTAAAACATCGTCAGATACAGTGATGTTTCTAATTATTAAACCGTTGGCAATTAAATTCCCCGTTGCTCTTATATCGCCATTTGATACAATTGCGTCGGCAACAACATTACCAGTAAAATCTGTATTCTTATTAATTAAAAATTTGTCGCCAGTATTAGAATATGTAATATTTGCTTGCGCACCAGCAATTATAATACCCGCGCCGTCGGCTGCAGAACTTGTTGCTGCACCGTTTGCCAATAGAATGTTTTTATCTTCTATATCGAGGGTAGCAGTATTTAAAGTTACTACATTACCTTGTACTTCTAAATCTCCAGATACAACTAAATTATTGAGTAAAACATTCGAACCAACTAGTGCGGATAATACTCTGACATTGGTAAAGTATTGATTGGTTGTTTCAACTACATTGGCAGTAGTTAATAACGGCGTAACGGTTTCAACTACTCGTACATTAGTAAAGTATAAAGCATTGGCAGTTTCAACTACATTTGCAGTAGTTAATAACGGCGTAACGGTTTCAACTACTCGTACATTAGTAAAGTATAGATTACTTGAAGACTCAATTATCTCCGCAGTCGTTATTACTTGAGCTCTAGGCCAATCATTTCCTACCTGTCGGAGGAATGCCGTGCCTGAATCAAATACGCCTCTGTTAATTATTGACATGAATCTTCTTTACTTTGTCTATATTGTATTATTTATGGTTATATTTTATGCTAGAGGATCAACCAATCGAATATTTAAATTGCGTTGTTTTCAATTGAAAGAACTATGTCTTTTTCTGCTAACAAGAATGTTTCTTTTGGTACAATACCAATCAACTTCAATGATTCTAAAGTTTGTGGATTGCTCATTGCATTTAACAATTTTGCAGGACTTGGTCTACCATTGGCAATAATTTCTGCTTGAATCTCACGACCAATCGTTACTGTGAATTCATAGTTAGCATTAGCTTCAAACATTTCGTCATCAGTGTATGGTGTACCGTCTTCATGTTTAAGTCTTGTTGGTTCGACTTCCACATAAAGCTCTGCCATTAGTTTTTCTAATATTTTAATCTCTTTGCGATTCAATTCAAATGCATGCTTTTGGTCGTCTAAGTGTGATTCTACTTCCAAAATTTCAGCACGTAAATTTAGAATAATGTGATTTGCTGCCGGTATTGATCTTAGATGTTCTAACTCTTCCAGTTTAGCTCGATATTTAAGTTCAGCACATTCTTCAAGTACTGCCGCACGTTTACGACCAACCAAGAAGCCTTGTAGGGTTTTAATTTTTTCCCACGGTGTGCTACCAATAACTTGATAACGATAGTTGAATTCAGAGTTTAGATTTGATGCCATAATGATTCCTCATAATAATGTTTAAATATGTATTTATATGTTAAATTTTAACCTCTAGGAAAATCTGGAAATGGTACCCAATTAGTTGTAGCTTCATCCCATAAGTATGGATAACCATCGGTTGGTATTGCTACCGGTGCAACATAGGATACTGCGGTTTCGTTCCATGTCCATGATGCTGGTCGTTCAGCATTTATTGCATTTTCTCTTGCTTGTGCAATTTCTTCTTGTGTTGGAGCAGGCCTGTTTTCTAAGTCTGTCATTTTGTTTCCTTTATAGTAAATGTGTTTATGTTGATGAATATCCTGCGGCTGCTAATCCAGTTCTAGCAGTACCTACACCTGCAATATCAGTACCCATAACACCGGTGTTTGATATTAGGTTGGTGATTGAGAGGTAAGCACCCCCATAACCAAAGATAGCTTTATCACCACCGTAACTTGCGGCTGCGTAAGAAGCCCTTGCAGACCGGGTTTGTCCGGGGCCCGTATAATATACAAATGCAGTATCAGTACCCATAACACCTGTATTTGATACTAGATTGTATGCGTACACGAAGTCTCCTTGTGTATTGCCGAATCCAAATATAGCTTTATTACCACCATAACCTGCGGCTGCTAATGAATGTCTAACAGTACCGACACCTGCTGTATCAGTAGCTACAACACCAGTGTTTGATACTAGGTTAGTCATTGATAGATAATTAGCTCCTGATAGGCCAAATCCATATCCAAATATGGCCTTATCACCACCATACCCTGCGGCTGCTAGGTATTGTCTAACAGTACCAACACCTGCAGTATCTGTAGCTACCACACCTGTGCTTGATACTTTGTTGGTGATTGCGGTGTATGTAAGACCTGTGTTACCATATCCAAATATAGCTTTATTACCACCATAACCTGCGGCTGCAAGATTGTATCTAGCAGTACCAACACCAGCGGTATCTGTAGCTACCACGCCAGTATTGGATACTAGGTTAGTAAGGGCTTTATTACTATAGGAAACAGTAGTACCATATCCAAATATGGCCTTATCACCACCATACCCTGCGGCTGCTAGGTATTGTCTAGCAGTACCTACACCTGTTGTATCTGTTGCCACCACACCTGTGCTTGATACTTTGTTGGTGATTGAAAGATCACCACCATTAGTACCATATCCAAATATAGCTAGCTGGGTAGGAGGAGGAGTCGTACTAGTATCATTAATCGTTACAGTACTACTTGTGGCAACTATGGTACCACTGGTACTACCGGTTCTCAATGACACCGTAAATGTTTCTGATCCTTCTGTTGTGGCATCATCTGTTGCAGTTACAGTAAATGAACCGGCATTAGAGGTTATTGTAAATGAACCTGAACTGTCTGAAAAATCACCGTCTGCAGTAGTTACATTATTAATTGTCCAGTAATATGTTCCATTGGTAATATTTTTTCCACCAACATTAAATGTTAAAGAACTACCTTCATTAACACTTCCAGATGCCGGTGTTAGGGTATAAGTAGTATATAAACTACTAGTATCAAGAATTTCAACATTGGCAGCAGTATAAACAATATTTCCTGTAGATGAATTTGTTCTTAATTGAAGTTTAAATGTTTCGCCTGTCTCATCCATTAAAGATAAATCAGCATTTGCCATTAAAGTAAATGTGCCAGTATTATTTGTTATTGTAAATATGCCAGTATTTGCTGTAAAATCTGCAGCAGTTACGTTGGCTGTGACAGGTAATACTGAATAGAAAAGATTCGCGCCGTCGCGTGCATTTGCTGTAACTAGAGTAAATGCCACTAAATTACCTTCAGCAACTGTAGCAGTATTGGCAGTTAAACTGACAACAGAACTATTGTCTATTAAAGTAATTACGGGCGATGTATAAATTACAGCTCCTTCTACACTACCTGTTCTAATCAAAATGTTAAAACTAACATTACCTTCTAACGCATAAGAAGCAGTTGGTAATGCAATATTAGCATAACCGCCAGAAACTTTAACAGAGCCTGTTAATGAATTTGATCTAAATTTAGTTGAATCTATTGGCATTTTGTGTTCTTATGATATTGTATAGTACAATGTCGTACCGTCAGTTAGTGTTGTCTGAAGGTTCAATATTACAGTATTTCCATTATCTGCTTGAGGAGTAAATCCTGCCTCAGTAGTTATAGAACCAACTCTATATGATGCAAATGCCGAAACTAAATTATTTGCAGCATTGCCATATCTTACAATTAGCTTATCCGTATTATTTATTTTCTTCGGTGCCTGTAATACTTCCATTGAAGAGCTTGCTGGTACTGGCATATTAAACGCAAAATATGCTTTTGCCAAAGAATTCGCATCTGCCCAAAGAGCAGTAATAGTAACATCATCAATGTGATGGTTTACAAATTTAAGACTTTCAACAATAGCATATGATTGTTCTGGTGCTAACAATGTAATATTATTATTACTTGCATATAATGTCTGACCAATTGTATTATAAGTTATATCATCATATATTGTTTCATATGTAAATGATGCTGATAATAAATTATTTGTTGCAACCTCTGATGCATCAAATCCTTGAATATTAATCTTATTACCAGGTAAGAATATTTGCGGTCTTTTAATGAATTCTAATGATGCACCAACAGGAACGCCAATCTTATTAGCAAGTACTGCCGTATTCGATGATGCATATGAAACATTGCTCGATACAAACGCCATTTGATTGGAAATGTTTGTTATTTGCATTGAACGCAAAATGAATCTACTTGTTGTCGGAGTACTTGGGAAAGTAACCGCAGGACTCATTGTATTATTTACGGTAAAACCAACTGTGCCATCAATAGAAGTATTAAACAGTTCGGAACCAATAGTGCTCTTAATAACACCATTTTCCTGAATAACAATGCCTCTGCCCGCAGTAAATGCACCAACTGCTCTTGCGTTTGTAAAGTATAAATTGCCAGATGCTTCTAATAGGTTTGCTGTAGTAAAGTTACTTAATGTTAATACTGTATTGGCAATATTTGCCAACAATGCTACATTGGCAAACAATGCTACATTGGCAAACAATGCTACATTGGCAAAGTTTGCTCTTTCTGCAGATGAGGTTGACCCTGGAACAAATTTTGTACCATTCCAAACTAATATACCATTTACACCTATACCTGACAGATCAACGTCTGCAAAGACGTTCATACTCATTTGTTCTACATTGGATAGAACGCGTGCATTTGTGAAGTATTGATTAGTTCTTTCAACTACATTGGCAGTAGTTAATAACGGTGTAACTGTTTGGACAACACGTACATTGGTGAAATATAGATTAGTTCTTTCAACTACATTACCCGTGGTCAATAACGGTGTAACTGTTTGGACAACACGTGCATTTGTGAAGTATTGATTGGTTGTTTCAACTACATTACCCGTGGTCAATAACGGTGTAACTGTTTGTACAACACGTACATTGGTGAAATATAAGTTGTCAGCAGTTTCTACAACATTTGCTGTAAATAATCCCAACCAAGCATTGGCTTGTACATAGGCAGCAGATATTAAATTGGCACCGAATATTGTGCCACCCGCACCGGAACCAATTACAACATTGTTGGCAAGTAATGTATTAGCGGATACTGTTTCTGTTAAACGAATGTTGCCAACAAACGCACCTGTTGTTAGGAATATTGTGTTTGCAATAGTTAAATTGCCATCGACATTTAAATTCTTGGCATTTAAAGTATTAACAAATGCAATTGCATCAAATACTCTTGTATTTGTATAGTATAAATTACTACTAGCTTCTCTTACGTTAGCTGTAGTTTGATTTTCTAAACTTAAAACTTTAATTGCTAAATCAGCAACATTTGCAACTTCACTATTAACAAATACTGGAATGAATGCGTTTACGTTACTATCATAAACAAGTGCTTTACCTGTTGTTAAATTTCCACCTAATTTAACATTAAACAGAGTACCAATAGATAAGTTTGCTACATTTGCAGTAACTCTATCATTTGTAAAATATAAATTCGAAGGACTTTCTACTACATTAGCAGTAGTTAATAACGGTGTAACTGTTTGAACAACACGTACATTAGTAAAGTATAAATTCGAAGGACTTTCTACTACATTAGCAGTATCCAATGTTGTCCAACGTCTGTAACCAGCTAGGTCAGAGGTAAATACTTGACCTAGCTGCGACGGCAATCCTAAGTCTGGTTCTGTTTCTGATAATTCTATGAATTCATAACGATCAGCGCTGACATTAGCGCTTGGTACCTTATGGACTCTTCCGGATATTAGTTTAGTCATTTGCTGATTCTAATACGCTCATTACTAGTTGAACGGTGTTGTTTGCGCTTGCGCTTGAATATACTTTTTGTCCTGTTTCTAAAACCAATTTCGCACCTGCACTAATTACAGCCATAGAATCGCCTGCAGGTATTTTAAAATTCTTAGCCATAGCAGTTTTTACATTACCTGTAGCATTGGTTGATCCATGGTAAAAACTTACCTGCGTCGTAGTATTTGTAATATTTGTTGCTTGTACAGACAAGAAAATAGAAGTTTTACGAGTTGGTGCAGTATATAACAATCTTTCTTCTGTAGTCAGATCTGCTGTTACTGTTTTAAATACGTTTAGTGCGGTTGCCATTTGATTTTATCCTTCGACTGCTAATATATATGGCGTCATTACTGAGAACAAAGCTTTCGTAAATGTTCTACCAGAAATTGTACCATCAACTCTGTTAAATACTAATTCTTGACCAATTCTAAAGTCACCTTGTTGGTCTGTACTTGTGAAATAAACTCTTCCACCTTTTTCTTCAGTAACTTCATTTTCCTGTATTGGGAATCCGCCGTTGTATGGCAATGCTGTTTGAAGATTTGTACCTGAGCCAATATATTCAAATGTATAACCCAAAGCAGAAATATAGCTAGGTTGATGTAAACTTACTGTGGAATTTGCTCTGATTACGGTATCAGTCTCGCCTTCCAACAATGTTACCAATGATGTGTTTGCAACTAGAGGTGTACTATTGGCAACTGTAAAGAATGCAACTGTGCCATTACTAATATTAGACCAATTTTGATTAATATATCCGTTTACTTCAGCTATAATATAATCTCTGTTTGCAAGTATAATCTTAGCCGCATTAATTACATTTGCATTATTGCTCAAAGTACTATAAGAGATAGGGCTTTTCGTTGGTGCAGCATTTGCACCAAGCGTAATTATATCTGTAATTAAGTCTATATCTCTCAATACAATATTAGCTTCAGCAATTGATGCTGCAGGTGCTGCTGTAGTATTTTGTTTATATATTGACTGGTATGGAGGATTAAATAGAGTGGCGTTAATAAACTCTATTGTTTCTGCTCTAATAAAATCTTTATTGGCAATAATTAACTTAACTGCATTCGATACATTTGTAGATATTGTTGCTACATTGCCTGATAGAGCTACTTTAGTCTGTGCTACATTAGGACCATTTGTAATAATATTATTAATTAAACTAATTTTTTGCAGTACAATATTTGCTTCTGCTAAAGTTGCCGCAGTTGCTGCTGTAGTATTTTGTGTATAAACAGATTGACGTACACTTGTGATAGGAACACATCGTACAACTTCATCAATGATACTACCTATAAAGTTATAAGCTGCGCCGGTCTGTACAATTTGTTCATTAATTTGCGTATTAGCTGAACTAAAGTTATAATAATACACACCCGATTGAACAGATTGTCTATTTCCATCGTGTCTTAAATCAAATGCAACACTATCTAAAATAAAGCCAACATCTCTAGAGCAAGTAGCTTGCGCATTTGCTACATCAATAAAGTTGTTGGCATTTGCAAAGAACCCCGGGTATGTTTGATTAACATATGCAATCGTCTCTGCTTGAATAAATGATCTATTCAATAGAATTAAATTTGCAGAATTATTAACATTTACATTAGTATTTGCTGGAAATTTGTTTGGAACAATTCTATCTGATACTCCAGATGTTCCATTATTAATAATATTTACAATTAAGTTGTAGTTATTAGTAATAATATTAGATTCATTTGCCGAACCACCTGTCCCCGAAACTTGAGCAATATTTGCCTGTTTCGGTGAAGTAATTGTAATATTTTGTGCAATATTTGCTGCCAATACTTTGGCATGGTTAATTGCAGCAACTGTTTCTACGGATTGATTGGCTATTGCAGAAGATGTTTGCGACCAGTATTGTAGACCAGCAAAATTAGATTGCGTATTGCTATTATAACCCAAATCAAATGCAAGAGAATCTACAATTAAACCAGTGTCTCTTTCACATTTTTCTTGATTGTAACCGGCAACCTTTTTATTTCTAATAATGTCATCTATTATTGTGCCGATGAAATCATATGCAGCAGTTGTTTGTGGTACTTGATTTTCAATCTGAGTAGAAGTAAAATCGTTATTGTAATAATACACACCTGAAGTTATAGACTGACGATTTCCACCGTGTAAGTAATCAAATACCACACTATCAAGCAAATACCCTGTATCTCGTTCACATTTGGTGATTGCATTTGCTGCATCAATATAATTGCTGGCATTTGCAAAGAATCCCGGATATGTCTGATTCACAAACGCAATGACTTCTTTCTGAATAAATGATTTATTTGAAACAATTAAATTTGCAGAATCATTAACATTTACATTGGTATTTGCCGGAAAACCATTTGGTATGATTCTGTCTGATATGCCTACAGTACCATCAGTAATAATGTTTGCAACTAAATCAAAATTACTAGATATGGCATTTATATTAAATTGTGCATTGACTATATTGAATGTTCCTACCATGCCTCCATGATATTGACAAATATAATATAGCGTATCAGGAGCATCTAATGGAACATTAAATACAATAGTACCATTATCGACACCGTTATTGGTAACACCTGTAGAATATGCACTGCCTGTACCTGTTACTGCTGCGGTTTTAATCCAGAATGGATGGCCGCTAGCAGATATTTGTAATCTATATGATACACCTCTTTGCAGAGTCAATGATGGATTACTACCACCATTGATTACATAAGCACCGGAACCTGCATTTGTTACAGCAATTGTGGATAAAGTTTGTGTTACGTTTGCTTGTCTTGGTGAGGTAATTGTTGCATTTACTGCAACATTTGTTGCTAGATTCTTAGCATATGAGAATGCCGCAATAGTTTCTGTTGCTTGATTTTGTATAGCAGATGTAGATTGTGACCAATATTGCAAACCAGCAAATGCAGATTGAGTATTACTTTGATACGCCAAATCAAATGCAAGAGAATCTACAATTAAACCTGTGTCACGATTACACTGTGCCTGATCATAATTTGCAAACAACACCGCATCACCATAGTTGGGGCGACTATTTAAATTTGCAAATAAATATTTTGTTCCTTCTTCAGTTTCAACTGCCTCGACGTATTTACCAAAATTCACTGGTTGACTAACACCGCTGGCTTTCAATCCCAATCTACCAAAGGATGCATTGGAGTTTGTGATAGAGCAGAATCCGCCGTTTTCGCATAAAACAGCAATGTCACAACAAATTGTAAACACAGAAACTAACTGAGTGTAGCCTCTGTTTAACATATGGATACCAATACCACCTTCATTGGTGTTTGTGTATGAATCACAAACCATTGAACGCAGACCAGTTACATAATTACCATCAACTCGCATACCTGTACCGGTAGTTGTAATTGAAGAACAATTTTGAATATATGGGCTGGTTATAATAGTTCCAGCAGAACCATTTGGATTATATGAGAATGCTGCTGCCGGAGCTTGATGATCTCTAAATGTAATACCTGTTACATAACACGCATTATTAACATAGAACATGTCAACCGTTGGCTGAGTCGGTCTGATTGTGGTTGTTCTTAAATTGTCACCAACTAAACCAACACGAGTTTTAATTGTTACTGGTTGTTCATATAAGAAATAGTCGCCGCTTTTAACAAAAACCGTTGTCCATGGTTGCGCTCTATTTAAAGCAACATGAATGTTTGCCAAAGCATTTGCTAAAGAATTGCCACTATTATTATCGTTGCCATTGCCAGAAACAAATATTACGTTACCTACTGGGCTATCCATATAAGAACGCAACAGTGCAACGCTCTGATTCAATGGATTTAATGTGATAACCGGATCGTTGTTTATGAATGCCGGGTTTTGTAGGTTTGTATTACCTGCGACATTTAAAGTGCCACCAACAATTAAATTTGCCTCAGCTTCAACATTTTTATTAATTGCAAATTGATTTCCTGCAAGCTCATATGCAATGCTTGCATTAGCACCGGCAATTGTAATACCTGCGCCGTCGGCTGCTGCTGCATTTACTGCACCATTTGCCAATAAAATATTTTTATCTTCAATTGTTAGCGTTGCAGTATTAATGGTAACAGTGTTGCCTTGGACTGTTAAATCGCCAGCAACAGTTAAATTATTAATTATTGCTGTGTTTGAAACAACTAAACTAGAAGTAGTTACATTAGTTGAAATTAAATCATTTAATCCACTAATGCGGCCGCCGGCACCAGCGCCAAAAGTTACATTGCCTGCAACAGTTAAATCATTTGCTGTTATATTATTTACTACAACATTGCCTGCAACAGTTAAAGCATTTGCTGATATATTATTTACAACAACATTACCGCCAGTAATTGTACCGGTCGCTATTAGATTACCAAAGAATCCTGCGTAGGTTACAACAATGTTGTTCGCAAAAAGGTAGTTAGACCCGGAAATATTTCCGTCTAATCTTATACCCGATTTGACTTTAAAATCTGCCATTATTTACCTTAATTATACTTCAGCGTACGTTGTTCCAGATAAGCGTACTGTTATTTGATCGCCGGTCATTGCTGCCTGTGCATATATTATAACATTACCAGTATTTATATTAGCAGTAAACACCGCCAATTCTTCGCCCGTTCCTGTTAATAACATTGCATATTGAGAAAATATTACGCTTGAATTGTCATGCAACAATAATATCTTACCTGCATTATATAGGTTGGCATGGTTATTGTCTGTATAACTAGCAACATTCAAGGTATAGATATATTCTGCAGTTCTATATAAATCTGCTCTAAATCTTGTTATTTCAACTGGTGCAGCTACGCCGACAGGTGTTACCACAACTGGGGCCACACCCGCATCAACAACAATTGTGTCTGCGTCTTGTCTTGAAACTCTAACTAAACCAGTACCTTTAAATGCAACCTGGTCTTGTATTAAAACATTACCATTGCTCTTAATACCTGTTAATTTTAGATTTGCGGTATAATTAACATCGGATGTTTCTGCAGACAATGAATAAATTACATTATCATATTCCGAAGGAATAGGTAAGTTGTGATATAGATAACCATCGTTAGTAAACTGCCAACGATCAATTTCTTCTTCCCAACGCAATGCAACATCTGCATTTGCACCACGATTAACAGAAATACTTGCATTTGATGTAGAAGAACCAGTAACACCCGACAACAACGTAATAATATTACTTGTTACATTTAGTGTAGAAACTGCTATTGAGTTTGCCTGTACTGTATTAAATATTGAACCGCCACCGCCAGTAATGTTACCGGATATTATTGTATCAGTAACGTCAATGTTTTGTAATATTAAACCATTAGCAAAAATCTTATTATCTACAACTAAATTACCAGTAATTCTAGTTGGTGCAATTGTATTGGCAATTAATACAACTGCAATTAAATTGCCCTGTGACGTAAAATCGCCAGAAACAACTAAGTTATTAATTAGTACATTAGCCGTCGTTAACGCAGCTATAACTCTAGTGTTGGTAAAATATAAATTGCTAGATGATTCTACTACATTTGCAGTAGTCAACATTGGTCTTACTGTAGCGTTTACTCTTTCCGTAGTAAAGTAAAGATTTTCGCTTGATTCTACTACATTTGCAGTAGTCAACATTGGTCTTACTGTAGCGTTTACTCTTTCCGTAGTAAAATATAAATTGCTAGATGATTCTACTACATTTGCAGTAGTCAACATTGGTCTTACTGTAGCGTTTACTCTTTCCGTAGTAAAATATAAATTGCCGCTGCCTTCACGTAATGCATCTGTAGTGTGGTTATTTAAAGTACTAACAGTACCAATTACATTACCAATGAATGTAGTAGCTGCAACATTTGCTAATCTAAATGTTACATTGGCAATATCAATATCGGTTAAACCAGGCTCAGACGTTAGATTATCAAATACTTTGAATATTCCATCTGTGTGATCTCTAAAGAAACCGGCATGTCTTTTTAATCCAGCTGTATTATAATGACCAATAAAACCAAGATCAAATAAATCTCCAGGATTACCATAACCCAACTGAATCATTGGGTCATTAATTACCAATGTATTGGAATAAACTGAGGTAACATTACCTAATACGTATAGATTACCCGATAATGTTAAGTTTCTAAACTGAACGCTGTCTGTTATCGCAACCGGTTGACCAATTGCAATCGTTGGATTACCATTTTGACCATCACCATCTGTAACAGTAACACCTGTACCTTGAACAATGGAAATTGCTGCAAGTGTGTTTGTTGCCCCGCCAATCTTAGCAACTATGCCGTTACTAAAATCAGAGAATAGATTTCTTCTTGCGTCTGGTCTAGTATTTGCGCCAGTACCACCGTGTGTTATTTCAACATCTGTATTACCTAAGAATGAGTTACCTGTAAAATTACCAAAATTATCAAGTATTCTAATATTGTTAATAGTAACAAGATTACTATTTAATTCAATATTGCCCGTACCTAATATCGATAATATTGCAGTAGAATTATTTGTAGCTTCATTGTCTGTATAGAATCGTAAATCGCTTCTTACATTGCTACTATTATCTCTTGTTTCAATAATACGAAGACCAGCAAACTTGCTAATTTCTCCGTCTTTCATTATACCTATGTATAAATTACTTGTTGTTGCACTGGTAAATTGTCGTACATTGCCACCAATATAACTATTAAGTTCTGTTAATGGTAATACATTACTATATAATCTATCAACAGTAACAAATTCTGTTGCAGAAACATTGGACAATTGAATTGCCGCAGCATTACCAAATTGATCTTTAACTGCCAATCCACCTGATGGACTTTCACTTATAGAAGTGTTGCCCATAAAGATTGTTTGTGCACCAATGAACAAGTCTTTCCACAACTTGGTCCGAGTACCTATACTATAAACACCTGAAATAGCAGGTATCAAATTACCATTGATAGTTAAATTTTTATTAAATCCAAAACCATCATTTGTTTGACCGTAAACTAGGCTAGCGTTCGCTCCGTTAATATAAATGCCAGAGCCTTCAGCTTGAGAAGCAGCTCCTGCGCTGACTGATAATGTTAATAATCTACTTTCTGATCTTAGATTACCAACATTAAATAGCGCAACATTACCTTGAACTGTTAAATCGCCACCTACATCTAAGTCATCTAGTGTAATATCTTTTGCATAAATTGCAGATTGAATATCATTAGTTAATCTTGTAGTAGTATAATATAGGTTGTTTGCGCCTTCTTGTAAATTATTAGTATTAAAATTACTAATAGTTAATACTAGATTGGCTACATTTGCATTTTCCGCAAATGCAGATTTTAATGCATCAGTTATGGAATCGCCTGGCACCCAATTCGAGCCATTGTATAGTAAAACTTGTCCTACATTAGCAGTACTTGTACTAACATCGGCAAAAGTATCCAAACGCATTTGTAATACGTTTGCCAATACTCTTTGATTAGTAAAGTATAAATTGTTGGTGCCTTCTGTTAAATCATTTGTTGTAAAATTAGATAAAGAACTTACTTGTGCTGCAATTTGTATACTTTGTAAAACAGTATTGGCTGTTTCCGCAAAGACTGCTCTTAATGCAACATTTGCAATATTGGCAGTCAAAGCATGGAATGCCACATTAGCAAACAATGCTAAATTGGCTAAATCTGCTCTTGTGGCAAATTGTGATGTAGCAGATGATCCAACATTACCTAGAAGGCTTGCGCTTTGAGGTATCCAATTGCCGTAACCGTCCCATGCTAAAACGGAACCCTGTACTAAAACATTCGTTTGTACCCAAACATCTAATAAAGTGTCAAGGTGTATATTTGATACATTAGCAAATACGCGTGCATCTGTATAGTAAAGATTGCCAAATTCAAATAAATTTGCTGTAGTAAAATTACCAATAGATAAAACTATATTGGATTGTTCTGCAGAATTGGCAAAATTTGATACTTCTGGCGAATAATTACCCGGGGCCCAATAACCGCCATTTGATGTATTCCATACAATAGTGTGGCCAAGGGATATTAAGGCAGGATTATTATCTGGATAAATTACGTCTCGCAAATCTTGCAAATTTGCGCTATCATTTAGGAATGATTTTACTCTTGCATTTGAATAATACTTATTGGTAAAGCCTTCAGGCAATCCATCAGTAGTATTGGCGCTCGCTGATAATGCTGTAATATTTGCAGAAATTGTACCAGCGATCCAATCAATGATAATTGTTGGGTTTGCTGCAGTAAATGCAGTTCTGGCTCTTGCGTTTGTGTAATATAGATTGCCTGTACCTTCTCTTAAATCGTCGGTGGTATTAAGAGCAAGATTTGCCGTAATAATAACATTGCCTGGCGCCCAATTAAATCCATTCCAAATTAGAGCCTGGTTGTTAGATTTTACATTTGCAACAACATCGAATAGGTCGTTAAGGCTGGCTAATTGTAAATTAGCAAATGATAGAGCATTACTAAAATATAAATTCGCACCACGCTGTACTACATTTGATGTGGTTAAAAATGGTTGTAGGGAGGCAAGAGTAACATTACTTGTTCCGCTACTACCACCTGTACCTAAATTTTGCGAAAAATCCCGTGCTCTTGTCATTATTTTCCCAGACTTTTTCTCTATTATTTATAATAATCTACATTTGGGAAAAATTTGAGTCCCTCGCCGATATTTCTTTACAAATCCCAGTCATCACCCAATCCATCTTCTTTAATCAATATATCTTTACCTTTAAAGAATTGTTTATATTCTAAGATTTTATTTTTGTAATAGTCTATATTTTCAAAAAATCTTTCATGAAATTCTATATAAATTTCATCCAACAATTCATAGGTTTTTGTTTCAATTATATCGTCTAAAACTGCAAACTCGCTTCCTTCTATGTCTAATTTTAATACTACAAAATCATCAGGTGAACAAATAAGTTTAATTCTATCCGAAAATTTTATTGCATCAACTAATATTTCTTCATTTTTATAATTAAATGGATCATCATGTCTAATATCTCGTTCTGGAGGATTTTTTAATGTATTAGACCCCAAATGAACGTAATCACCTTCAAACGAGTATGCACAATTTACTTGAATCTTTTCGTTTTTATCTGAAACCGACAAATTGTAATGTATTATTTTGTACCCTTCATTTTCAAGAGCTTTCCAGTTATCTTTAGATTTGGCAAAAACTATAGGATTAGCCTCAAAACAATGTGTTTCCCATGAACTATCCATATTAAATTTTTTAGCAAATTGTCTAAATCCTTGAAACATATGTGTTCCACAATCTAAATAAATGTTCTTTTTCTTTGGTTTAATGTTATTAGGATAATCCTTGTGCAAAAATTCTAAGCCTGTTCTAGAAACATTTCTTTCATACCAACCCTCGCCTGTGTAGACATTCAACACATTCTGAAAATATTCTTCATATAAAGGGGCGACTTTATCTAATGAATAATTTTCTCCCCACAACCTACAATTATGAGGATCTATTTTATCTATATTCTTTGCTGCAGTTACAAATTGATCAAATGTCCTGCACCTATAACCGGTTAATCCGTTAATATTATTTTCAGTAAAAGAACCCCAATCTGTTGTAATTGTAGGTGTTCCGGATAATAACATTTCAATTTGAACACCCCCAAAGGGCTCAATATACATTGAAGGAGCAAATGCCGCTTTTGCTTTAGTCATTAACTCTTTACGTTTGTCAACATCAGCATAACCAACAAATTCTACATGGGGAGGGAAATACATATCATCAGGTTTTTGCCCCGCAATCTTTAACTTTGCACCAATTTTTTCTGTAACTTGAACGGCAACATTAACGCCTTTGCCGTCATACACTCTACCAAGATACAAAAAGTAATCTTCTTTTTTCTCCGGCGCAAACTCGAAATCTTCAACATCAAAGTAATTTGGAATTACTGCATCATACCAATCAGAGTTGCAATGACCCACACCTTGCATACCATAAAAAGCATGCATAATAGCATAAGATTCAAATATTTTCCACCTTGCCCAATGTCCACCAGCATAACCAATCCCAGGTTCAACAACAATCATATCATGTTGATGAGCATCACAAATTGCTCTTACACCGCTACCCCAGAAAGGTAATATAAAATCATTTTTTTGTTTTCGTTTACCAATTTCTCTTATAGCATTTGCATAAAAAGTTTGGTAGGCATAATCATTAATGTCGAACTTAAAAAAGTTTTTTCGCCAATCATACTTGCCATAAGCAATTTTAAAATCTTCATTTGTTAAAACTGGTACGTGCTCAGTACAAATTAAATCGGAATCTTTGTGGCCATAATGTATAACAGTATGTCCCCGTTCTGTCATCATTTTACCAAATTTTACAACTTTCTGAGTATATGCACAGGCATTAAACTCTTTAGATGATACTGTATGCGGTAAACCCAAAATATGAAATCTCATAATCTATCCTATCAAAATATATTAATTATTTATATGTCAAAAACTAGGGCATGTAAGACTGATCGGTGTGTCTTTTAACGCAGTAAAATCTGAATCGAAGATTTCACTGTCTGTTGAATATGTTATATTATAGCAACCAAAACTAATAACTCTTCTGTTGTAGTTTTATCTTCTAAAGCTACAAAGCGCAATGGTAACGTATTTTTAGATTTTGTTGCAACTCCTGGAACTTTTGATACCCCTAATAGATCACCTTTGCTGCATTTACCAATAACTCTTATTAAAACTCTGCCTTTTAGTGCTACAAGCGTACCACCTTCTTGCGCACTGTTCATAATAAATCCTGGATTTTTAGACACACAACCAACAATAGAATCTGTATTTTTTGCGGTTGTTGCAGTAATTTCTTTATCGCCACCTATTGACAATAATGTGCCAATTTTATATTCTGCATCTGCTAAGTATTTTTCTGCCAAGTCAGCATATCGAGCGGAAGTTGCTGTACCGCTGAATATTGTAGCGTATAATGTTTGCGAAGGTGAATTAAAATAAAATGCCGGACCAGATGATCTTATATATGCCTGCTGGGTCTGACTACCCGCGCTTGCAACCGTAACAACATACATGTTATCCGAAACATTATTTTGTACAGAAACTCCTAGAGATGATGTGGGTGATACACCCGGTATTCCCTGAATACCCTGAATACCCTGTGGCCCCTGTGGCCCCTGTGGACCTGTAGCGCCAGGTACTGTACTGTCTGCGCCTCTTTGGCCCGTAGCACCCGTAGCGCCATGTACACCAACGTTGCCGGTTGCACCAGTTGCGCCTTTTGGACCTGTTGCACCTGTTGGTCCAGTTGGGCCTGTTGAGCCTGAAGTCCCCGATGCACCTGTAGCGCCCGTTGAACCTATGACACCAGTTGATCCGGTTTGACCTGTAGCGCCTGTTGCACCTACGCCTGTTGCACCTACGCCTGTTGCACCTGTTGCACCTGTTTGACCGGTAGCGCCA
>Ga0208974_1000167_pt1 | contig 28845 bp, 24 predicted proteins | sample GreLakmeER15MSRF_FD_187699 | JGI IMG/M metagenome (GOLD analysis project Ga0208974, IMG submission 187699) | Freshwater lentic microbial communities from great Laurentian Lakes, MI, USA - Great Lakes metaG ER15MSRF (SPAdes) | ecosystem: Environmental > Aquatic > Freshwater > Lake | place: Great... | reverse complement strand
CGGCTGCCATCCTACGTATCGGTCGTGCTCGCTCGCGCGCCCGATTCCTCTACAGAACCGTGCACATTTTCTTTGCGCTTCGCAGCGACACGGTCACGCTCGCTCGCCGGGCCGTTCGGGGCGGGCGAAAATCGCTGGCATGTGTAAGTGAAGTGTAGTGTACGTTGCCGGGCGCACGCGATGTCGCCAAAACTCCCCGTCGTCTTCATATTTGACCTGGACAGCACATTGATATGCGACTCGTCTCCCTTGACGAGCTACATGCAGTTCATGCAGTTCCTGCGCGACGCCGTGGCCTCCAAGAAGATCGCGCTGCCGAACGTGACGGCGTCGTCGCTGCGCCCGCGCCCCATGTCCGAGGTAATCCCCGACGCGTTTTTCCGCCGCGACATGGCCTCGTCGCTGAGCTCTATCGCCGACCTCTTCCCGACCGCCGAGTTCTTCGTCTTCAGCGCAGGCGAGAAGTCTTACGTAGAGAGCAAGGTAAAGCTCATGGAAGATCGCTTCGGCCTCGCCTTTCAGCGCCCCGTCTTCAGCCGCCGCGACTGCACCGTTGACGAGACGGGGCGCTACAAGAAGTCCATACTCGCGAAGATGCCGCGCATCTTGGACAGCCTGCAGGACAAGTATCCCGCGCTGAAGAGCGAAGAGCACCGGGAGACCGTCGTCAAATACAACCTCGTCTTCGTGGACGATAACGACGTCGTGTGGGACTTGAAGGACAAGTGGATCCCGTGCCCGGCCTACTCTTACATCCACACGATTGACGCGACGGTCGGACTCCCGCGCGAGCTCCTGAAGCACGAGATCGTGCGCGAGTACATCAACACGAACTCCAGCGGGTTCGCCGAGCCTCCGCCCGACGTATCCGATGACGAGCGGAATCTCCTGTACCACTCGTATCTGGCCAACGCGTACCGCATCGCCTTTACGGAAAACAAAAAGGCGAGCGATGACGACTTCTTCAGCAAGATGACTCAAGCGCTGAAGACGGTCTCGCGCCTGAAGCGGCCTTTCTCAGAGAAGAACATGAAGCGCATCCGCGACGCGATAAAGTCGGATTAGGCGGCCGGTCGGCAGTTTACTGGTCCGCGCCGGCGTCCGCGCCCTCGCCCTCGCCCTGCGCGTTCTCCTTGCGCTTCGCGGCGAGGCGCTCGCGCATGCTGCGCGCCTGCGTCTTGCGGCGGAGATGCTGGTTCGCCGCGGCGACGTTCGGGCGCGCGCGCGTCGCGCCGCCGCCCGCCGCGCCGCCGGGCGCGCCGCCCATGCCGCCGGCCGCGCCGCCCATGCCGCCCATCATGCCCATGAGCGAGCTGAGCATGCCCTGCATGTCCATGCCGCCCGCGCCGGCGCCGCCGCCGCCCGCGCCGCCGCCGCCGCCCGCGCCGCGCCGAGAGCCGCCGCGGCGGTCGTCGTCTCCGCCGCCCATCAGCGACGAGAGCATGTTGCCCATGCCGGCCAGGTTGCCGAGGCCCGGGATGTTCCCGCCCATCTTCGTCGCGAACTGCAGCGCGTCGCTCAGCAGGTTCTCCTGGTTCAGCTCGCCCGTCGCCATCTTGCTCACCATCTTCTGGCTCACGGTGCCGACGAGCTTCAGCAGGCCCGAGTCGGGGTTCGCCAGCGCCTTCAGGATGTCGCCGTCCTCGCCGACGCTCTTCTGCAGCTCGTCCACGTTGACCTCGTCCATGATCTCCTTCGCCAGCCGGCCGAGAGACGTCTCCTCCATGCCCGCGAAGCTCGGCATGCCGGAAGCGCCCGCGCCCGCCTTCGCGGTCGTCGCCTCGGCCGCGGCGGCCTCCGCCATCGCCGTGCGCTGCGACGCGTGCAGCACGATCGCGCGCGCCATGAGGTGGCGCACGACCTCGGACTCAATCGCCGCGACGCGCTCGGCGATCTCCGCGTCGCTCTCCTTCGCGATCGCCTTCAGCGCGTCCAGCACCTGCTTCAGCAGCTCGCCGCTCACGTCGTCGCGCCGCAGGACGCACAGGATCGTCGTGAAGTAGTGGAACGACGCGACGTCCTTGAAGATCGCGCGCACCATCGTGACCGGCATGTCCTTGTACAGCACCGCGGTCGTGCCCGAAGCCCATGCCTCCAGAGCCTCCGTCTCGTTCTCAAGAGCGGCGTAGCGATCCCACTCGCCGTCGGCGTCGGCCGCGTTGAACCACTCGCGGTACTCGCCGGAGTCCTTGTCCCAAGACAGGTAGTTCTTTTTGACCGCCTTCAGCACGCCGCGCGCCTCGCGCGAGTCCTCCTTGCGCTCGCGCGCGAGCGCGCGCAGCTTCTTCAGGACATCAAAGTAGTACTGGTTGAACACCGTTGACATGCGCAGCCGAAGGGAAGATATACGCTGGCGAGATCGGCAGCCTTTATATATAGTCCCGACTTCGCGGGAGCCGTTCAAACGCGCGGCAGCGCACTTCGCTCCGCCCGGAGGGCTCGCTCCGCCCTTCGGGCTCGCTCCGCCCTTCGGGCTCAAGCGAAGTACTTCTGGCTCAGCTTCACGAGCACGACGAAGTAGCGCCACACGACGTCGCGGTCGTCGGGGCTCATCCCCGACCAGTACCCCTTCAGCTTCTGAATGATCGCCGAAGCCTCGCTGAACTCGCCCTGCAGCTCGTTGTAGTTGTTGTCCATGAAGAACGCATCGTCCTTCGCGAGGATCTTCTCGGAGTAGCGGTCCATTACCTTCTCCTTGAAGACGCCGATGACGAGACTCTCGTTCATGATCATCGCCGTGCTGATCGCCATCTTGTACATCTTGAAGTCCGGGTCGTTCGGGAACGATTTGATGAGGTCATTGATGAACTCCTTGAAGGTCCGGTTGAACTTGCCGAGGAAGTCCATCGCTGCCGCTCGCTGCCGCTGCCGTACGTCGCCGGTCCCTTTCGCCGGTATTCGTATCTAAAATAAGCCTTATGTCTTTATATGCGCACGGCGAACGCACTCAGGCGCTCACGCGCTCAGTCCCTTCAGCTTGGCCATCGCCGCCGCGGCGACGGGCGGCATGACGCGGTAAGGGCTCGCGCCGCCGGCCGGCGCGCTCGGCTCTGCGCTCGCGACGAGCGCCGCCGCGGCCGTGTTCAGCTGCAGCGCCGCCGCCGCGAAAGCGCACACGGCCGCCGGGTCCACGCCGCGGCGGCCGGAGATCTCCGTCAGGAACGCGCGCGTCTCCCCGTTGAAGCGCACGAGGTACTCGCGCACGATCGTCGGCAGGTGCGACATTCAGAGCGGCGTTCTACAGGCGAACGGGCGCGCAGCCTTTAAGCCTTGGCCGTCGCTGTCGCTGCCTTCGCCGTAGCCGCCGCGGCCTTCCCTATCTTCGCGATCAGCGCGATCGCGCGCGCGAAAGCCGCCGCGTCCGTCGCTTTCTCCAGCATCTGCGCCTTCTCGCCTTCGCCGGGAGCGAACTCCTTCCAAGAGAAGTTGTGGTCGGGCTCGCACGCGCCGACGCCGACCGCGAGAGGCGCGTAGGGATCCTGCGAGCGATCGCCGAGCCGGAAGGGCTTCGGCGCGTCCGGCACGGCGTCGTAGCTCTCGGGAACGGGCGGCGGCATCCCGCCGTCGGCGTTCGGCGCCCACGCCCACAAGGGCGCGCTCGTCCTCGCCGTGGGCGCCGCGGCCGACGCCGCCGTCGCGAACGGCCGCGGCTTCAGCGCGGCGCGCAGGCGCTCGGCGATCCCCGAAGTCCTCGCTTTCTCTTTCGCTTTCGCGTCCATGTCAACCGACCGCAACCGTCGCCTGCTCTGCAGAGAGCGCGTCGCCTTTATATCATCGCCCGCTACATTTCCGCGCGCTGCCGCCGGATATCTTCAAGAGAAGGCAGCTGCTTCTTGCTGCGCGTCTCGGACCCTGCGCTGCCGACCATCGGGCCGCCCGACGAGCCGACGCCGCCGACGGGGATCGCGGCGACGTTGGGCGGGCCCGCGCCCGGTCCCGGCGCGGCGACTTCCGACACAGAGCTCCAGATGTACGAGCGATCGTCCATCCCGATGTCCATCGCGACCGCCGACTGCATATTCTCAATCGGCGCGAATGCCTCCGACAGGCCGTTGCCGAACCCGAAGGACGCCGGCTCGCCCGTGAGCGCTCCCGCGGGCGCGCCCGCCGCGGCCGCGGGAGACTCGCGAGCGCCCGCCGCGCTCTCGCCTCCCGGAGCGCCCATGTCGGCGCCGCCGCCGCTCGCGCCGCCGACGAGCGCGCCGCGCCCCGGCATCAGCAGGTGGTCAAACACCATCTTCCCGTACAGCCACCTCTTGCTCGGCATCAGCATCATCGCCGGCACGGAGTGAACCGCCGGCGGGATCAGCTTGCCGGCCGCGCGCAGCGCCTCAATGCTGATGAGCTTCACGATCTTTCCGGCCGAGTCGGCGCGCTGGATCGTCTCCAGAAGCATCTTGCAGTGCGCGCAGTGAGCGCTGTAGAACAAGAGCATGTCGGCCTGTCGCCCGCTCGCTCTCGCCTGGCTTCGCGACGCGCACGGCCTTTCCCCGTCGGTCTCTGTTTGCATTCGGCATTTTCAGCGCAGGCCTTTAAACGCACCGCCGCGCGCGAGCGAAGCCAAAAAATGAATGTGTTCAGAAGGCAGTGCAGGCGCAGTCGCAGCCTCAGCCATGTTCCGCAACTACCGCCACGACCCGGCGGACCCGACGGGCCGCCACGGCTTTGAGATCCACGGCCTGGACATGTCGGTCTTCAACGCGCTGCGCCGCGTCATCCTGACCGACATCCCGACGCTCGGCTTCAGCGGCGAGGAGGAGCCGACCGTTGAGATCCGCGAGAACACCGGCCCGCTGCACAACGAGATCATCGGCCACCGCATCGGCCTCCTGCCGGTCCACTTCAGCGAGGAGGAGACCGACTCGGCGACCGCCGACACGTGGTCGTTTGAGCTCGCGCCGCCGAAGAACGACACCGACCACAGCGTCAACATCACGACGCACGACTTCAAGATCACCAAGAACGGCGCGGAGTTGCCCGAGAAGGACGTGCGCCGCCTGTTCCCGGCGAACGCCGTGAGCAACGCGCACGTCCTCGTCACGCGCCTGCGCCCCGGCGAGAAGATCGCTCTGACGGCCACGCCCGTCAAGCGCACCGCGCGCTTTCACGCGAGCTTCTGCCCCGTGTCGCTGTGCACCTACCATTTCATGGAGGACCCCGCGCTCGCCGCGGGAGCGAAGGACCCGGTGGAGCGCGAGCGCGCCTACAAGCGCAACGAGATCGGCGAGCCCGCCAGCGCCGCCTTTGAGCTGGAGACCGAGATGGGTCTCGGCCCGAAGTACCTCGTCAGCAAAGCGCTGGACATCCTGCTGGAGAAGGTGACGTCCATCCCGCAGGAGCTGCACGCGGCCGTCGGCGCCGCCGCCGCGACCGACTCTCCCGACAGCAAGGTCTCCGTCGCCGCGTCGGCCACCGTCGGCGTGGAGTTCTCGTTCCGCGACGAGGACGACACTCTCGGCAACATCCTGCAGTCGTACATCTACCAGCGCTACGTGCGCGACAAGGCGAACGCGCCGAACGGCGACACGGTGAGCTACGCCGGCTACTTCTGCCCGCACCCGCTGGACCCGACGATGATCCTGCGCATCGTCATGACCGCCGACGTCATCGCGCCGAGCACCGACACCGGCGCGCCGCCGGCGACCCCGCCGAACGTCTCGCCGTACGTGGACCTGCTGTCCGAGTCCTGCCGCGCCCTGCAGGTGCAGTTCCAGCAGATTCAGAACGAGTGGCTACGTTTCGCTCCGGCCTGATAAAATACGGCATAAAGACAGAGGGCGCATCCAGAGCGCAAGACCGCGATGGCTTCCTCGGGAACCGGCACGGGCACGGGCTCCGGCTCGCGCTCCGGAACCGGCATCGGCTCCGAAGCGCCGCCGCCGTCGGAGACCGAAGCCGCCGCCGAAGCCGCCGCCGCCGACCTCATCTACACAGACGAAGAGCTCCCCGAGATTGAGATCCGGGAGCTCGTTTCGCTCTATCTTTTGGAACACCCGTTCAGCGTCTTCACCACCCAAGAGGTGCAGGCGTACGTCGCGCGCCTTATCGGCGACGAGCGGCGCGCCGGGCTCTTCGCGTCCATCCACGCCGAGTTGATATACGGCCGCGACGCTCCCGGCGCGGCGCCGCACCGGCCGCACCCGCCGCAGACGCGCTTCCCGGTCCTGCGAAACCCGCGCCCGGACCGCGGCGGCGAGGAGCCCGCCGAGTACGCCGCCGCCGACGCCGAGGCGAACGCGAACCCGAGCGTCGCCCAGCGCGACGCCGCCCTGGACGCGCTGAGCTTCCCGCTGGAGATCAACGCCGAAGCGCTGGAGATGGACGCCGACGCCGCCGCGCGGTTATACCGGCCGCCCGCGCTGCCGCCGCACGAGTCCGCCGCGTCCGCGACGGTCGCCGGCTTCGCAGCCGACGAGACTCTCAGTAACACCGTCCGCCTGTTCCCGAAAGACGCGCGCTTCCCGCTCATCCAGACGGGCACCGCGTTCCGCCGCGCCGCGACGAGCGCGCACCAGCACCTCGCCGAGCGCTTCGCCGCCGAAACGCTGCGGCGCACGGCGCTGCCGGCGGCCCCCGTGCTCGCCGCCGAGCCCGCGACGGCCGACGAAGCCCTGGAAGCCGCCCTCGCCGATCTGCCCGGACTCGCCGCACTCTCCGGGAGCGACGTGGACATCCACACCCTCCAGTCCCTTTTGGATGTCTACGGCCTAGAGCTGGAAGACGTCACGGCCGATCAGCTCGCGCGCATCGTCGCGGCCGTCGCCGAGTTCCTCGCGGCCGAAGCCGAAGCCGAAGCCGAGGCCGAGGAGCCCGCCGCCCCGGCCGCCGCCGGCGAGCCGTCGGAGGCCTCCGCGCGCCTCGCCGCGGCGAAGCCCGCGCCCGTCGCGAGCGCGCCGTGGGAGGCGTACGCCGCCTACCTGCAGCGCCCGGCGAGCTTTGAGGACCGCCTCGGCCTCTACGAGGCCTTCCTGCAAAACCCTCCGGCCATGCCGCCGATCTCCGAGATCCCGTCGCGCCTCACCGACCTCGCGCGCGAGATCGCCCAGAACCGCATGTCGCTCGCGGACGTCGTCGCGTTCCTGCGCATCCTGCGCGCGCGCCGCACGTACGACCACATCTCAAAGAGGATCAAGAGCTACGGCAAGTTCGCGCAGGACGCCGCCGAGACCGCGCTCGCCGCCTACCGCATCGCCTGGGCGCGCCTCGTCGCCCCGAGCACCGCGCGCTCTCAGGTGAAGTTCGTGCTTACTCCCGACATCTCGCACGTCGCGGAGGGCCAAAACGCCGCCGGCTACGACGGCAACCGCCCGGGCGTCGGCCCGAGCGACTTCGCGGTCGCCGCGCCGATCGGCCACGGCGCGCCTTTCGCGGACACCGAGCTCGCCGCCGGCACGACGATCGGCACCTTTGACGTTCCCGCGGCCGCGCCGGGCGCCGAAGAGACCGCCGCGACCGACGACGCCCTCTGGGAGCTCGCCGCGACGGCCGCCGACGTCGCCTCCGCGACCCCCGAATCGCTCGGCGTCCGCGACATGTCTCCCGGCACGCACGAGATCGCCGCCTGGCTCTTGCCCTACTTCCAGTCCATCCAAAAGGCGTCCGGGCTGCCGCTTGACCTCGCGGCGCTCGCCGAGCTGTGGAAGGCGCGCTCGGCGCGCCTGTCCACGGCCGAGCAGTGGGAAGCCATCTTCGTCTCCGAAGTCCGCGCGGAGCCCGGCCCTTCCACGTCGGCCGCGCCGCCGCCCTCCGAGCCGTACGCGGGCCCTCTGCCCTTCCTGGACCTCCAGGCGACTTACGAGACGATCGCCGCCGTCATCCCGCCGTCGCAGCACGCGCTCGCGCGGGCGAAGGCGCGCGAAATCTACGCCGAGTGCGCGCGCGCTCTGCGGACCTCGTTCCTCCTCGGCATCGCCGCCTGGGTCATCCAGACCCAGCGCGCCGCCGTCGCGCGCGCCTTCGTCTTTGACGTTCTCTCCGCTCATCCTCTCTTCATAGACAAGTGGTCTGTGTACGGCCCGCCGCTCACTCCGGCGGCGGGCGCGCAGCGCGAGGCCGCCGGCACCCTGCAGTACATCGCGCACGTCGCCGCGGACACGCCGGCGCCCCCGTCGGCCGCGACGAGCGAGGCGCTGCGCTTCGCCGACGCAGCAGAACTGTTCGCCGCCGTGCTGCCCGTGTTCCGCGACGCGTTCTCCGACGAGTCGGCCGCGCTCGCCGCCGACTGGGCGAGCTACAAGGCCCACCAGGACTCCAAGGCGGCGAAGGCGAAGGCCGCGAAGGAGTCGCTGCGCGCCGCGCTGGAAGCCCGCCACGTCCCTCGGATCCTGCGCGAGTACATCCGTACGCTCCTGTACCTTCCCGGCCTTCTCGCGAGCGGACCGGCCGCGACCGCGCGCGGCGCGGCGATCAGCGGCTGCTGCTATCAGCGCATCACGCCCGAGTTCCGCGCGGACACCGACTGGGCCCAGAAGGAGAAGAACCTCGCGAACCTGAAGGCCGTGTACGGCCGCAAGCGCCTCACGCAGGCCGACCGCGAGATCATCGCGCTGCCGAGGAAGCCGGCGGCCGCCCGCGCCGCAGCCGCCCGCGCCGCAGCGGCGCCGCCGACGCCCGCGCCCGAGCCCGCCGCCGCCGCCGCGCCGCCCGCGCCCGTGCCGATCGCCGAGCAGGCGATCCGCGTGACCGCTTGGCTCACCGAGCTGCGCGCCCCGGAGGCCGCGCCGCTCGCCTATCTGCCGCACGCGCTCATCGGCGAAATCCTGCGCGACAGCCGGCAGGCGCTCGGCCCGCAGATTGACCGCGCGATCGCCGCCGCGATCCGCACGTCCGGCACGCGCTACCAGACGCTCGCGGCCTCGCTGACGGCCGTCGCCGAAGTCCCTTCGCTTCTCTCTCTGCTGAACCGGCTCCAGACGGCCTACCGCGCGATCGTCGCCGAGCGCTACAGCCTGGAGGCCGCCCCCGGCGCCGCGAACGAGCGCGCGTACCTCGCCGCCGTCCAGAGCAACCTGAGCGCCTTCAAGGCCGCGTGGACCGATCCAGCGACCGGCCCGGGCGCGCCGCTCGCGATCTACGACGAGCGCGATCTGCCGCTCATCACGCGCCTGTTCCACTACATCCTCGCGCGCGCCCTGTGCGGCCCGGCGATCCCCGAGTCGGGGACGCGCCCTCTGTCCGTTCCCCTGCCCGTCAACGCGACGTTCCTGCGCGACGTCGCCGGCCGCATGCTGAAGATCGCGAGCGCCGCGCTCGCGGCGATGGACATGCCGACGGTCGCCGACCAGCAGGCTTTCATCACGGAAGAGCGCGAGAAGCAGAAAAGAGAGATTCTTGATCAATACAACGAGCTCACCGTGGAAGCGCGCCAGCTCGTCTTGCAGATGAAGAAGCTCGGCATGGCCGCCGAGACCGCCGCGGCGATGCAGGCGGCCGGCGCCGGCGCGGCCGCTGCGGCCGCCGGTGCGCCCGCGGCCGACGATTACCGCGAGGACCTGGACTACAACTACGCCGCCGGCCAAAACGCCGACGAGCCCGAGTACGATTAGGCGCGCGTCGCGCCCAGCGCCCAGCAGCGCAGCCACCCGCCTGTTCTTTTTTCGCGAAAGCGCTAGTAGCGCTAGTAGCGCTCGCGCATAGGATGAGCGGCAGTGCGGAATACCGGCGACGCGCTGCTCGGCCCTGCGGTGCCGTCTCCGAACACGGCGCGCGCGAACTTGGCGACGTCGCGCACGATCGCGAGGCGCTCGCGCGCGCTCGCTGCGAGCGCGCGCACGGCCCGCTCCATCGCGTCGGATGGTCCGTAGTATGCGCTGAGGTACGCAGCGAAGTTGCCGATGTCGGCGACGTCCTCAGCGTACGCCTCCAGGCCCATCGCGCGCAGCACGCGCGCCTTGAGCGCCGCGGGGAACAGCGCGAGCTCGCGGTCCACGCTCGCGCGCAGCGCCTTGCTCGCTTCGTATGCGGCGATGCTCGTCTCTTCGGTAAGTATTGAGACGTCGTCGTCTCTCACTCCCTGCCGCCGGAAGATATCGTAAATCGCCGCGACGTCGCAGAGCTTCGGCTCTAGAGGATCGCTGTAGTCCGTGACTCCAAGCTTATCGTACACCTCCTCCAGCTCTGTGAAGTTGCTCCGGTTCTTCCAGAGCTCGCTGCGCTCGGGTTCGGTGGTTGCCACCTGGTTCCGCCAGATATCGGCGAGCTTGCCGGCGACCTCGCGGAACAGGTAGCGCAGCGCGCCGTTCGCCGCCTCGTCGCGCGCGAGAGCGCGTGCGCCGAGCTCGGCGCCGCGGATGCGCAGGATCGCGCGCGCCGTCTCGCGCCCGACCGGCGTCACGCGCGCCGCGCCCGGCGAAGCGCCCGCAGCCTCGCGCAGCACGACCTGGTGCATCATCGCGATGACGTCGTCCAGCGCGAAAGCGCCGGTCGCCGATGGCGCCGAGGGAGCGCTCGGGCTCGGGCTCGCGGTCTTGCCAGAGCTCGCCTCCGGGCTTTGGCGGCGGCTCCCGCTTGAGCTCGCGCGACTGCCAGACATCGTGATTGTATCTACGTTTCATCCAGAAAAACCAACCCGGTCATTTTGCCTTCCGCAGCCGCGCGAGCCACTACGCAAATCCAGAATCGTTAGAGCGTGCGCCGCGCAAATCCATAGTCCCCGTCGGGCCCGTTGTCGCAGAACAGCGGCGCGACGCACGAGACGCCGAGCGCGGACTCTATGAACTCCCGCGCCTCGCCGGCGAGCGGCGCCCCTTCGTTGTACTGAGTCTTCTGCAGCTCCGCGATGACATGCTGGGCCGCGCGCAGCGTCTCGCGCCCGCCGGCGACGACGTCGCACTCGCCGCCCTGGACGTCCATCTTGACGAGATCGGGCAGCGGAAAGCCGCGCTCGCGCACGACCGAGTCCAGCGACCGCGCGACGCGCAGCGCGTAGCCGTCCTTGGGAAACAGGCGCTCGCTGTCGCCGCCGACCGAGCCGATCTCGCGGTAGCACGAGTTCCCGGCGGGGTGCACGGCGTTCGTCCAGAAGCGCACCTCCTTCCCGTCGGCGTCGCTCAAGACTCCGAAGCTCACGTCGGCGTCCGCGATTCCCGCCGCGCGGTACACGATCGCCGTCGGCTCGTAAGCTTCAAAGTGGATCACTCGCGCGTCGGGCCACACGCGGCGCGCCTCCTGCGACCAGTGCAAAATGCAGCTGCCGATGTCGTAGATCACGCGCGGCGAGAAGCCGTCCGCCTTGAGCTTCTCCAGGTAGCGCACGTGCGCGGCGGGCATCGTGCGCTGCGCCGAGAGCGCGAGCAGGTGCTCTTCTTCGGGCGTCGTCGCCTCGCGCAAGAGCCACTGCGAAGCGACGTCCTTCCACGTCACGAGCGTCGGGCTCGCGGCGAACCGCGCGCGCGCCGCGTCCGCGCCGCCGCCCGGCAGCGTCTCGGGCCGCCGCATCCAGCCCAGCACCCTCTCGGCCATCGCCGCGCCGTCCGCCGGATTCTCCGGGTCGCCGCTGAGCTTCAGGCCGTCGCGCGCCTTGAACACGCCGTGGTCCAGCAAAATCGGCAAGCACCCGGCCGCCGCGCTCTCGCGCACGCTGATGCAGTCGGTCTCGCTCGGCGTCTTCGTCGGGTACAGGTGAAACATCGCGCGCCGCTTGGCCGCCGCGACTTCCTCGGCCGGACGCCGCCCGTGGTCCATGACACCGAGCGTCTCGCCGAGGACCGCGCGCACCTCTTGGAAGACCGGATCCGCCCGATATGCCTCTCCGATCCCGTAGTAAAGGTGCAGCTCCGCGCGCGGCTCGGCGCGGTGGATCCGCGGCCAGACGTTGCGTAGAATCGCCGTCAGGCCGCGCGCGTAGCAAGAGCAGTAGATGAAGCGGTACGGATCGCGGCCGGTCGCGTCGGTCCCGCCGCCCGCCCCATCGGCCGCGCCCGCTCCTCCAAACATGTCCAGGCGGACGCCGTTCGGTATCGCCGAGAAGCGCAGGCCAGCCGCGTCGCGACCGTGATCGGCCGCGTAGCGCATGTATTCGCCCCGGTGAAAGTCGCTCTTGAAGAAAACGCCGTGCACGCGGCTCTGGTGCCGGGCCAAGAGAGCGTAGCTGTAAGCTTCGTTGTCGTGAAGGTCCACCCAGACGCGCCGCGCCCGCAGCACCGGCGCAGCATCCATCAACAGGAGGCCAGGATAGCGCCAGATGATGAGCGTAGGGTAAGCGCGCTCGGCGTCAAAGCGGTAGCGCGCCGTGTCGTAATACACGACGGCGCCGTCGCCGGTCCCGACGACCGCGCGCGGCTCGGCGAAGCGCCCGAACACCGCGACGCGCTTGCCGAGCGCCGCCCACTCGCGCGAGAGCGCGACGACGGCCTGCTCGGAGCCGCCGAGATCCGGCGAAGTCGGCGACCAAACCGCGTAAGAGTCGCCGCAGTACCACACGATGTCAATGTCCGCGGGCAACTCCGGGTCCTTCAGGCCCGCGCCCGCGCGCGCCTTCGCGACCGCCGGCGCCTTTGCGACCGCCGACGCCGCCGCGATGGTCGCGCCGGCCGACTTCTCCGCGATGCGGTCCAGCAGCGTGCGCGCGTAAAGCGCGTGGCACTCGGGCCTCAGGTAGCACTCAACGAACTCGTTCGCCGCCGCGACGATGCGCAGCTGCAGCTCCAGGTCGTCCTTGACCTTCTCCCACGTCTCGGCGAGGTTCTCCAGAGTGAAAGGGATGTAGTGCACCCACGGCTTCATCAGCAGATAGTACCAGCACTCGTGCTCGGACTCCTCTTTCCAACACACCGACTTTGAAGCCATGATCCACGGCAGCCGATCCCAGCACGCCGTGTTGCCGTCGCAGACGACGAGGTGCCGATACACTGACTGCTCGTCGCGCGTCATCTCGGGGCGCATGAGGTCGCGAAAGGCCTGCGCTTCGCCGGCGTCAAAGTTCGCGACGCCTGACAGGTACGCCTCTATCCACTCTCCGCGGCCCGGCGCGCGCGCGTAGCGGCACAGCGCGACGCGCCGGTTCTCGGTCAGCGACCGCGCGCCCGTGGACTTGCCGATGAACAGCAGCTTGTTCTTGCGCTTGAGCGTGGACAGCGCGGCCGGCCCCGTCGCCGCGTTTTGGACGCGCGCGCCGCCGTCCAGAGCGCCCTTGTAGTTCTGCATCGCGTAAAGGTCCGGGATGAGCGTGTTGTGCCGGTCGTTGACGTGCTTGGAGAACGACAGGATGGAGTGCGGCCACTCGGCGTCGTTCATGAACGGCCCGACGTAGTCGTGCAGGCTCACGTCCAGCGGCGCGCGGCACGGCGAAGCGAGGCGCCGGAAGTACTGAGATACGATGCCGCGGTTCTCGGCGTGCCACTTGCTCTCAAAGTCCGCCCCGCGCACCGGGCCGACCGTATCGCCCGTGGCGCCGACGAAGATCGCGTGGTGGTTCGCTTGGTCGCGCGCGGCGATGCGCGCCGGATCCGGCGGCACGTACGTGCTCGCCGCGAACTCGGCCATCGCGACGATGTCGGCGTCCGTCGCGCGCTCAGCGATGACGTCGTGCTTCTTCTCGCCGGCCATCGCGCCGATGTCCAGCGCCCGGCGATTGCGAACGGCCGCCGCGACGATCGGCAGCACGAAGCCGCCCGACTTCATCTCGCCCTGCTGGCCGTTGAAGTGGATCCAGCAGGGCCGCGTGTTTTGCTTGACGTTGGCGAAGCGCCCGTCCTCGCCGACGCGGAAGTGCGTCCACGGGATCGCGTAGGCCGTCTGGAACAGCCGGCACTCGTGGTCCAGCTTGAAGCGGTATTCGGGAGTCGCCGCCGTGCCCCGCGCCGGCGCGCCCGGCGTCCCCGGCGGCGGCGGGTTTATGTGGTTCAGATAGACGTAAGTGAAGTAGCCCTGGTCGCACGGCGTCTGCGACATGTCGTAGCCGAGCACGAGCCGCAGGGCCCACACGTACCCGATGTACCCGCCCGAGTTCAGATAGCGGTACGGCGTCGGCGTGTAGTTGTACAGGTGCGACGTGTGCGCCCACGGGAAACACGACGTCTCGGCGCTGAACAGGACATCCGCCTCGGCCGCGAGGAACTTCTCGTGGATCTCGTCAACGTCGTCGGACAGGCAGATCGCGTCGTAGGCGTCCGTGAAGCAGACGACGTCGCGCGGCGAGAGCCCGTCCAAGAATCGCTTCATGCCGACGAGCTTGTCTTTGAATCCGCCCCATGGCTTCCCCGGCGGCGCGAGGTTGATTATACTGTGACAGTTGAGGTTCGCGAGCTTCGCCGCGCTCGCGTCGGTCGCGTAGGTCGTGAGCAAGACGCGCGGCATGCCGATGCCCGACATGATCGCTGCGCGCAATCAGTTGGATCCATCAGAAAAATTAGCTTTATATACCCAGACCGTTCGCCGCCCGTCGCTCGCTAAGACAGCGTCTCGCCGACCGTCGCGTAGCCGGCGACGGCGCCCTCGGCCTCTAGGTACGACTGCATCTTGCGCTGCTGCTCCATGAGCAGCGAGAGCGTCTCGTCCTGCGTCATCAGCGTCGTCGGGTACAGCGCCTTCGCGCCGATGACGCCTTCGGCGATCGGCAGCACGCTCTCTCCGCTAGGATCGCTCGCTTCCACCGGGTACATCCCTATCTGGTCCGCCGAGATGATGCCGATGATCCGCACGCCGAGGACGACGATGTTCCACCGCGGCACGGCGGCCTCGCTCGTGCCGAGCAGCTCCGGCTTCGCCATGACGATGAACTGGACGTGCTTCCCGTGAAACTTGCCGAAGCGGTAGAACACGCACTCTACCGTGAGCCGCAGCTCCGGCGGTCCGCCGGCGCCGACGGCCGCCTCGTTCACGGGGCCGACGCCGTATTCGGCGAGCATGTCGTAAACGAGCTGCACCTTCGCGCGGTCGGACGCGTCCGGCAGCGCGAGCGCGCGCGTCCCGGTCTCGCCGAGCACGCGCTCGCTGATGTGCGCGATCGTCGCGTTGTACGCTTCGGTCACGTACGCTCCGGCCGCGCCCTCCGGAGGCACGGGCCCCGCCTTCCAGCCGCTGACGCTCGCCTCGGCGTCGCGCTGGATCTCGCAAGAGAGCTGGAAGAGCCCCTGCAGCGCGCCGACGTAAGCCGAGTTGCCGAGCTCGTTGTAGTACGCCTTCTTGTACTTGACGACGGGGTCGTTGTCCACGCTCGTGGAAATCGGGCGACGGTTCCACGGGTCGCGCACCGCGCCGCCGCCGACGACCGGCGCGTCGGCGAAGCGCTCCAGCTGCTTTCGCGACGCCAGCACGAGGAGCCCGAGCGCCAGCAGCGCTATGAACAAGGCTCTCGCTCCGTGCATGCTCTCCGCCTCCTCTTCGTCGCCTCGTCGGCGCCTCTAAACATGCGCGCGACTATTCCACGAGCATCACCTCGCTGCCCGCCGCGCGGCGCGCCTCGTAATCTCCGGCGAACGCGTAGTCCGGCGCGTCTCCCTGGCGCTCGCAGCAGTCAACGGCGGCCGGATCCGTGCACCCGTAGCAGAAAGGCACTCCCTCGTACTTGCGGAAGCCCGTCGCCTTCGCGCCGACGGCCATCTCGCACGCGCCCTTCGCGCAGCCGCCGCGGCCGATCTTCGCGCTCTCCTCGTTCCAGAAAGGGCAGTCGCTGTCCCGGAAGCAAGGCCGATCCCAGACGTTCGCGCCCTCCGGCTTCGGGTCGCCGATCGCGTCGTAGCCCGACTCGCACTCGGCCTTGTTCTCTAAGCGCAGGTTTCCGAAACACTTGTAGCCGCCGTCGTAAGCGCCCTCCGGCGCCGCGAAGGTCCACTTCCCGCCGGTGCCCGCGGTGCCCGACGCAAAGCCCTCCGCGCCCTCCGCGCCTGCCGTCGCGACGCCGCCGCCGGCCGCGAGCTTCGCCGCCGCGTCGGCCGGCACGTCGCCGGCGAGCAGCATGACCGACTGCCGCATCGCGAAGACGGGCCCGTCGGCGTCCTTCGGGAGCACGTGCGCGAGCGACGACATCGCGCGGTCCATGATGAGCCCGAGACCGATGTCGCGCTCCTCCAGGCGCGCGAAAGGGTAGAACGCGGTCACGCGGTCGCCCTGAATGCCCGCGAATCCCTGAGCGTACACGCGCTGGCGCTTGATGAGCCCCAGGTGCGCGCCGTTCGGCACGAGGTACGCGACGATGCGGTAGACCTCGCCCGACTCCAGCATCTCGGCGAGCTTGTCCCAGCGCGAGACGGGAATCTTCACGATCGTGACCTCGTCCATCGGCACGCGGTAGCCTTTCAAGATCGCCTTTATCAGCATGAGATCGCTGCGCTCCAGGTACCCTATGCGCTTCCCGCGCCAATCGTAGCTGCAAGACGTCGCCGACTGCTCGCTCTTAGCGACGGGAAGCGACGTCAGAGTGACGAAATAGCCGGTCGGCGCGAGCCCGATCTCGCGGACCGAATCGGCCGCGCGGCCGTCCTCCACGAGCCGCGTCGCGTCGGCCGGGTCCATGACGGCGAGCACGCTCTTCGCGCCGCGCTGCACGGACGCCGGCATCGCGTCGGCGCCGACGGAGAGCACGAGCTCCGAAAGCGCGACGACGTCAATCGCGCGCACGCTCCATTCATTCCCGCGCCGCGGCCAGCCCGCGTGGTTCAGCGGGTTCTCGGCGTAGAGCACCGCGTCGGCCTTCCCCCACTCGGCGTCTCCTGCCGCGGCAGCCGCCGCGGCCGCCGTCGTCTCTGCGAACTGCTCGGCCATCACGCCGTAAGGCTTCCCGTAAGCGATGCTCACCATGACCGCCGCGGTGATGGCGACGATCCCCCAAGCGACCGTGAAGACCGCGAAGGTGTTGCACATGACGGGCGCCATCGCCGACGCTGCCGACGCTGCCGACGCCGCTCTACACCTTCTCCACGGTATTTTTCGGCGATTATAGCAAGCAGGCAGTCGCCCTACGACTGGCCATATCATCCCCCTCCAGGCTCCGAGCGGCATGGTTTCCGTCACTATCAGCCGTCTTCACATCGCACTCGTGTTCTACGCCGTGTTCATCGGCCTCCTGCTCGCGACGCGCCCTTCGCTGCTGTTCGCCGCCGACGGCGCGGCGAAGCAGTGGGGCCCGAGCATGTCCGAGACGACCTCGCCGTTCGCCATCTCGTTCCTGTTTCCCTTCTCGGCGATCCTGTTCTACTACCTGGCCGCCGTCATGGACTTCACGCTGAGCGCGTAGCGCGACGCGACGCGATCGCTTACTTTTTCCGACCCGATGCGCACCGCGCGCACGGCTTAAAGGCGCGGCATATCAGGCCTATTAACTGACCCAATAAGCTATTCATTCAATGTCGGACACTGCCGCACCTCCCGCGCCTCCCGCGCCGCGCTTCGGCAACGCGCACGCTTGGCGCGAGGTCACGCAGTGGCTCGCGCGCGAGGCCGGCAGCGCCGCGCCGAGCAACGTGCGCGGCACGCGCCCGCCGATCGGCTTCGGCTCGCTGCTGTTCCTCGTCGGCAACTCCGGCACCGGCAAGACGCACATGGTGCAGAGCGTCTGCGCCGAGGCCGACTACGAGCTCGTGACGATCCACAGCCACAACTGCGAGGGCGCGAAGGACATGACCGACCGCATCGTGAAGGCGACGCGCTCTCGGCTCGTGCAGGCTTTCACCGGACACTATCGGCCTACGGTAATCTTCATAGACGAACTGGACACTCTCATCCAGATGGATCGCCTCGCGCTGACGGCGCTCGCGGACCTGCTGCAGGCCGGAGAGCTGCCTCACGCGCCGATCATCGCCGCGTGCCCGCCGTCGTGCCTGCGCAAGCTCGGGCCCTTCAAGTCCAGGAGCGCGACGGTGCGCTGCCATCCGCTCGGCGAAGGCGATATTTATCTGCTGCTCAAGAGCCGCGCCGAGCGCAGCGGAGCGCCGGCGCCGAGCTCGGCCGACCTCATGCGCGCCGCCGAGTCCGCCTCGGGAAACCTGCACGTCGCCGTGCGCATGCTGGAAGAGCTCGCTCCGGCCGCGCCGGAATCCGCGGCCGCCGGCGCCGACGCCGCGCCGGCGTCGGCTTCGCAGCCCTTCGGCGGCGGCACGGACGGCGAGGCGGACTTCCGCTGCGTCTTTCAGGATCCGACGCCCGCGAAGCTCGCCGACATGGTCCGCATCTTCTCGGACGATCCCTGGCTGCACCCGCTGCGCTTCCACGAGAACCTCATCAAAGAGATCGGCAACCGCAAAGGCCCGGCGAAGGAGAAGCGCAGGGTTTACAGCGCCCTGCTGCGCGCGCTGACCGACTGGGACGCGCTCATGGTCGCCGGGCACACCGAGCTCGCTCTGGACACGCTCGCGAGCAACATCCACGCGCGCCTATCGCGCCTGCCGCGCCGCGTGCGCGCGCTCGTCGGCGAAGACGACCTGCAGGATTTCACGAAGATATTCAGCCAGATCTCTATATACAAGAAGCAGGAGCGCGCGCTGTACGCGAAGGAGCCGTGCGACTTTCCGTGGGCGGATGCCCAGATTTTCTGTCGCTACAGTAGTAGCTCGGCCTAACCCGTTCCATTTCGCATGGCCGAGGCAGGCCCCAAGAACCCCGATCTGTCCGGCGAGCCCGCCGCTGCGGCCGCGGCCGACGCGCCGAAGTTCGCCGACGAGCCCTCGCCCGCGCCTGCGCCGGCGCCCGCTCCCGCGCCCGCGCCCGCGCCCGCGCCCGCCGAGAGCCGCGTCGCCGTCGCCGCGGCCGCCGCCTCGTCCTTCGCGAGCGATGTCGGCGACCGCGCGAGCGCGACGACGAGCGCGATTCGCACGAAGATGTCCGAGGTCGGCGCGCGCCCCGCGGGCATCTTCATCGGCCTCATCTTCGTCGCCCTCATCGGCTTCCTGATCGCGTACGGCCTGTACTGGATGATCAACACCGTCCTGCTGAACAAGCGCAAGGAGATGATCGCCGGCACCAAGAACGGCGTCACCGCTTCGCAGTACCGCCGCTTTGACGGCGCGATGGTCCCGAAGGCGACGAACGGCAAGCGCCTGTCGTTCTCCTTCTGGATCTACATCAACGACATCAACAAGTTCCAGGGCACCTTCCGCCACGTGTTCCACCGCGGCGACCAGGAGATCGGCAAGTCCCAGGAGGGCGGCCCTTCGCCGCTCGTGTTCCTGGACCCCGACCGCAACAAGATGTACGTCCTCCTGATGCCGATCACGCTGCCGGCGGCCACGAAGACCGTCGCCGACGGGTTCGCGAAGGACAGCGACAAGTACGCCTACCTGACGGCGCGCTACGGCATCACCCTGGACTACATCCCCCTGCAGCGTTGGGTGCACGTCGGCGTCGTCGTCAACGAGAACGCGTCCGGCGGCATGATCATGGGTTACATTGACGGCGAGCTCGTCAAGTCCGTGACGACCGGCGCGACCGGCTCCATCGGGAACACCCCCGCCGTCGCGGACATCACCGGCCTCAACTTGGACAAGGTCGGCGACGTGTGGGTCGGCGGCAGCCCTTCCGAAACCGTCGGCCCCGGCTTCTCCGGCCTCGTCAGCAAGATCACGTTCTTCAACTACGACATCAACGCGAAGGACATGTACACCGATTACCTGACTGGCCCGATTGATTCCATGATGGCGCGCCTCGGCCTGCCCGCCTACGGCGTGCGCTCGCCGCTGTACCGCCTCGGCTAATGCCGAGCCGAGCAGAGCCGAACAAAAATTAATCGCTCCCCTCTAGTTTTTCTAAAGTTGCCCCGCCTTCGGCTCGGGCGCCGGCAGCTCTAGTTTCGCCGCCACATGTTCTCCATGATCATGTTCAATATCTGCCGGCTCGGGTACTCGGCCGACCTGTACTCGTAGCAGTCAAGGATGACGCCGCCGGAGCGGGCGCAAGCCTCCGCTTCAGAGTCATCGCACCCCGATTCTGCGCCGGAGCCCGCGCCCTCTCTCCCCGCCTCCCAGGCCGCCGGCGCCGCCTGGGATGCGTGGAAGCACAGGTACGTGTCCAGGTAGTTCAACAGGCAGATCTTTTGGAGCTCCTCAAACTGCATGCTCTCCAGCCGCCAAGGCCTCCGCATGGCCGGGTTCTTCTGCAGGAACCGCGACGCGAACATGTTCGCCGCGTCGCGGTTCGTGAAGAACAGCAGCGTCGTCTTGCTGCAGTTGACGTCCAGATCGGGCCGCATGATCGGCCGGTGAATGCCGTACAGCGTGCTGCGCGAAACGATGCCGTGCACGGGCTCTCCGCGCACGCCGCGCGGCGGCGGACCGTGAAGCGAGAACCGGATCATGGGAACGCGCTCTCGCTCGCTCGCTCGCGCTCGCTCGCTCTCGCACCAGGAGTGATGCCACCGCGCCCTGCGCAGCGGCCCCCTTCGCTACAACAGGACCCGACTATTTTCTTAAAGTCTAATAGAGTCAGCCGCCGTTGCCTTAGCCGCGCGCGGTCTTTATCCCGACTACGTGAGTGTCCTTTAAATGGCAGTGCTCGGGACGACCTTCCAGGTGATCATCGCGGTCATGCTGGTCATCATCCTGTTCGTCATCGGATTCAGCGTGTACAACCTGGAGACGATGAAAGCCATCCAGGACGCGTCGCGCCAGAAGATCCGCACGGACATCTTCACCGGCGTCAAGGACCTCGTGCAGAACGGCGAGGAGCTCTACACGACGACCGACGACACGAGCGGGTCTTACAAGAACCTGAACCTCGCCGTCAACCAGCTCGGCGGCGCCGAGTACAGCTACAACTTCTGGCTTTACGTAGATCACTCTACGTACGGCATCGGGGCGGTGATTCCCGACAAGCAGTCCGCCGTCCAGAGGCCGGACAGCGGCCTCGCCGCGAGCGACATCGTGCTGTTCCTGCGCGGCAACAAGGTTCCCTACGTTTACAAGAACATCTGCGGCAAGGACAAGACCGACATCCTCGTGAAGTCGCCGCTCGTCAAGCTGGAGCGTAACGGCAACGTGCTCTCGGTGGAGTTCAACACGACGGCGGCGCCGGACGTCACGCACGAGTCCTCGCGCAACACGTGCAACGACAACTCCACGAACTGGTTGAGCATGAACAACCACAAGGTCGCCGTGTCGGGCCTGCGCGACAAGGACAACCTGAAGTCTAAGTGGTTCATGGTCAGCGTCCTACTGCAGGACACGGCGCCGTCCGATCCGCTGCCGATCCGCAACAAGACGCGCTGCGCGATTTACATCAACGGCGTCCTGGAGCTGGAGCGCTACACGGAAGGCCGCCTCGTCGGCACCGAGACCAACGACACGACCGTCCTGCTGCAGAACAAGGGCCCGCTGTACGTTTACCCCGAGATCAAGGACTCCTCGGGCAGCAAGCTGACCACGCAATTCGTCAACCAGACCCCAAAGGACAAGAGCCTGATGCTCGCCGACCTGCTGTACTTCAACTACGCCCTCAGCACCGATGAGATCACGAACCTGTTCAACGCCGGCTTCAAGAAGGAGATGGCGCCGAAGATGACCAATCTGACCGCGTCGGACAAGAAGGACATCTTCAGCGACGTCTCGCTCATGACGAGCAAGAAGCAGCTCACGTCGTTCTGAGCCGCCGCGCCGCCGCGCTTCGCGTCTTTTTTCTATCACCGTCGCCGCTAAGCCGCCGCGACGGTATAAGGCCAATTTTATAGCGCGAGTATAGAGGCCGGGTGCGCACCGCTTTGCAGCGCGTATCTGGTATAGCGACCATGCCGGGCGGCGTCATGCAGCTCGTGGCCGTCGGCCAACAGGACCAGTACCTCACGGGCAGTCCGACGATGAGCTACTGGCGCACGGTCACGCGCAAGCACACGAACTTCGCGATGGAGAGCGTCCGCCAGACGTTCCTGAACCGCCCGTTCCTGGACGCGACCGGCGGCCAGACGTTCACGTGCCGCATCGGCCGCGTCGCCGACCTGCTGTCCAGCGCCACGCTCGTCTTTCAGCTTCCGAACATCTACAGCAACGCCACGCTCCGCTTCCGCTGGATCAAGAACCTCGCGCACCACATGATCCGCAGCTACAGCATCCGCATGGACACGCAGCTCATAGACCAGGGCTACGGCGACTGGATGGACGTCTGGACCGAGCTGTCGCTCGCGCCGGGCAAGCGCTACGCGTACGAGCGCATGACGGGCCAGACCGAGGAGTTCGTCTCGCCGAAGGCGCTGCAGGAGAAGGTCATCATAGAGAACAACGTGATTACGTACGTGCAGTATCCCGCCGCGACGTCGCCGTCCGAGCCGAGCATCCGCGGCCGCGAGTTCTTCATCCCGCTGCCCTTCTGGTTCTCGCGCAACCCGTCGCTCGCGCTGCCGCTCATCGCGCTGCAGTACCAGAACGTGGACATCAGCATGGAGTTCCGCAGCATTGAGGAGCTCTACCAGGTCTACGACGAGCAAGCGGACGAGTACGTGTCGCCTGGCCTGTACCGCGGGCGCCACGCGAGCGATCCCAACCCGCCCGACGTCTCCATCGCGGCGTTCACGCAGTTCGGCGGCGGCGGCCCGAGCATGCTGGACCTCGGCTCGTACCTGGAGTGCAACTACGTGTTCTTGGACACCGAGGAGCGCTCCACGGTCGCGACGACGCCGCTGGATTACCTCGTGGAGCGCGTGTACCGCAACGAGACCGGCGGCATCACCGGGTCTTACACGGTGGACCTGCAGCTCAACAACCCAGTGAAGGAGCTCATATGGTACATGCGCCGCAGCGACGCGTACGTCTTCAACGAGTGGGCGAACTACACGAGCACGTACCCGGCGACCGACGCGCACCCGATAATGGCGACGGCGAAGCTCATGTGGAACGGCATGGACCGCCTGGAGGAGAAGCCGGCGTCGTTCTTCAACATGCTGCAGCCGTACGAGTACCACACGAACACGCCGCGCCAGGGGATTTACTCGTACAGCTTCGGACTGTTCCCCGAGAAAAACCAGCCGAGCGGAGCGTTCAACGCCTCTAAGATAAACAAGATCCAGCAGTACGTGACGGTGAACCCGAAGGTCCAGACGAACCGCGACTACACGTACGACCTCGTGACGTTCTCGCTGTACTACAACATCTTCCGCGTCATCGGCGGCAGCGGCGGCATGGTCTTCGCGAACTGAGCCGCGCCGCGCAATCCTCTCGGTAACTTATAGAGTACCTTCCGTCGCCCCGTCGCCGCAATGTCCGCCTGGTTATTGCTGGTCATCGCCGCGCTCCTGTACGTGCTTTACATCATGCTGGAGAGCTATCGCTCTCTGGAGCGCGAGCTGCGCGAGATCCGCCTGAAGTGCATGGGCACGAAAGAGAGCGCGCTGGCGGTCGCCGACCCGGCCACGAAGATCAAGGACCGCCTGCTCGGCGCGTTTAAGAGCGCGGCCGATTTCACCGCGCCGCGGTCGCTGCCGAAGATCACCGTCGGCGCCTGAGCGCTCCCGCCCCTCCCGCGAAAGGGATATAAAGGCATTGCGCATAGGCCATGTGTTGAGAACGAGTCTCGCCGAGCATCGCCGAGCCTCGCGTTTGAACATGCCTCCCGCGCGCCGCGCCGCCGCTTCCGGCAGCAGAAAAAAGACGGCGAAGACCGAGCCTGCGCCGGAGCCGCCGGCTCCCGCGCCGGCGGCCGATCCGTCGGCAGGCGCCGCAGACGCCGCCGCCGACGCCGCGACCGACGACGTATCTCTGAAGGACGAGCAGGTCATCCTGCAGATGCCGCTGAGCCACGAGCGCATCCACGACTTGCTGTACCAGGACAGCCTGCACACTCTCATGGAGTACAACCCTACGCTCACCGAGCCGACGCCTTACGACCCAAAGAGCAGCTTCGTGTCCAACCCTATGGACATGGACCAGGTCCCTCCGACCTCGGAGAAGCCTGCCGAGCTGCCGCCGCCGATAGAGACGTCGGTCGCGCGCATCCACGCCGCCGCCGCGTCGGCGGCGGCTCTGGCGGCGGCCGCTCCGACGCTGCCGCCGCCGCTGCCGACGAAGGCGACCGGCCGCGCGAAGTCCGGCGCCGCCGCCGGCGCCGCGAACGCTGCGGCGGCGACCGGCTCAGTGAAGAAGCAGCACATCTGCTTTCACTGCTGCCACGAGATCGGCCACATGTGCTTCGGCATGCCGACGCGCTACGACGGCCACACCGAGACGTTCACGACCTACGGCAACTTCTGCTCCCTGGAGTGCTCCGCGGCCTTCAACTTCTCCACGCACATGGGCAGCGACCGCGCCTGGGAGATCCACGGCTGGATCCAGATGCTCGGCCGCCGCTACGGCTTCGCCGAGCCGATCCGCCCGGCGCCCGCGCGCTACTTGCTTGAGATGTTTGACGGCCCGCTGACGATTGAGCAGTTCCGCCGCGCGCACGCGACGCAGACGCGCACGCTCGTGCTGAACATCCCCCCGATGATCAGCCTGCCGTCCCAGCTGGAGAGCATCAACACCTCTTACTGGACGGGCAGCGTCGGCGGCGCGCCGGGCGCGGCGATCACGACGGCCGGCGGCAACGCCGCAAGCGGCGGCCACGGCGGCCACGGCGCGCCGGGAGTCACCGCGTCGGGCGCCCCGGCGATCACGCTCAACGCCGCTCCGACGATTTCGGGCGTCGGCTCCGGCGCGGGCGCGAGCGCCGGCCGCCAGCGCAAGGCGTCGCAGCAGGCGCCGCCGCCCGGCACGGCCGCCGCGTCGGTCCTGCCGAAAGAGCACAAGCGCACGCTGGACGCGAAGCTGAACCTCACGATCACGACGACCGCTCAGGCGCCGCACGCGCCGCACGCGCCGCTCGCGGTCGCGTAGCGCTGCGCCGCGCCTACTTAAAGGAAAAATGACTCCCCTCTTTGTCCATCTCTCAGCGACGATCCGCGCCCACGCGATGGAACAAGTGCTCGTGCCCCTCGCGATGGCGCCGTCCGCATCGCTTCCGGCTCCCGCTTCTCGCGCGGCTCGCCGCCCTCCGCCGCCGTGCCCGCAGGCGCTCCCCGCCACCGCCGCGCGCGTCTCCGTGGAACCCGCGACGGTCACCGCGCCGGACGCCAAGCCGTACCGCATCTCCACGATCACGTGGACGGGCTGCGTCGGCTGCCCCGTCAACTTCGGCATCTTCTACAACCTCGTGACGCTGTACGAGCCCGACCACCCGACGGCGATCGGCCAGATCGTGTGGGCGGACTTCCACGGCCTGGAGTCGCGCGGCGTGTACCCGAAGCGCCGCCGCCCGAAGCTCGGCGGCGCGACTCCGGCGCGCGAGGCCTTTGACAACCAGGTGACGGTCATCTACCAGATGGGCCCGGGCTACTTCCCGAACGTCAAGCTCTTCTACAACGGCAACATCCAGATGGCGGGCATCCGCACGGCGGCGGACGGCGAGTCCATCAACGAGCACCTCGTGCGGCTGATCCGCAAGATGCACGCGACCGTCGCGCCGGACATCCTGGACGTGTCTCACCTGAACTACGTGACGATCACTCGCCCCGGCGCCGCGGAGGCCGACGTCGCGCCCGACGCGGCGCGCCTGCAGGCGAAGGACTTCCGCATCCGCATGATCAACAGCGACTTCCGCGTGCCTTTCCGCGTGCGTCGCCGCGACATTCACAAGCGGCTCATCTCGCCCGAGTACGGCAACAGCAGCGTGTTCCAGCCGGCCTCTTACCCGGGCGTCAAGCTCCAGTTCTTCTGGAACGAGAACCAGACGCTCAAGAACGGCCACTGCGTGTGCTACCGGCCCTGCCTCGGCGACGGCGACGGCTGCGGCGAGGGCCGCTGCAAGAAGGTGACCGTCGCGGTGTTTGAGAGCGGCAGCATCTTGATGACCGGCGGCAACGCGGTGCGCCAGATAGACTCGGCGCACGCGTTCATCACGCAGTTCCTGGACACGCACCGCGCCTCCGTGGAGAAGGTCCTGCCCGAGCCGATTCCTCTCGCCGAATAAAAAGAATGCGCCCCGCGCCCGGCCTTATTTTTTGTCCTTGAAGCACGTCATCGGGCCGTACAGCTTAGGGTCGTACGGAACGAAATAATCGCCGACGGAGACCGCGTTGTTGCCCGGGCGCGCGTAGCCGATCGCGGCGGCCTGCTCGGGCGCGTCGGGCGACAGCGCGCTGACGGGGTCGCGCGTGATCGTAAGATGCGCCGCGAGCGCGCCGACCTCGGGCACGACGGGCACGTTCGCCCAGGGCGCGCCGGCCGCGAACGGCTCGCCGGTGAAGAGACCGCCGTTGAGCTTGCGCGGAGGCGCGGGCACCGATCCCTTCCACGTCACCTCGCTGTAGGGCAGCATGCTGCTCGCTGGCTGCGTGCGTCGCGCAGGGTAAATCTCTAATCTGGAGTGATATAAAGGTTTGCCGCCCCCGTAAACGCAGCAGCACTCAACATGCCGAAGCGCCCCGAGCCCGAGCCGTGCGACTCCCTGTCGTCCGACGAGATCGTGACGATCGTCAACGACATCCGCGCGATCGGCGGCCGCGCGAAGGACCGCGCCCGCGAGGCCGCGAAGCGCTACCCCGAGTTCCACCAGCGCTACCCGTTCCTGTTTGACATGGTGTGCGCCGACGACTTTGACTACGGCCGGTTCCAGTACATGATCCAGATGAAGACGCGCGTGGACGCGACGCAGATGACGCAAGAGCAGGCGGCCACCAAGATCGGCCAGGACCTCTTTAACGTCTACGTCAAGAAGGGCCAGGGCGGCGGCGGCGGCGCCGGGCCGTCCTCTTAGCTCCCGCTGAGCTCCTATTGTTCTGTCGCCGAATGTGCAGCATGCACCCAAAAATTGACGGCCGTCGCGCGACGTCCGTTGGAGCGTCGCTACTTAAAGCCAAGCAGCCATCTCCAGTCAACGAACCACCGTGCTCGGACCTCGTCCTTGCCGTCAAGTACCCACCCCCGGTTCCCGCCGTCAAGTACCTTTCCCGATGGCTGCTCCGTCTTCCCCGCACGCGCTCGCGCCCGCCGCGGCGCCGCCCGCCCGGCTGTCCGAGCTGCTCGCTGAGACGCGCGCGGCCTACAACGCCGCGGTCGCGCGCATGCCCGAGATCGCCGACGGCGCCGAGGACGCGCCTCGCCCGATCGCGATGGCCGACCTGCTGCTGAACGTCCTGCGCAAGTACCACTACTGGCCGTCCATCCAGGTCAAGAAGTTCTACGACCGCAGCGGCCTGACGCTCGTGCACAACACGTACAAGCGCATTGACGTCAGCAGCTACCAGGAGCTCTACGACGAGTGCCGCAGCGTCGTGCTGGACCTGAACGCCCCCGACGGCCAGAACGTGGTCGTGACGCTGTCCAACGGCATCCCGCGCCGCCTGACGGACCTGCAGTACGAGGCGCTGATCTCTGTGCCGCCGCCGCCGGCGCCCGACGGCTCCGAGGAGGCGCCGGCCGCGCCGCTCGCGCCCGAGCCGCGCATTGAGGTCTCGTACGAGGGCACGACGGTCTACGTGTACCAGCACAACGGCCGCTGGTACTTCGGCACGAGCAGCTGCCCGACGGTGGACAACTCGCGCTATTTCCACCCGACGAAGACGCACGGCGAGATGCTGAACGAGTGCCTCGCGCGCCTGACGCTGCCGAACCTCGCGCCGTCCGAGGAGCCCTCCGACGCCCCCGTCGGCACCGCCGAGCTGCGCGGCACGTTCGCGTCGCACCTGGACCCCGAGAAGACGTACGTGTTCCTGCTCGTGCACCACCAGAACCGCCGCACGACGAACTACACTACTGAGTTCGGCTCCGACGACTACGCGGCGCTCGTGCACATCCAGACGCGCTCGCGCGCCGCGCTGGACGACGAGGAGGACGTGCCCGAGACGCGCCCGCTCGCGCACCTCGGCGTGCGCTACCCGAAGATCCTGCGCACGCCGGCCGAGGGCCTCGCGTACCTGCGCGAGACGCCGGCGGCCTACGGCATCGTCCTCAAGAAGCACACCGAGGCCGGCGACCTGCCGAGCCTGACGATCGTGTCGCGCGAGCAGACGGTCACGCGCGAGGAGTACGACCTCGCGAACCCGAACGTCTGGCACAACATGCTGTGGGTCTACATGCAGAACAAGCCGCACTACCACATTGACGACTACGTCCGCGACTACGTCACCGACCCGCTGCACCTGCCGACGGACAGCAACGGCCGCGCGATGGACCCGACGTACGTCATCCACACGGTCGTCTGCACGATGCGCGACATCCTGCACGGCCTCTACACTCACACGACGAAGTACTACCCGCAGCACCGCCGGTTCAAGATGAACCGCGAGGCCGACGGCACGCTGCCGCCGATGCTGCGCTTTCACCTCGCGCAGCTGCGCCACATCCAGATCACGCACCACACCGCCGCGCTCGTGACGCCGAAGGCGGTCTTCCACTACCTCTGCCACATCCAGACCCTCAAGAACGTGCGCACGCTCATCCGGTTCTTCGCGAACAACCCCGGCCACCGCATGACGCCGCGCCAGGCCGAGTGCTTCGGCGCGCTGGAACACGCGCTGTCCGAGTGAGCGAGCCAGCCAGCGATATCCCAATCACTTCAGCATCCAATTCCTTTTCACGGCATCCTGCCCCGCTTTTTGGCGGTGGGGCAGGAGACCCAACGCTTAAAGCAAAAAGAACTTTGGCTTCCCGTCGCGCGCTTCGGGGGCCATGGAAGCGAGAGACGTACACCTCCCACGTTACCTTATACGGAGATAATGTTTTTTTGGAGTAAACGAGAAGGAACCGAAAGGAGCCGAAAGGAGCGGAAGGAGCCGAAAGGAGCCGAAAGGAGCCGAAAGGAGCCGAAGAGGAGCGAAGGATCAGCGGTCGGCCCGCTGGATTGACAAAAAGAAGGGCGGTCCGCTCCGCCGACGCGCGCGCGCAGCTTCATATCTTGCGGAAGACGGCCCAGTTGTTCAGCGCGCTGAACTGCTTCTGCACGGGGTCCGCGCTGAGGCTG